>Ga0081535_100183_pt1 | contig 57986 bp, 53 predicted proteins | sample HotLakmasection3_FD_71020 | JGI IMG/M metagenome (GOLD analysis project Ga0081535, IMG submission 71020) | Hypersaline microbial mat communities from Hot Lake, Washington, USA - Section #3 (SPADES assembly) (version 2) | ecosystem: Environmental > Aquatic > Non-marine Saline and Alkaline >... | reverse complement strand
CACACATCTCGAATGAAAGCCCAAAATCCTGCATTTGCCCCCCTCCGCCCCCCAATTCTGGGGGGGACATAACGGCAAAGTCCCCCGGAATCGAGGGCTTAAAGCCCTCCGGGCATACCAGAAAAGGGGGCTAGATTGCTGGCAAGTCATTACAGACAACTTAGGTGTACTTAGTAGTCTAAGTCTCAGACGGGGAAGACGAGCCACTAAACGCAGGACTCAGAAATGCCACCAAAAACCCGATCGCAAACCCAGCGATATTGCGGGTTAGGGGAATCCAATCGCTGGTGCGGGTAACGACCGGCCCAATGCCAAAGGCAAAGAACAAAATGCCCCACAGCGGCGAAAAAATGAGCACCCATTGCCAGGCGATCACCTGTCCTGGCTTCCGAGGATGCGCCGCAAACCCGCCAATGACACCACCCACCACAGACGTCACGAGGGTCAAAATCCATTGCTCTTGGGGCAGCCCTGGCACTACCGCGCAACCATTTTTTCGCAGACAAGTTTCGATAGACCCGAGAGCTTCAAGGATGGAGCGATTTTCGCCATTGTCGCGGACAAAGAACTGGTTGCCGTAGCGGGTTTGTAGCTCAATCCAAAAGGTGCGAGGCAACAGCTCAAACAGGGCATCGCCGACGCTGAAGTTCAGCAGGTTGCCGCCGCGCGGGTCGGCAATCAACAACACGCTATGGTCGTCGAGGCCCCAGTAGTCCTTGACGGCGCGACCAGGGGTGCGATCGTACTGCGTCAGCACCCGCAGTTTCCAGCCGCTCTCATCTTCAAGAGTTTGCAGCTGCTCGTTCAGACGTTCTTCTTCTAAAGAACTCAAGGAATTTGCCAGGTCGATGATAAAGGTGGGCTCCTCGGGCAACAAATCGGGGTTATCGTAGGCGGCTGCGGGTGGCGTCGCCATGACCCAACAAGTCAGCCCGACCAAGATTGCTAAGAACCACCGCAGCGATTGGTGCTTAACCTGAGATGCGATCGAAGTGCCCATATGTCTCACACGTAATTTGATCAATCTGTGAAAACTCTTTTATCACGAGTTCTCATTTGTTTACAGATGTTTACCTTATTCTAAGGGATTAACTTCAGGATTCTCAGAAAAATGAGTCATGATGCGATCGCAACGCTCTCAACCGGGAAAAGGGAGGAGGCGTGACGGATACGGCTGGGTGGGTCAGGAGACTTACTGGGGTGAATGTCACTGAATTAAGGCGTGGGCACTGCCCACCCTACGGCAGACCAAGGCTTTCGGCGATCTATGAGGATTGATTTTCGCTTATGTCAGTGCCATTCCTGACTGGGATAACCTTTGGGCGCGATCGGTAAACTTTCGACCCGCCCTCGGTGGGTTGATTGTTGGAATGCCCGCCTGAGGGTGATTTAGGGCGTCTCTTGAGATGTGTGAGGATCCGTCGCGGCTGTGGCCTCGGGGTCGAGCACGTTTGGGGGCAACGGGGCGAGATCGGTCGCTGGGGCGGCAACCGACGCAGGCTGCTCTACCGCCGATGTTGGCGGACGGGGCGCTGTCGGGGGGGGCTGAGTGGGGCGAGAAGCGGGAGCGGGAGTGGATTGGGCGGGCGATCGCTGCGGGCTGTGAGACCGAGAACCCCCAGTGCGGTAAGGGGGCGAGGCGGGATGAAGCGGGCGATCGCTGGGCGTTTCGGGTTTCGTCAAGATGCTCCAGGCTGCGCCCATGCCCGCCATCAAACTGCGGGTGCTGACCTGCGCCCGCTTGGCCTGGCTACGCACACTACTCACACTCTGGTCAACGTGTTGGGCTACCCGCCCTGCGTTGTGCACGCCGGCATTCACTTCGTCCGTCAGCCGAGCGATTTCCGCCGTAGTTTGCCGGATCGCTTCCAACGTCGGAGGCAGATCCCGGTCGATGGTGTCACAAAGCTTTTCAAAACTGCGGGCGGCACGACTGAGTTCGACTACCGCAGGGACCAATACCACCAGCACTGCTGTCAGACTCACCGACACCAGCAAAAATGAAAGGACTAACCAAAAAATCGGATTAATCACAACGCCCAGTCAGTCGCCTCGACTTTAATTGTCGTATTCGCCCGTAGGGCGCTCTTCTGGCCCGACCAAGTCAGCATATTCGCGCTGGGACGCTTCTTGCCCAGCCGCGATCGCTTCCCGCAGGCGCACCAGGGTGGCTTCCCAACGCCGCAGCGAAGATTCTGACAAGCGCCCGGTTTGCAGTTGCAGCGAGGTGGCTAAATCTTCCACCATCTCAGGCAACGCATCTGCCGACTTGCGTAAAAACTGCCGGGTTTCCTTGCCGGGGCGTGGCGCAACCAAGAGTCCGGTTACTGCGCCGATCGCCGTGCCGATTACGACCCCTCCTAAAAATGCCCCAGATTTATTCTCTGCCATTGTCTTTCTCCTTTTTCACCCGCCGCGAATCTAGAACCGATGCCAACTGACCCCAACGAGATGCCCTCTATTTAATCATCGATTTCGGCTTGGTCGATGGGGGATGCCTCGACCGCCGCGCACCAGGCGCAAAATCATCACGGTTGTGGCAAAAATTTGCTGTAGTTGCCGCAGTTGTCGCTGCAGCCGTCGATACCGAGTTCGGGTCAGCGCGATCGCGTCTCGCCCTTGCAAAAGCTGTGTAGGCGTCTGGTCAGGGGTGAGGGCCAAGCGAGTGGCTTGCTCCAGCGTTGTCAGGGTCACCGTTGCAGCCGTCAAGGTGCGCTTGAGTTGCCACAACCGCCACGCCACTACGAATCCGCCCAGCGCGATCGCTAAATTCAGGCCAATTACCAGTGCAATCACCGCCCTTTCTCCCGAAACCGACTCGACCATCGTTTGCAGTGTAGCGTTTATCGCCCCCAGCACTGTGATCTAAGAACCTGCAGTAGAATTTGGCAGCTAGCCACCCATCCACCCATCCACCTCACCCCATGGCTCAACTGGTGCTCTACGTCGATCCCCAACAAGGACAGGACGATCGCGACGGGCGATCGCCCAGCCAACCCCTCAAAACGCTGACCGCTGCCTTGCGACTCAGCCGGGGTGAGACGCTTATTCGGTTAGCCGCGGGGCAATATACCGCCAGCCAGGGGGAACAGTTTCCGCTGGTGATCCCGCCGGGGTGTGAGGTGCAGGGCGAAGCGGGGGGCGATCGCCCGGCGACCACCCTGCAAGGCGGCGGCACGCTGCAACATCCCCTTCTGGGCACCCGCTCAGTTACCTGTCAGCTATTGGCAGACGCCGCTCTCAACACGGTGAATATCACTAATGCGGACGCTCAGGGCATCGGCATCTGGATGGCGGCGGGGCGACCCCGCTTGCAAAAGGTGATGGTGCGCCAGTGTGGTCAACATGGGGCGGTGGCGCTAGAGCGGGTGTTGCCCACCCTTCAAGATTGTTTGTTTGATAGTTGTGGACAGGCCGGTATCGCTTTTTTGACCCAGAGCAAAGGGCAGCTAGAGCGGGTATTTTGCCTGCGTAATCAGGTGGGGGTGCTGGTGCAGGATGGGGCCGCACCGCTGATTCGGTCATGCAGTCTGGAGCGCTGCCGTACAGGGCTTTCCATTGCGGGTACCGCCAATCCTGTACTGCGAGACAATCGCATTCGCCACAATGAAACCTATGGTATTTACCTCACCGGTCAGGGTACTGCTGATTTGGGCCAATCCCAAGAGCCGGGCAACAATGTGGTGCGCGACAACGGGCAGGTCGACATCCAAAACGCCACGGAGCGATCGCTGATTTCTTGCGGCAACGACCTGCTGCCCCAACGCCTGGTGGGACCCATTGAGCTGATCGCGAGTGACTTGCCCGACCCCAGTGCCGTGCCGGTCATGCTGCTAGATCGCCCCCCCGACTTTCCCCCGTCAGCACCGGGTGAACCGTCAGCCCCACCTCCCGAAGAACTACCCCCCCAGGGCTCGACCCGATTTCCGGACATGGCGAATCATTGGGCGGGGCCGTTTGTGGATGGGCTGGTGGCAGCGGGCGCGATCGCGGGACTGCCGGACGGCACCTTTCGCCCCAATCGCGTAGTCACCCGCGCCGAATTCGCCGCCTTGGCGATGGCCAGCTTTCCCAATCGCCCATCCCAGCAATCGCCGCGACAATTCAGCGATCTGTCGCCGAACTTTTGGGCTTATGAAGTGTTGCGCCAAGCCCATCGCACCGGATTTCTCAGCGGCTTTCCCGATGGTACGCTGCGCCCCGAACAAGCGATTACCCGCACCCAGGCGATCGTTGCCGTCGCCAACGGTTTAGGGCTCACTGGGGGCCGGGCTGATGATTTGGTCATTTACCGCGATCGCGCCCAGATTCCCAGTTACGCCGTCGACGCGCTGGCTGCGGCAACCCGGCAACGGCTCGTGGTCAATCATCCCGATCCCCTGTGGCTGCGCCCCTTAGAACCCATGACCCGAGGCGAACTCGCGGCAACCATTTATCAGGGACGAGTGGCGATCGGCCTCGCCAACCGCATCGCCTCCCCTTACATCGTGCAGCCAGATATTACTCAGCCCACCTTTAGTGATTTGGATAACCATTGGGCCGCTGAATTTATTCAAGGACTGGCCGCTTTGAACCTGGTCAGTGGCTTTCCAGATGGCCGCTTTGCCCCCGATGCGGCGATCAATCGCGCCCAGTACGCCACGCTCTTGGTCAAGGCGTTTGCCCCTAACCCTACTAGAACGGCCCCCATTTTTACCGACGTGCCTCCCAGTTTCTGGGCTGCCAACGCCATTCAAGCCGCTTACCAGGGCAATTTCATGTCGGGCTTTCCTGATATGACTTTTGCCCCCAGCCATCCGCTGCTGCGGGTGCAGGTGTGGGTCGCCCTCGTCAGTGGCCTGTACGGCTCCGAAAATCCCTCTGGCTCATCAACGCTCGAAGACTTTTCCGATCACCATACGGTGCCCCAATATGCGCGACCCCAAACCGCGATCGCGCTATCCCACCGACTGATCCCCGCTCGGCCCGGCGATCGCCGTCTCCGCCCCAATCAAGTCGCCACCCGCGCCGAGGCCTGTGTCGCCGTCTATCAAGGATTAGTGGCTCAGCAACGACTACCAGCGATTGCTTCCGAATTTATTTTGTAGCGATCGGCTCGAAAACTGGCGGGTAGGAAGGTCGGTGGAGGAGTTGGGTGTTGAGTGCTGGGTATGGGGTGTTCGGTATTAGGCTCTCCCAGAACACAGAACCTAAAACCCCGAACTCAATCCTACGGCCCAACTGCGGCCAGAGAAGTTCACTTAACCGACAATCAGCCCAGAGCCGTCAGGCAGACCCAGGCTCCCGCCAGCGTGAAACCCAAAATGCCTAAGCCCAGTGTCCAGTTGGGACCTTTGGAGACGATCGCCGCTGAGTGCGATCGCTGCCGCAAGACGCTGTAAATGTTGGGTGCTCCTAATAGAAAGAAAATGACCGCCATCCCGCTGGCATTCTCTTTTTCATCTTCTTGATTGAGGTAAAGCTGATGAGTGGTCATGGGTTCTAGTCCTCGCAACGGGTGACAGAATCGAGTTAAGCCAGCAGGTCGTCCGCTACGGCGTCAATGCCTTGATCAATCCCCCAAGACTCCTTCAAAATTTCCTTGAAGGTGGTGGATTGGTACAACATGGATTCCCGCAGTTTCACCAAAAGGGTGTGGGCATCTTCTCGGGAAAGCTGTTGCACCTGCTTTTCAAAGACCTGTAGCTCAAACTGTTGCTCAAGAGGAAGCGTTTTTCGGAGGCTCATCACGGCACCTTTATAATCATCTTTACAAATATTAACTTAACATTTATTTGTAAAGATTGACAAACTTGCCTTCGCTTCCACTTGAATTATACTTCTCCCCAGCCCGGCTGCATCAACCGCATTGCAGGACTGTAAACTTTGAAATAAGCCACCGAACCGACTTGCCGCAGGCGCGCTTTGAGCGGCGTATCGGCTCCCATGCAGCGCTGACAGGTCGGATGGTTGACCTGTAAACGATCAAAGTCCTGCCGCAGCTGGCAGGCGGGGCTGTCGGCCAGGATGGTGCTGAGGGGTTGCTCAGTTACCTTGCCCAGCGGAATCTGACCCTCAAAGTCTTTGCAGCAGGGCACCACCGTGCCGTCGTACAAAACGCCTGCCTGCTGGCTCGCGCCGTTGCAGTATCCCCAATGCGCTGGGGTGACGGTAGCGGTTTCCACATTGCCCCAACTGTCTAGCGGAAAGGTCTCCAGCACGAGCTTGGGATGCAAGGCAATCCGCTGCCACCGACCGGCACGATAGCGGCGGATGGCCTGCTGAATGCAGGGCCAGTCAATGGCATCATCTTCGATGCCATCCAGCAACCGCTGCGCCCACAGGGTCAACTCCTCCACCATCTGGGTTTTGCCAGCCACGATATCTAGCGGTTTGTGGGGCACCAAAAACGGATGGGGCGTCGTGTCAAGAAATTTGACATGGATGCGCGTGGGCGAAGCGGGCGATCGCAAATTGGTCTGCACATACTGCGTAATGCCCTCGAAATACGCCGCCGCCGCTAACCGAGACGGGGCTCCCCGCAGTTGAAAAGTATGGGGATCAGGCGTCTGTAAGGAAATCGTGACTTTGGGCACCCGCGATCGCACCAACCGCTCAATCTGTTCTGGAAACAGATGAAACGTGCTGCCATTAGTCGTCAGATGCAGCCGCAGCGACTTCGCCACCGCGCTGTCAATACCCTCAAAAATATGGGGGTAGATGAACGGCTCCCCCATCAGGTGAAAGGTCACGATCCGCGCCAGGTTATGGTCAGCAATTTCCCCCAGCAACCTTTCCAGTAACTCAAACGACATATGCCCCCGCCGCCGCGCCATAATGGCATCCGGGCAAAACTCACACTTGAAATTGCAAACGTTCGTCACTTCAATATGCAGGCGGTCTAACTGAGGCATCGGTTACGACCAATCGGTTTGCCCCACCCTAACAGCCCCAATCTCCCGCAACCTGAGGATTTCATAAACATTCGCTGACAATCCCCCCATCTCCATATAAACTTCTGTCCGCCAATGTCTACTTCCCGCTCCCCGATGGGTAAACAGGGAACTAGAGGGTTCATCGCTGAAACAACCGGATTGATAATAATTGTGCTTGTAGACTCTGTTAGCTTTGAGGGACGCTAGGGATGAATGCTCAGGTAAATTGCACTGTGGCCGATACCCAGACCAATCCCCTGTTTTCCCTTGAACGGCAGTTGCGGTGGCTCTTGCCGACAGATCTATACGCCGCCGCCTGGGTTGACCCCTCACCGCAAACCTTGCTGAAGGTGTTTGAGCATTTGCGGACTTTGCAGCATATTTTGATCGACTATGTGCCCCGTGATGTGTGCGACGAGCCCCCGATTCCCGGCCACCCCCGCTATTGCTGGCAAGAAGGCACCCTACTCTTTACCGACTTGGCAGGCTTTACCCCCTTGCTCGAAGCCTGTGCCTCCGAAGGATTAGACGGCGCAGAGTTGCTGCTGCGAGTGCTGAATAATTACTTTTCGGAGATGATTGAAATCATCGGTAAGTCGAGCGGCAACTTGCTGGAGTTTACCGGCGATGCGCTGCTGGTGCAGTTCACCACGGGGGACCCGCAGCGGGACATCGCTCAAGCCATCAACACCGGGTTGCGTATGCAGCGGGCGATGGCCCCTTTTAAGCAAATTGCAACCTATCGGGGCGAGTTGTCGCTGAATATGCGAGTCGGCATTCATGCGGGCAAGTTTGTCACTGCCGATATCGGCACCCCCCAGCGCATGGCCCATGTGTTGCTGGGGCGGGCGGTCACCATTGCCAAGCAAGCCGAAGGGGCGGGCAGCATTCAGCGGGTGGCGCTGACGGCGGCTGTAAAGGAACAGCTGGACGATCGCCTCGCCCTGACGCCGACCCCCGATCACCACTGGCTGGTGGTAGATAACTTGAGCAATGAAGAACTGGGGGAGTATGAAATCACGGTGGCGCGACGGCGTAGCACCTACATGTTTTTTGACCGCAGCGTGCCGGCTCTCTTGCACGAAATCGCAACGGCGATTCAACGGGTCGAGCCGTTGACCAGCTATATGCCCCGCTCTGTGCTGCAGTTGATCATTAACACCGCTTCAGAACGGCGCATTCCCCCGGCTTTTCCGACGATCGCGGTGGCGTTTGTGAATCTGATGGGCCTACCGGAGTCCGTCGATGATGCCCTGCCGGAGGAAACAGCGGCGATCGTGGACTGCTTTTCCAAGGCGTTTTCCCTGATTAATGGGGTCGTGGAGCTGAAGGGGGGGATTTTGCAAAAAGTTACCTACCACTCCATCGGGTCAGAAATGTTGATTCATTTTGGGGTGCTGAATCCGGATCCCAGCGATCCGCAGCGGGCTGCCGAGGCCATGACGATGATTCGCGATCTGGTGCGGGCGATCGCGTCACCGACGGTGCAGGGTCAGCCGATTAGCTTGACTTGTCGCATCGGGCTGACTTATGGTCCCGTGTTTGCAGCAGAGATTGGCGAGCGGCGGGGGCGGCGCGAATTCAACATTTTGGGTGATACGGTCAACACCGCTTCGCGGATCATGAGCCAGGCGGGAGAAAACGAAATTTGGTTGAACCAAGCCATGTACGATCGCCTCAAAGCGGACTTCAAGACTACCCCCCTGGGCGAATTGAGCCTGAAGGGCAAATCGCAACCGCAGCCCATTTTTGCGTTAACCGATGCGGCCCCAGCCTGATGGGGTGCAAAATGAGGATAATAGACGGGTTGACTTGATATTGCGATCGCCCATGTCCTTATCTGCTACAGCCATTCCGCTCGACGCCATTCGCTACAACGAGCAAGGGCTAGTGCCTGCGATTGTGCAGGATTATCTAGACGGCACCGTCCTCATGATGGCCTGGATGAATGCGGAATCTTTGCAAAAAACCCTGGAAACCGGCGAGACCTGGTTTTGGAGCCGCTCGCGCCAAGAACTCTGGCACAAAGGAGCCACCTCCGGCCATCTGCAAAAAGTGCAGACCGTGCGCTATGACTGTGATAGTGATGCGTTGCTGATGACCGTTGAACAGATGGGCGAGGTTGCCTGCCACACCGGCGAGCGGAGCTGCTTTCATCAAATCGCCGGCGACATCGCAGCGCCCCCAGCGGATACCTTATCTCAGGTGTTTGCGGTGATTCGCGATCGCCAGGCCCAGCCCCAGCCCGACTCCTACACCAACAAGCTGTTGGCGGGGGGCGATAACCAGATCCTCAAAAAAATTGGGGAAGAGGGGGCTGAGGTGGTGATGGCCTGTAAGGATGATGACGCAGAGGCGATCGCGGGCGAAGTGGCCGACCTGTTTTATCACACCCTGGTCGCGCTGGCCCACCATCAGGTTGACCTCAAAGCGGTTTACCAAAAACTCCAAGCTCGCAGAAGATGATGCCGCAATTCTCAGTATGGCTTCGCGGGTTTGGCCAAATGCCATTCAGGTTGCGCTGGTCGTTCACACAGTGGCTCCCCGAGGGAGCAAGCCTATCCCTCCTTCGACCAGCTCAGGGCGACCGGCTTTTATGCAAAATGAGAATTGCTGAGGAGGATGCGAAATCATCATCCATTCCGTAGAGAAATGTCGAGATAGGGATACACTGAAGCCAATATTCATCCCGTTCCTGTAGATCAAGTCGCAATTGAAACGCTAGTTGCCGATAATCATCCGCGACTGGAGTTGTTCCGTCCATGACTCTCCCGCTGATCGCTCATTCCCTCATGGCTTTATGAAGGTTCAGGGTTGTCACTGCCGTTGCTGCTGGCACGGCAACTTAAACAAATGGCCAGGATGATTGCCCTCCAAGCTAGCCGTCACGGCATTGGCTGCTCTCATTTAGTAGCCAACTTGGCGGTGATTTTAATGCACCACGGCTATCGGGTCGGATTGCTCGACACCGACTCGCACGGGGGCGGCATTCGCACGCTGTTTGGTCTGGATGAAACGTTTGAAAAAGACCTGAATGCTTACTGGTGGCTCAGTCCTGACACCCAAGCGACCAAGACCCTGCGAGCCGATTTTCGCTACTATGATGCGCCTCCAGAGGTGACGACTGCTGGCATTTACATCTCGCCGTTGGGTAGCCACTTTGCCCTCGACAGCGGCCATGTGTTGGCCCTGCAGCAGCGCTACAGCGTCGAAAAACCCTACGAGGTGCTGCAGCGACTCAGCGACGAACTGGCTCTGGATTTTTGGCTCATCGACAATCAGCCCGACATGACGGACGACAACCTGATGGGCCTCTCCCTGGCGGATATGGCGATCGTCTTGATGCAGCTGGACCCCTACGATTTGCAAAGAACGGCAGTGTTGTTAGAGGTCATTGAACAGCTAGAAGTCACGAAAACTTTGCTGGTGCCATCACTCGTGCTGCCCACGATCGAAACTACCGTCGTCCAACATATGATCGAAAATACCTACCAATATCCTGTAGCCGGGATTCTGTATCTCAGCGAAGACATGATGGGGCTGGCGAGTCAGGGAATTTTTTGTCTACATCACCCGAATCATGGGCTGACCCAAACGATGATTGCGATCGCTCAACAGATTGAACAAGACGCCCAAGCTTTCTCCGCCTCTTCTGCCAGCGTTTAGGGATGGGCGCGGAGTTGGGTTTTGGATGGTTGGGTAAATTTCTGGTCAGGAGGAGGGGCTTTTGGGCAAATGTGTCGTTTAGCTAGCGTAGGATTGGGCATCGGGGCGATCAAGGGGCGATCGCCATCCGGTTTGACATCATCTAGCGTTGAACGATGAAGCGTGGGGATATCGCGATTTCCAAGGTGCTGGCTGACTTTCATCAGGGCCAGTGCTCTCAAGCCGACGCTTGGCGGGCGCTGTTGGCTTATGCGGCCTGGCGGGTGCAAGGGGGTTGGGAGCAGCCTGAGGTGGTTCCGAGCGCCGATGGCACGCGGTTTGTCATAGCGGAGAGCGGCGGCGGCGAAGGACCGGTGGTGGATGGGCGATCGCTCGTCCGCGAGCTGGCCCCTCGATTTGGCGGCATTGTGTTCGACCCGGATGAACCCTGGGCAGTTTTATACAAACCCCATCAACTACCGGAACTCCAGCGCTGGGCCAGCATTGTCGAGCTAGAAGAGTGCCTCGCCGATCCGGCACCGGGGCAGGTCAACCTCCTCACCCACGGTCCCTGGTGGGGTGTTGTGACGCCGGGCAGCCAATCACTCGCCGTCTATCGCGCCCAGCATCAGGAGGGCGTTCGGGCATTTAGCTTAGCTGCGGTTACGGTATTCACCGCCCCGGATGCCGTCCAAACCTTTAATGTTACCGATCGCCATCGCCGCCTCGAAACCATTCCCCTCGGGCCGGAGGTTTGGCCAGCGTTAGCGGCGCGCGACGACTATGACGGCATCCGTGTGAATCCTTGCACGCCCCGCTATCAACTCTTGCCGCCGCACTTCCCCAGGGCTTTGCTGCAAGGGCAAGATGTGCGGCTGGGGGCCGATCCTTTACCGGCGCGTACCATTGCCGAGATCGAGTTCTGGCTAGACTTGATGGGGGCTCGTCCAGACCAGCGATCGCCCACCCGACGCGACACCCCTGCCGGGCCTCTGGTGGCCTATGAGGCCTGGTGGGGGTATGAACCTCGGCAGCTACGGTTCACCTTGTCGGAACCCCAGGCCGATCCCCATAGCTGGGGAGAAAGCCCCAGCCAAATCCTCTGTGCGGGGTTGCTCCTGCGGTTTGTCCGCGGCAAATTAGCGGGGCTGCCCCGGTTTCGCTGGCAGGCGACCGCCGCACAGCGGCAACGAGCCACCCAAGCGCGGCGGGGGCTGGTGGAATTGCACAAGTTGACGGTAGAAGGCCAGATTCCCTTTACTGCTTTACGGTCTCCCGAGGGGGCTGAGCTTTGGCACTTAGAACCAGAAGCCTTTACCCAGGCGGCGTTCCAACCGATGTGGCGCAAAGCGGCAGCGTTAGCCCGATGACGGCCCCAAGGGGGGGCAAGTCTCGCGGCAGACGGCGGCATCCAGCCCGCTCCCCCTTACCGTTGGAAAAAATCCAACACGTCAGCCGTTCTCAAGAGGTGTTCGGCTTGCTCGGCGGGCAGGGGTTTGGCAAACAGGTAGCCTTGCCCATATTCGCAATGCAGCGATCGCAACCAGTCCAGTTGCTCAGGGGTTTCAATGCCTTCCGCGATCGCATCTAGCCCTAACAGATTACTCAACCCCACAATCGACTCGGCGATGGCACGGTTCTTATGACTCGCCACCGGAGGACTCACAAAGGCGCGATCGATCTTCAACGAATCGACCGGGAGCTGATGCAAATAGCTTAAAGAAGAATAGCCCGTGCCAAAATCATCAATGCTGATGTTGGCCCCCATGGCCTGCACCTGTTGCAGCAGCTCGTGGGTGGCCTCAATGTTTTCCATCAGCAGACTTTCCGTGATTTCCAGCGTCAGACAACCGGGCCTGATTTGACTCACCTGAAGGGCCTGCTCCAACTGTTGAATCAATACGTTATGCCACAGTTGCTTCACCGATAAATTGACGGTGAGATGCAGGTCTGGGCCAGCAATATTTTGGGCCTGCCACTGACTGACCTGCTGACAGGCCGTCAACATCGTCCATGCGCCAATCGGCAAAATCAAGTCCGTTTCTTCAACGGTGGCAATAAACTTGTCTGGCGTCAGCAACCCCTTGGTCGGATGCTGCCAGCGAATCAAGGATTCAAAGCCAACGATTTTGAGGGTACTCAAGGAAACAATCGGCTGATAATACAGCACAAACTCTGACTGGTCGATCGCCCGTCGCAGATCGTTTTCCAACTGCAGCCGATTGAGCACTTGGATATGCATCGCCGGATCAAAGATGACGTAGCTGCTTTGGTGACCCTTCGCTTTAGCTTGGTACATGGCAATATCGGCATCGCGCAGCAGGACATCCGCCGTGGTCGAGGCTACTGACCCCATGACAATGCCGATGCTGGCACTGGTAAAAATCTCCTGCCCTTGGATGCAAAAGGGCGTTTGGAGATCCTGCAAAACGCGCTCGGCGACGTGAATGGCTTCATTGCAGCTATTAGTTTCCTCAAGCAGCAGGACAAACTCATCTCCTCCAATGCGGGCAACCAAATCGGTCTCACGCAGCAACTCTGAAAAGCGCTGAGCGATGTTTATCAACAGTTCATCACCAATCAAATGCCCCAAGCTATCGTTGATAAATTTAAAGCGGTCAAAATCAATAAACAGCAGCGCAAATTGAAACTCTGGGTGCCGCTGAGTCCGCTTGATCGCAAGTTCTAGCCGCTCCATTAAGAGCAGCCGATTGGGCAACCGAGTCAGGGCATCGTGGAGGGCATCATGGCGGAGTTGCTGCTCCATCCGCACTTGGTCGGTCACTTCCCGAGAGGTGGTTTGGAGGTGGATGAGATGTCCGGCTTCGTCCCAAATGGGCTTGGTCAGCGTTTCTAACCAAATGTAATTACTTGAGCGATGGCGAATACGATAGCGCACGGGGGTTGCAGTGCCTGCCAGGGCCAATTCGTGAGCCCGACGGGTGGAGTCGATGTCGTTGGGGTGAAACAACTGGTAGGGATCTTGGCCAATCAACTCGGGTTGAGTGTAGCCCAACAGCAATTGGCAGGAGGGCGTGACGTAGAGATATTGGCCTTGAGGATCGTGGAGACACACTAGATCGGTCATGTTTTCGGTGACCATGCGATACCGCTGTTCGCTCTCGGCGAGGGCGAGTTCGGCGCGTTTGCGATCGCTGATATCGCGAATCATGACCAGCACGCGATCGGCCTCTAGGGGCACCACACGGACTTCCTCATACTGCGGACTGCCGTCGACCTCAACGGTTTGCTCGTAGCGCTGCATGCGCCCGGTAAGCAGGACGGCGGCGATCGCTTGGCGGCGCAGGGCAGCCAGGGCCGGAGGCAGCACCTCATATTGGTTACTCCCGATCGAGAGGCTCGGGGATAAGGCATTGGTGAAGTACTCACTGGTCGCCACCCCTTCACAGATGCCGTCTGCCCTCATCCACACCAGCAAATCGGGAATTGCTTCTAGCACTTGTTGCTTGGTGGCTTCGCTTTGGCGCAGAGCGGCTTCGGTTTGCTTACTCTGGGTAATATCGAGCATGACCCCAATCATGCGATCGCCCTCGCCCTGCTGATTGGCAAGGTAGCGACCATGGCCCAAGACCCAGCGCACAGTGCCATCAGGACAGACGATGCGATATTCCTCCGCATAGGGCAATCGGGTTTCTAAGGCGTGCTTGACCGCCGCATCAATGCGGTCTCGATCATCAGGGTGCACCCGTCGTCGCCACTGATGATAGTCCGGCGCAATTTCCCCAGGTTCCAGTCCCAACAGGCGAAAGTGGTGGTTATTCCATTCCACCTTGTCGGTCGCCAGATACCACGTCCAGATCCCAATATTGCCCACTTCTATGGACAGGCTCAGCTGCTCTTTACTGGTCTGGAGAGACTGCTCTGATTTTTTGCGCTCAGTAATATTCAGAGAGGAGCCGATAATTTGCAGGGGCTGCCCCGTCTCATCGGGAATCACCTGCCCGGTGGTGAGCACCCACAGGACCTCTCGCTGAGACAAACACACTCGATGCTCGATCACCAACTCGCCGCCGGTCTCAAGGGCACTCGCCCGCGCCGCCCGCATCCTTTCCTCGTCATCAGGATGAATGATCTGGCTCAAAAAAGTGTCTGTCGAGGTTTCCCAGTGTTCTGGTTGCCAACCCGTGGGGGCCTGTAACCCAAACGTGCGGATTTTGCCCTTCACCAGATCTTCCTCCCAGCAAATAATTTCCGCGATCGACAGCACCCGCTTGAGCCAACCTTCGCTCTCGCGCAAGGCGGCTTCCGCTTGAGTCCGCTGCCAAACGACCGTCTGCAAACGCCGGTTCCAAAGGATCATCGAGAGCAGCAATAGCATGAGGGCAACCGCTCCCGAAGCGAAAGCTCCCCGTCTGAGAGCTGGCCAATCAAACGGCTCGTCGACCACTAACCACTGTCCTCGCAGGTCGTAATAAGCGGAGTTGGGGTCGTCTTTGAGCTGTTGCAGGTGCCGATCAATGGCTGCTAACACATCGGCATTTTGACCGGAGGGCGCAATAAAGTGGACCTGGGTCGGCGCAACTAAAATATCGGTGGGCTGAATGGGATGCTGCCGCTCCGCCAGGGCTCCGGTAAAGCGATTGATGGCGACGGCATCAATTTCGCCCTCATCAAGCCACTGCAACAACGTATCATAATCGGCAGCCGGTCTGAAATCAACGCTGACGTCAAAACTACTCAGCCGGGCCGACAGATCGTCATACTGCACGCCATCGGCCAAGACCCCCAGACGCAGACCATTGAGGTCAACCAGAGAGTCCAGAGTGGTCCCCTTTGATACATAAATGACTGACCAAGTTGACACCACGGGAACGCTGTTGAAATCAAAGCGTTGCGTTCGCGCTCGGGAATAAGAAACATCGAGCATGAGGTCAAGTTGTCCGGCCTCGACGGCTTCCAGGCAGTCATCCCACTCGCAGGGGACGTAGTCTAAAGACCATCCCTCGGCAGTGGCGATCGCGGCCAACAGCTCTGGCCAAAACCCCGAGGGCTCGCCGGTTTCGGTCAAAAAAACTTTGGGTTCATTTTGGTAAATACCGACCCGCAACGGCTCCTCTTGGGCCAAAGCTGGCAACCACTGCCCACTCACAAGACTGGTTGACAAGAGTAAAGATGAAAAAACGAACCATGGGTTATACATGAGAAGAGCAAACAGCCATCAATCTACTTTTGTCTCAAATTGCCTGAGGGTCATGAAATCAGAGCAAACATTTATGCTTAAGGGCATATCAATTATGCTTAAGGGCATATCAGTCATTTTCTGAGCAGAATTTTGCGACCCATTACTCAAGTTTTGCTGGTATAGTCAGGAACTCATTAAGCCTGCAATTAATTAACGGCAACGGGAACAATGGTTAATCAATAGCGACAGGAAAGGAAAACCCAGTTGGCATTTTTCTAGCACTCCAAAAATCATGCTAGAACGGGACAAACTGCTACGGATTTATGCGAATAAAACGAAAGTCAAGATAATTCAGAACACAAGATATCGCTTCACCTTAAATTTATATAACCCAACTTCGATCTCGCATAACACTTTAGAGGGGGATAATCGCAACAAATATTTGCGAACCATCAATAAAGTTCGCCAATATCAAATTCTGACCGTATTAATTCTAATTCCTCCTTCTGTTCCAGCTGGAATGGACCCATTGAACTTGACTTATCGTTACCAGGTATTCCCATCAAGATTACGGCCTCTCTTCAGCGATCGCCCCGGTCATAATCTACCGTCGCATAGATGACGAATCTCCCCCCACAGTAATTATGGTGATTTTCCTGGCAGTTGGTTTGAACTAGCCCACGATTAGTCTGTCGACATTGAGATTGGGGGTTGCTGTCGGTTGGGTTGAACCGAGCGAAACCCAACAGCAGCGTTGGCGATAGTTGACGGTTGCTGAGGAATGAGAATTGAATAAGTTGGGATAGGCGTCTCGGCTGTCCCAAGGCAGGCAAGATGCCTGACAATTTGGATGTTATTTGATCCTCATTCCTTAGAGCTGACGATGGCTGACACCCCCACCCGCGTATGGGATCAACCGAAACCGTAGTCTAAAATCGCTGATGCCGACCACGGTAAACCGCAGGCCAAGAGCACCTCTCAAAGTCATCATTGGCAGAGACATTGGCAATCCTTGGAATCAACATTTCGCTACATAATATGTATGCTGATTAACGGTGCCGTTCCAGAACTTTACAGCGTTTTCTTGCCTGGTGAGGTACAGCACTTGGGTGCATCCCACTTTTGCAAGTTGGCCCTCATCCCCCAACCCCTTCTCCCAAAATGGGAGAAGGGGAGCCGGATTCAAAGTCCCTCTCCCGCTCTGGGAGAGGGATTTAGGGTGAGGGTTACAAAAGTGGGATGCACTCCAGCACTTTCCCTAAAACCAAGGAATTAAGGACTTTTTATCCCTCGCTAGTGTTCTGTCAAAATTGAATTTGCCGGTTGGATACAGCTCTCCGGTCATGGTTACGCTAAAGTGTTGGCGCAACCCCAAGAAACCCCTGCTAGTGTTGGGGTTTACTCCATTCAAATCAACCTGCACTAGTCCACATTTTGAATATTGACAGACCGCTAGATTCAAAAACGCTATATCGCGATTTCTGGCAATAACGCAATCTATTTTGAACTAAGAATTCTTTGGGACTTAATGAATTTCAGCCCTGTGTTGAAATATTTTGAAAGGCTACAAATGATGATCAGTTCAGCATTATTTTAGTATTGCTGAAGACCTCAAGCTCAATCCACACCTCTGGAAATAGTCAGCTCAAATTGATCCCCGTTTGTAAGCAAAGGAATGAGAATTGAATCAGTTGGGATAGCCGTCTCGGCTGTCCCAAGGCAGGCATCTTGCCTGCCCTAACAATTTGGATGTTATTTGATCCTCATTCCCAAGGGGGTTCCGTCCTGTACTTTAGTCGCGAGGCGACTCAGGGGCTATAGCAGCAACGGTTTCACGGCTGATCGGATTGGGGGCGTCTGGTGCAGCATGTGGGGTGGCTGATGGCGGGAAGGGCCGGTCGGACCTGTGCCCTTTGATGGATCGGAACGCAGATGATAGCCAGAGAAATTCCCAATTAGAGATTGGGGGCAAACACGCTACATATAAACCAGATAAGCAGTAGAATGACAGCAATCCTCTACATCTAGCGGCATTTCTGGATGAGACCACGATCGCACCCTGCCTGAGGCGATCGCCCGTAAGGAAAAAGCACTCGCGCTAGTGCAGAGGTCTAACGCTTGCAAACGATCGGCTCAAAACCATGTCTAGCGAAACCCTGGTGCCTCAAAACCTCAAAGTCATTCAGTCCATTGACATTTCAGGATTTCCCATTGAGGTGGGGATATTGCCCGACGGCACGCCGTTCATGTCAGGGCGGGAACTCGCAAGAGCTTGTGGCATATCCAACAGCACACTGGTGGGGTGGGGCGAACGGACACCCCAGATGGGCGATCGCCATCGGGCAGGCAAAATGGCCGAACTGCTCGCCACCTATCGCTACGGGGGCGATCGCTTCTTTGTCCCTATCCCGGATGGCACTAAATTTGGGGGCAGGGCCAACGTTTCCGCCTATCCCTATCAAGTATGTATGGCTTTTTTAGACTACTACGCCTTTGAAGCCAACAAAGAAGAGGCTCGAAACAGCCTGCGCGTGCTGAGCGAAAAGCAATTGCCGCAGTTCATCTATGAAGCGGTGAGGGAGCAACCCCAGCCTCCCCTCAAGCCGCAACCAGAACTCCAGCGAGTGCAAGCGGGTTCACCCTTTCAAACCCGACCGCTGCGGGGGGGCATTCCGATTGGCTATTTCACGGTCGATCAAGTGCTGGCGGAGGAGCAGGCGCGATCGCTGCCCACTTCGCAGTTTCCTGAACTCTATGCAGCGTTGCTCTCAAATATTGAAAAAGCCTGGAATCGCTACTGGACGATTCAGCAGTTGGGGGCAGAATTGGGCGATCGCTTTCCCATGCCGCAACTAATCTCCCACGACTGGGCGCGTCCCCGGCAATATGTTTATCCCACTGCTGCTCTCGAATCGTTCAGCAACTGGCTAAATCGCCAATACCTGCCTGAGCGTTTTCCTTCCTATTTACAGCGCAAAAGATCTCAAACGCCATCATCCCAGCGGTTGCTAAACCATCTTCCCACAGCGGTCTAGGAAGATGGCGACAGGTTTTCAAGGGTATTGATTTTTAAGGGTATTGAATAGCTAAATTCTTGCCCTAATGGGTTGTGAAAGCGGGGCTGATTAGCCGCTAGCTGGTTCCACTTTGCCAGAGTGTCAATCTGAGCTTCAACAGGTACCGGAATTGCCAAAAAACTCCATTGCTGGCTTCTGTTCAACAACGGCAAATCACTATTTTTGAAAATCATGACCACCTCTAAATCGCTGCCTACCCCCGCATCGCCCCAAGCGTAAGGGACCGCCGAGACGGTTATCCCAACTTATTGCATTTCCATCCCTGAGGAACATGCTCGAAATAAAAGCACCGACTCCTCGCTTAAATTTGTCCCACCTACCCACCACCCCACCTACTCATTACCGGGATCCTATTTTCCCGCCGATCCCTGATTTCAATCGTTTCACGACTCGGAAGTGTCGGGCCAACCCAATAAGCGGGGCAGTTGCGCTAGGTCAAGCAGGTAATTAATGCCCCAGACGACGAGTTCGCCGACAAAAAACAGCAACAGCCAATTAGCGGAAAATGCAGCCGATGTCAGGGTGTAACCTTCCCACAACTGCCAGAGACGATAGGGCACATAAAGATAGGGCACCATCACCCAAGCGACGGTTTGGAATCGTCTCAAAGTGAGTGTTTCGGTCAGCACTTGCAAAGCCAGCATCACAAAGTAGGCCAGTAGCACCTCCCACAACAGTGGGAGACCTTGCCAAAAGGCACAGATCATCACAATTAAGGGCGGCACACTGCCCAAAAATTGCACCGAGCCAAACCAAATTTTGAACCAGCCAGGTAAGGGCTGGGGCAGTTCGTAGGGAGGGGTATGCCGCCAACTCCAACCGGCAATGCTCAAAAAAGCGGTTGCCAGGAGGAAAAAGGCCGCATTTTCAATTAGCAGACGCTGAGCAACGGTCATCGGGCGATCGCACTCCAAAAACACTGACAACAGCGTAAGCGGCGATCGCCTCAGGAGGCACCCGCGATCGGCTTAGAAGCCGGGGTTCTGGGTAGACGTTTTATGGGTAGCCGCTTTAGAAATTGCCGTGGGAAGCGATCGCCGTCTTCAGTCGCTCCATCACTTCGTCGACGGGAATCGCACCCAACTCGCCTTCTGCCCGAGTACGGATGCTCAAGGCGTTGGCTTCCTGCTCTTTGGCTCCTACGATCGCCATCACGGGAATCTTGCTCTTTTCGCCATTGCGGATCAGCTTGCCGAGGCGATCGCCGCTGGTGTCGACAGCCGCGCGAATGCCCTCCGTCAACAGGCGATCGGCCACCTGCCGGGCATAGCCCACCAGTTCCGTCGTCACCGGCAGCAGGCGAATCTGCTCAGGAGCCAGCCACACGGGGAAGTCCCCAGCATACTCCTCGATCAGGATGCCGATCAGGCGCTCCAGCGAGCCAAACGGTGCGCGGTGAATCATCACGGGGCGCTGACGGCTGCCGTCTTCGGCCACATACTCCAGGTCAAAGCGCTCCGGTAGGTTGTAATCAACCTGCACGGTACCCAACTGCCACTCGCGATCGAGGGCATCGTTGAAGATGAAGTCCAGCTTCGGCCCGTAAAAGGCCGCTTCCCCCGGCGCTTCGAAAAAGTCCATTTCCAGCGTTTCGACGGCGCGACGAATGGCGGTTTGCGATTTTTCCCACACCTCATCAGAGCCGATATATTTGTCCGATTCCGGATCGCGGAAGCTCAGCCGCGCCCGGAAATTCTTCAGTTGCAGGCTGCGGAAAACCGCCAGGATGAGGTCAACCACCTTGAGAAACTCATCGTCGAGTTGGTCGGGGGTGACAAAGAGGTGGGCATCGTCCACGGTGAAGCCCCGCACCCGCGTCAATCCGCCCAGTTCGCCAGACTGTTCGTAGCGGTAGACTGTGCCAAATTCCGCAAAACGAATCGGGAGCTCTCGGTAGGAGCGCAGTTCGCTCTTGTAGATCTGAATGTGGAAGGGGCAGTTCATGGGCTTCATCACGAAGCCGACTTCGGCTTGCCGAGATTGATCGTCCTCGGCCATCATCGGGAACATGTCTTCCTGATACTTTTGCCAGTGCCCCGAGATTTTGAACAGGTCGACCCGCGCAATGTGGGGGGTGACCACTGGCAGGTAGCCTCGCTTGATTTGCTCCTGCTTGAGAAAGTCTTCCAACGTGGAGCGCAGCAGGGTGCCCTTGGGGGTCCACAGCGGCAGACCGGGGCCGACCTCATCGGAAAACACAAACAGCCCGAGTTCTTTGCCCAAGCGGCGATGGTCGCGCTTTTTGGCTTCTTCGCGACGGCGCTTGTACTCGGCGAGTTGTTCGGGCGTTTCCCAGGCGGTGCCGTAGATGCGCTGGAGCTGGGCCTTGCTGGCATCGCCGCGCCAATAAGCGCCCGCGACACTCTCCAAGTCAAAGGCTTTGGGGTTCAGATCTTTGGTTGTTTCCACATGGGGACCGGCGCAGAGATCCCACCAGTCTTCGCCCAGGTGATACAGGGTGATGGGGTCTTCCAGCCCTTCCAAAATTTCCAGCTTGTAGGGCTCACTGAGCTCGCTAATACGACGCTGGGCTTCTTCGCGGCTGACTTCTTCGCGCACCACCGGCAGGCCTTTGTTGATGATCTTGATCATCTGCTTTTTGATGGCCTTCAAATCCTTTTCGGTAAAGGGCTCGGGATTGTCGAAGTCGTAGTAGAAACCGTAGTCAATCCATGGGCCAATGGTGACTTGCGCCTTGGGAAACAAGCTTTGCACCGCCATCGCCATGACATGGGAAAACGTGTGGCGAATGCGCTTGAGGTTGTCGGATTCGTCGGTGCGGGGCAGATGAATTTTTTCGATGGACTCGCCAGCGTTAACCATAGTGAACGGAGAAAAGGATTGCGATGTGACCACAGCCAGTCTACAAGGGAAGGCTATGGGACCACAGGATTTTTGTCATTATTTCCATCGTAATCGCTGTCGGGGAAATTAGGGGGAAGGGTGGCAGGGTGTGAGGGTAGGGGCGTAGGGGCGAGGCATTTTGGGAGAACCGTTTTGGTGCAGACCGGAATTGGGGTGCCAGAATATCGCGCCCTGGCATCGCCGATCGCAGGACAGGGCGATCGCGCCCCTCATCCTGAAATTCCCTGGGGATTATTGGTGGAGGCACCGATCGCGGGGCAGGGCGATCGCCCTGCCTCTACATCGATCAGGGTGAGCTATTTCCCCCGAGGGATGTGAGATGCCGTCACCACCGACAAGTATCAAGGGGGATAGATGATTCTTTGACTTCATGCCCCCACCTTCTGCCACTGCGCCCCCCCGTAAACCGACGAAAGAATCTGGACTGGGGACAGCAATGTGGTGATTTATCGAGAATGCCCGCCACCGCGAGCCAATCGCCGTCGTCAAATTGATGTGTGGTAGGGCGGTCTGCACACCAATGGAGCCCTGATACTGATTTTGGCGGAACTCCTACGGGATGGGTTGGATTGACGGAAAGCACAAATTCATCTCAAACTGGTGGTGCCTGACCAAGCGGCAGCAGCACTCGCCCAGGTCAACATTCACGAGTGAGTGCAAACCCTCCGTATTGATGCCACCACCCATGTTTTGGTCGCCGATGGTCGCTCCTTTGACGAGATATTGCATCAGTCATCGCAATATGCCGATCGCGTGATGCTGGGCATCGCTGAGCCCGGTGACGACTTTCAGGATTACTACACTAAAATGCAAAAGCGGTCGCAGGGGTTGCCGTCCACCATTCTGGTACTGGCTGCCCCCAATTTCGCCTTTACGGAGGTGTTGAAAAAATAGCGCGACATTTGCCAGACGGGCGATCGCCCCTGCCTTGACACGCCTTCCCTGGCCCCGTAAGGTCAAAGCCTATCCACCCATTAAGACGGTGCCAGGAACTGATTTTTTGACCGCCACCCCCGCTTACTCATCTCAAACTGGAAGCTTTATCAGCTATGCGTTGCACCATCATCAGCCGAGCCGGCCAAGTTCTTGCTTACGGTCGCTTGTTTATTCGCTATCAAGAAGACGGGGGGCTACGGCTGGATCTAGAAACCGATCGCGGTCGCGTATTACAAGGGGGGCTCATTGAGGAAGATGGGGACATGACCCAGGCGGGCGAAATCCTCTCAGAGCAGTTTTTTGATATGTGGGGCATGAGTGACCTCACCCTCAGCATTCAGTGTGGCGATAGCGGAGCCCCACCCAACGCCACGCTACCGCCCGCTGCCGATATTGATATGTCGCTGCTGTAAACAATAGTCTGTAGAAGGGGCTCTTCCGGATCCAGGGTGGCAATCGTCCAATGAATTACAGTTAGGGGTGCTAGCATCATGGACTTCCACATCGATACATTACTCAATTTTCCTAATGCAACCGTCGAGCCGTGCATTCAGGAAGCCGGAGATGTATTTCAGGTATTTTTAATCATCAATCCGCATTAAAAAAAAGAGAGTTGGGCTGGAGCAAAGCGCATCGGAATCGATGAAGTCAGTCACCGCAAAGGAATGAGGATCAAATAACATCCAAATTGTTAGGGCAGGCATCTTGCCTTTAGTAGATCTACCCCACTCATTCCACCCGCCCTTCCCTCCGCTATGCTAAAAAGCCGTAGATGCGATGGAACAGTTAAGGTGCAGCCTTTGACATCGGATTTTGAGCTACAGCAGCAGCCAGTGAGCGATGATATCACCCTGGCCTATCGGGCAATGGGCACCGGACAGCCGGTAGTGATGCTCCATGGCCTCGCCGACCAGAGTTTGGTGTGGTGGGCGTTGGCGAAGGATTTGAGCGATCGCTACCGGTGTGTGGCCCCCGACCTGCGCGGCCATGGGGAGAGCAGTAAACCCGCTGCGGACCAATATGCCGCTGACCTCCTTGCCGCTGACCTGGAAGCCTTTTGCCAGCGTCAGCAATTGGGCGCAGTGCAGGTTGTGGCCCATTCCTGGGCGGCTAAAATTGCCCTGCGTTGGGCCTGTCAACGGCCCGATCGCCTCACCAGTCTGACCCTCGTGGATCCCTTTTTCGTCAATCGCCTCCCCGCCGCATTTCGACCCACCTTCCCCCTGCTGTACCGAACGCTGCCTTTTCTCAAGGTGATGGGGCCGTTTCCCGACTTTGACAGGGCGGCGGCGATCGCTCAGGGGCTCAAGCAATATCGGGGCTGGAGTGACCATCAGCAGGCGGTTTTTCAGGCGGGGATGACCCAGCAGGCCGATGGCCAATGGCGCAGCAAGTTTGCGATCGCGGCGCGGAATGGTGTCTTTGCCGATGTGGTGCAGACTGCCGGACTCACGGAGCCCCTGGCGACCCCGACGGCCTTGCTGCTGCCCGCCCAAGGTCTCAATCGCCTGGCCTGGCAAACGCGCCCATACCATCAGTATTTGATGTATCTTCAGGTCCACAGCATCCCTGGTAATCACTGGCCCCACTTGGTCGTGCCTGACTCCCTAAACTCAGCCGTGGCAACATTTTTGGCAGAAGTTGATGACCGATAACAGCCGATTCCTAATCCAGCTTGTAGGCTAGGGGTAGTTGCGTTCTCCCCGAGCCCTATGAAAACTGTCCCCATCACACACACCTACCCCTATTTGCAACTCGCCAACTGGATTTTTCGCCCCTTGGATTATATGGAAGCGAATTATCGACAATATGGCGACTTGTTTTTTGCCCGCTGGGGCCTGTTTGAGTGGGTCTTTGTGAACCATCCCCAGGCGCTCAAAACCATCCTCAGCCAGGATACGGGCAAGGTCATCAGCGCCCCCGGCGACGCCAACGAAGTGCTTAAACCCCTACTGGGTGAGCATTCGGTCATTATGCTCAACGGCAATCAGCATCGCCAGCGGCGAAAACTCATCATGCCCCCTTTTCATGGTGAGCGGCTCAAGATATACGCCGATTTGATTCGCGAGATCACCCTCGAAGCGATCGCCCAATTGCAACCCGGACAAGATTTTCAGGCGCGTAAGCTGACCCAGCAGATCACCATGCGGGTGATTTTGCGGGCGGTGTTTGGCCTCCATGAGGGCGATCGCTACCGGCGACTAGAACAACTCCTGGCCGAACGGTTGGACATGGTGAGCAAGCCGCTGGCTTCGACTGTGGTCTTTTTTCCCCTATTGCGGAAAAACTATGGCAACTGGAGTCCGGGGGCCAAAATTGAGCGGTTGAGCCAGGAAATTGACGCACTGCTGTATGCCGAGATTCGCGATCGTCGGGCCTCGGTGGATGCCAGTCGTGACGATGTGCTGTCACTGCTGATCATGGCTCAAGACGAAGACGGCAACAGCCTAACGGACGCCGAACTGCACGATGAACTGATGACCCTGCTGGTGGCCGGTCACGAAACCACCGCCACCGCGATCGCCTGGGGCATGCACTGGGCGCATCATCAACCCGAGGTGCTGCACAAAATTCGCGACGAAGTGGCTACCGCTCATGCCGCTGACGACGCCCTGGCTCTGACCAAACTCCCTTACCTGGAGGCGACCTGTAACGAAACGCTGCGCATTTATCCTGTGGCGATGCTGACCTTTCCCCGGATTGCCCAAGAGCCGATTGAGCTGTTGGGGTATACCATCGACCCTGGCACCATGTTGGTTGGTTCGATTTACTTGCTGCACCACCGCGAAGATTTGTATCCCAATCCTCACCAATTTCGCCCCGAGCGCTTTTTGGAACGGCAATATTCGGCCTTTGAGTTTATGCCCTTTGGCGGCGGCGCGCGGCGCTGCATCGGGTACGCCCTCGCTCAGTACGAGTTAAAAATCGTGCTCGGTACGCTGCTGACCCACTATGACTTTGCTCTGGCCAGCGATCGCCCCGCCATTCCCGAACGGCGCGGCATCACCCTGGGCATGAAAGACGGGGTGGAGATGGTCTTCCAAGGCCAGCGGAGCGTTCCCGCCCCTGCCGCCGTTTAACCTCAATCCTCACCCCCGACGCCCAATCCCTGGCCCGGTGGGGCCTGCGCCCGCAAGGTGTACTCAACTTTACTTTTTGCTGTCGACTGAGGGGCTCTTGATTGATACTGGATCAAGATGCGTTCTCTTCATCCAAGTAGTAATGAAACAGCGCCAGCGACAATGGGGGTGGGTCGTGCTCGGAACTTTGGTCTGGGGGGGCTTGGCCGGGTTAGCCTGCTCGGCGACGCCGCCCTTGATCGAGGAATGGGCTACCGAAAGTGAGGCCACTCCAGCCTCCAAATCGAGCGCCGCCGACTCGACTAAGCCGGTTACTGAAAAAGCCCCTCTGGCCCAAGCGTTGGAGGCGGCTACGAATGCGGCTCAACTGGCCCAGTCAGCCACCACTGCGGAGGAATGGAGTGCCGTCGCTACGGCTTGGTCGGAGGCGATTCAGGCATTGCAGGCGGTGCCGTCGGATAGTCCCGAGTGGCTGTTTGCCCAGCGCAAAACCCAAGAATATGTGGAAAATCAAGCGATCGCCCTCCAACGGGTCGAAGCCGCCGCCCGTCAGGCCCTTTTTCCGCCCCTGGGTAACGACGTATTAGACGAGCAACTGGCCTTATATCTGTCCTATGTCGCCGCTTTTGATCCCCCTGACATTCTAGTCATTGGCAGCTCGCGGGCTTTGCAGGGCTTAAACCCGCAAATTCTGCAACAGCGCCTGGGGCAGCAGGGCTACGAATCTGTACGGGTTTACAATTTTGCGGTCAACGGGGCGACAGCTCAGGTGGTGAGCTTTATTTTGCGGCAGTTGCTGCCCCCCGAGCAGCTGCCCGAGATGATTATTTGGGCAGACGGTTCCCGGGCGTTTAACAGTGGGCGGTTCGATCGCACCTTTGCCAAAATTCTAGAATCGCCGGGCTATGCCGCAGTGCAGGCAGGCGATCGCCCAACCTTTGAGTCTTCCACGCCGCTGGCCGCCACTCTCGACGTCGCCGAAGCAGCCCCGGCCAGGATCGCCGACAAAGCGCGCACCTTGCCCGTCAGCGGCATCAACGGTTACGGCTTTTTGGTGGTGAATGAAGTCTTTGAGCCCAATGATTACTACCGCCGCTTTCCACGGGTGGCGGGGATCTATGACGGCACCTATTTCGCCTTCGATTTGGGAGGGGTACAGACGGTTTCCCTGCGGGCGATCGCGGCCTTTGCGCGCACCCACGACATACCCCTGGTGTTTGTCAATTTGCCCCTGAGTGAGGATTATCTGGATGACACCCGGCTCGCCTATGAGCAACAGTTTCAGCAGTTTTTGACGCGGGAAGCCGAAGCCGGGGGCTTTACGGTGGTGGACTTGCTGCGGGCATGGTCCAACCAGAACAATATCTTTGCCGACCCCAGCCACCTTAACCGCGTCGGGGCTGCCCAAGTGGCCATTCGGGTCTCAGAAGACAAGACCATTCCCTGGGAGATGTTGGCCCCAGACGCCGCCACCGATAACCCCGAAGCGCCGCCGGAGGAGTCAGGCGATCGCGACCCGACTACCGACGCCGCTGATCAATCTCCGCCTCCAGATCGGAATCCCCGTCCCCGAGCAGGCAGCGATCGCTAGCCCGGCTCTCCCCCAATGCTAACCTCGTAGGGGTTTACCAGAAATCTGGCACTACTGAGCTGTCGGCCTCTGTGATAGCAGCGGCGATCGCCATTTTCCGTCGGCTCCAATACGGTAGAGCACCGGTCGGGTAGGCTTCCTAGTCGGCCTCCCTAACCAGTCTGCTGAAAGACGCTCGGTTAGTTAGGACGGCCAGGATGGCCATCAAACAAGAGCGCATCTCACAAATCGACACCAGAGCAGATTCAAAACCTCTACAGGATTAGCCCCGAATGGGCACCAGGCCCTAGCGCCTCGGTTCAGGATGATTAAAAACCCGGTTTCGGCATGGGTGAGCACAGGCGATTGGGCTTATCCTAGAAGCAGAGACCGGGTTTCTGAACCGATGTTCTAGAGTTCTGCGACGGCCCGCTCGATCAACCGCCGAGCCAGGGTTTGCACACCGGTATGTTCGTAGTATTTCACCGACACATCGAGAAATGCGCCCAGGTAGTCGAGTTTGCTCTTCGACCCTTCCATAAAGCCCGCTAACTTATCCACCAGGCTGCTTTGGGTGATGCCCTTGTCACTGACGAACTTGTCCATCCAGCCTTGCGTCGACTCAAAGCTCTCCGTCATGAAAGACAGCTTGCCTTTGGCATCTTTGCCCGGAATTTCCTTCTTCACCCCTTTGAAGGTGTTGTTTTTCTCCAGTTCATCAGGCCCCATATTCTTGATAGCATTCAGCGCTTTGCTGCTGAAGTCTGCCCCCAACGGAATCACGCCGTCAAACGATACCAGCGCTGCCATCCGCATCAGCGACTCGCTACTATAGTCGCCCAGCGCCGCCAAAAAGTCGCCCAGGCTGTCGCCCGGAATGCCGTTGATATGACAAAAGGCCACTACCTCCGTCACCAGTTTCACCGAGAGATCAATAGTTTGCGCCTTTTCCGGTTTAGGGGTGAGGTTGGTCAAAAAGCCCAGAAAAGTATCTTGCCCGATGCGGTTGGCCATGGCGGCGGCTCCGAGCATACCCGAAGCGGCATCCACCGTTTCGTAGAGCCACAGCGCCCGCTGATAACCCTGAGACTTATCGTTGAACAGGGCGATCGCCCGTTCCCCAATTGCCTGCACCATGGCCTCGTCGGTTTCCCCGGTGACCTTTTTGATCGTGTTGTCAAAGCCCACCAGGTTTTCCCACTGACCGGGCACAAAAGTATCCAGGGTCTTCAGGGCTCGCACCGTGAGGCCACCCGTGGGCAGCTTGTCGACTTTTTCATAAATTTTGACGCTCATGAGGCTCTCCTAAAAAAGGGGGGAAATAGGGGAAATAACTGAATACCTGAGGTAAGCCACTGGTTTGACCAGTGCGACTCGAAAAGCTTTGAGCGTTCCCGCAGTAAAGTATCTCCCACGGTGGCTTGAACGAGCAAATCCGTAGGAAGACAAAGCCATGTCGGAATTCTATCAAAGCTTGTCTCACTCGAAATGGGACTGCAAGTATCACGTGGTGTTCGTGCCCCAGTATCGGCGCAAAGTGATGTTTGGCGAAATGCGAAAATTTCTGGGTCCGATTTTCCATGAGTTGGCGCGCCAAAAGGAATGCCGCATCGTGGAAGGTCATCTGATGCCAGATCATGTTCACAGGTGCATGGAGATTCCGCCCAAATACTCGGTCGCGTCGAACACGGGTTTTCTGCAAGGCCAGAGTGCGATTGCCATTGCCCGCCAGTTCAAAGGCAAACAGCGCAATTTTAGCGGTGAGTCCTTTGGGGCAAGGGGCTATGCGGTATCCACAGTCGGCTTTGAACTGGAAGCGGTGAAACGCTACATTCAAGACCAGGATGTCGCGGATGGAAGCGGACAGTTCTCAAGCCGAGGCCAGACACGCTCAGCAAGGACACCCGCCCTTGGGACGGTCACGGCTTTGCCGGGGGTGTCTGACTCACCTCTCAAGTTGTTCAGCTTCTGGGGTCCACTTCAATCCTGTGAGTTTGTGCAGTCGCTGCTGCAAGGCAAGATTCAGCAGCTTAAGGCTCAGATTCAGGAGATGGTGGCGTTTAAGTCGGCGTTAGAGCAATATCGCGACAATTGGGCGGCTGACCATCTCCGTCCCTAACCGGGAGACATTTGTCCGCTAATTGAGGCTGTGCCGCTCACCTGAGTGACTGACAAAAGTTCCTCGCATAGGTTGGGTAGAACGAAGTGAAACCCTACACCAGCAGCGGTTTCGTTGGGTTACGCTAGCGCCCTGGCGGAGCCATGCCCGGAGGGCTTGACCCAACCTACGGCAGAATAAGGGTTTTGAGAGTTTTGTCAGTCAACCAAGCCGCTCACTTAATTTAAGTTTTGAGTTCAAAGTTTTGAATGTTGAATTGATTCTCAAAGTTTCTATAAAATTAATAATTAGGCATACCACCAACACAAGCGCCATCGTTAAGCCTAGCTCCGTCTAGACTCCAAACATTCATAAACTTCATTCAGTTTAGGATCAGTCGCTTCAATATAAGCGTACAGACTTAAATGGAACGGCAAGTTCAATGTCCTCTTCACTTTTACATGGCGAAAAAAATGAGAAACCACATCAACTATTTCTGAATAGGTATTGAGATGCTCGTAGTCCATCAAGACATCGTAATTCAGGCCGTATTTAAGTCGGAATGCAGCACCAACCAAAGTCCGACTGGATAAATGCCATAACCAAGAACCTTCACAAGGAATAGCAGCCTGAAAAAGACCTCCTTCATGAATGCGGTGAGCAGAATGTGCAACCAGTAGGGGGAGGTCTGCGATATGCTCGAGTACAGCGATGGAAAAAATCCTGTCATAACGCTTTTCTGCTTCTATCTCGAAAATACTCGAGTAAATGCTAGTCACCTTGCGCAAAACTTCAGAGTCCCAATCCTGTATCAAAGGCTCTATTACATCATAAGTCTGATAGTTCGTCTCGTAATTAGCATGATTTAACTGCCCTGCACCTACTTCTAGCAGGTTCTCTGAGCCTGTATTTTTTGTTGAAACTTGACGATGCATCCATGACTCAAGATACTTCCTTAATCTTGCTAACACACTATTTCCGCTACGATTTTCTGAGTAAAGGGTCAAATAGATTGATGCATAATCTTCAGGTAAGGCTTGCCTTTGTTTAGGAAACTGATCCAGCATAAAACCGTACCCAAGTTAAGAGATTAGGGAAATATTATCCGAAATGAGCGCTCATTGCCAAGCACTATTGTAGTACACAAAACTCCCAGGTTGGGTGTGCGTACTGAGCAATGATCATTTTCCAAAACAAGGATTTCTGCTGAGTAGGAGAGGTAGTTAGTAGACCGGGCTTGAAATAACCACGTATGCCTCAATTTGTAAACAGCATCAATAACGATTGTACTGCAAGGGTCTTGGCGTCATTTACACTGTGTTACATAGCTTGGTTTATTACGTCTGTCTACTTTAATGCAGAGTAGATGACGACGATAAAGTGTAAAGTTTAGCCACTTTATCTTGTCTTGGTTTATTCACCTTATCCTACTTACAGCACCAAACCTGATGAAACATTATTACCACCTTGGATTTATGACCGCAAGCAGCCAATGCAATTTTCCTTCTCAAAAAGAAAAAACAGAATTACAGCTTTATTCAAGTTTGGTAAACCAAAAGAATGATACCAAATTCTTTGATGGGAGAGAGCAGGTGACCGCCGTTCCGCAAGGAAGTACTATGAGGATTATGATATGATGCCTCAGCTAAAATCTACATTAACCAGAGTTCCCTCTAATTCACACGTACTCAGCAGCGCCATCTATATGAACATTCGGACACCTGAAAAAAACTTGTATTTGAATTTACTAACCTTTTGTGCATTGGGTACCGTGTGCTACGGGATGCAAATGTTTCATGTAATCTTAAAAGGTGATGGCTGGGTCATATTCTTTGCTCCAGAAAGCCAATATGACATTCTTGTACAAGTAGGCAGATACTTTTCAAGGGTTGCCTCGATAATTACCAATGATAATCAGTTGGCCAACTCACTAGTCTATGTTTTTTGGTTTATCTGCATATACATGCTTTTTCATCTTCCACTCCTGAAAACAAAATATTCATCTGCCCTGGCCACTGCAATAGCGGCATCAGTATTTTTGTTTTCACCCGCTATGATTGAGCTCTCTGTCTTCCAAATTGCCCTCCCAAATCGAGGCTTCGGATTGTTTGTTGTGGGTTTGGCAATATTCTTGTTTGCTGATGCAGAGCGTGGCGCTAGCAAGCGATACTGGCTTAGTTCCATTCCTTTGGCGATAGCAGCTGCCTCCTATCAGCCCATTGCATTAATGTATCCGGTCGGTATTTTCTTTACGCTGATAGCTAATTTTCAGTGCACTCGCAAAAACCTATTCAAAGGGATCCTGTCCTGCTTTTTAGGGCTAGGATTATACCTGATTTCTTGGCAACTCGCCTTAAAAATCTTTAATGTAAGCATGGCTGGTATACCCGATTCATATAATCCCACTTCACTAAACGATCTCCCTATTTCATTAAGGCTGAATTGGTTTTTTGATTTGGCGACAGGCTTCTTTTTTCAGGCTAAGGGCAATATGCCGGTCATCTCTTCGGTGATCATGCTTGTATTGATGGTTTGGGGAATGTTATTTTTCACTAAAAAGTATTCTCTTTGGCTCAAAGGTATTTTCATTATTGGTTCCATTATTATATTTGTCGGTGTTGTTCCTAATCTCATCTTCTTGGCTAAAGGAACGGGATCGGCTCTGAGACCCCAGGCGCTATTAGGTATGTTCTTCTTACCTTTGTTGATCATCGGTGGCTATCTAGGAAACGCTTTTCAACAACAGCCGCAACATCCAGAAAAGCGGCTAGTTGTTTCCTTGCCTCATTCAATCTACGTGCTTCTTGCGGTTTTTTTAGTGCTGATCCAATCGTTTCAGGCGAATGCATCCGTCACTAGCCGCTATTTAGCGTTTGAAAAAGATAAAGCTACGGCTTCAATGGTACTCTCGGATATCATGGAACAAGCTCCTCGCAGAGATGAGCTAAATGTAGTTGTTCTTTATGAACCCTCCGTCGGTGTGGCTTATATGCCTGAAATGAGATATTACTCTTCACCTGACGTCATGACTGGCATCACGAATAACAATAACTTTGACAGTCGGTTAGACAGTATTCCTTTTTTGTTAAAGTTAATAGCACCTCCTCAAGTGTCTATGATGGCGATCTCTGTTCCATTAGACAGTCCTGATTTAACTAATTTTCCGATTCCAGATCCAAATGCAATGTTTCCCTGGCCTCATTCAGAAAGTATATTTGTCGCAGAGGATGGTCAAATATTTATTAAATTTGGTGATCCGAAAGATCCTAAATATGCGACCAGTTAACACAGCTGTTGAGATAGGCAGTGATTTCTAAGATTTGCCTCGCTCACAGCAACAGTAACTGCGAGCTGACATTTATGCAGTCAACAGTCAGTATATGAGACTCGGCTCCTGATGCAGAACTTGATTTATCGTTTCAATCATGAAGGGTGTCCCTGTTGTGGCACAACTAATCATCTCCCCTTTTTTGTCAATCCTAAGCCGTTGACTATTCAAAATTCTGAAGATTTTTTTTACGGTGGTCATGAGTATATTCATGCAGCTATTCAGTGTACTCGCTGCAAATTTATTGCAATCGACTCCAATTTAACTGGAAATGAGATAGACCAGCTCTATCGAGTTGCCGATAATGAATATTATCTTGAAACAAGCCCTCAACGAGCCATATATTACAGACGAGTTCAAAAACAGCTTAGGAAAACGCGAAGACTCGACATCTTGAATAATACTCATCATCCAATTATTGATCTTGCAGCCGGGTCAGGGGAATGGTTAGAACTGTGGCAAAAAGATAAATACGCCACTGAGTTGAGTGGCACTCTTGTAAAAATATTGACTCAGAAAGGAATTCAGGTAATCCCACAAGAAATTTCAGAAATTTCAGAACAATTATTTTCAATGGTGTCAATGTTCGACTTCTTGGAACATGTTGATAATCCTAAAGAAACCTTGGATATGGCTTGCCGAAGGTTGATACCAGGTGGAGTATTAGTGATTGGCGTACCAGATTTTGGTAACTTAGTTGCAAGAATTTTGCGACACAAATACTATTTATTTACACCCATGCATTTGGGATACTATCGGAATATCTCCCTTGAATATTTGCTCGGGCAAAATCCTTCCATAGAATCCTTTGTTCTCTTAAAGTCTCCACCCTTTCCCATTTCTCTTCAATCATTATTTAAATGGGTTAAAACTTTGAAGTTGCCGATGCTCAAAAATCTTGAGAAAGTCATCCTTCCAATAGGATATTCAGCGAGTATTATTGCGGTAGCAAATCTCAAGAGATAGGTCGCCCTTCTCCGTCAGTATTATGAATTTTGGCATCAGATTTGAATTGTGTTACAGATCTTGTTTTAGTCAAATATAGCTAATTCTAGCGGTATTTATCTATTCAATGTCGAGCTGAAAATTTAATGAATTACTTTCGTTTACTGCTCTAGTTTTGCAAGATTATGTTTTTGTTTTAATCAGTTAAGTAATATAGCCATCTGATCTGATTTCATAATTATAGAAACTTGCCAGTGTACGCGTCCCGCCTGTAGTGAAAATTTCACAATTTAGATAGATCGCTATAGTGAGTGATATTAAGGTATTAGCATTCAGAAACACTCTAATTTTAGAAGGCTGTCAGTATGCAAATAAATTTCAAAGCTAATTCTGAGAAACCTAAAATCGTAATTGTCATCCCTGCTTACAATGAGCGGGAGCATCTATATAACCTATTTGAATCTATTACGGCCTGTGTTCGTGAAATGTCTGATTTTGAAAGCATTATTTTAGTCATTGACGACGGTTCTATAGATGGGACTTGGGAATTATGTAAACGTATTCATGCTGAAGAGCATTGCTTTACAGCTGCAAGGCTAGTCAGAAACTTTGGGAAAGAGGTTGCTATTTTAGTCGGTCTTTCTTTAGTGGAAAGTTCTTTGTATGCAGTATTAGATGCCGATGGACAGCATAATCCCAGGTATCTGCCGGAGATGCTTGCAACTCTCATGACTAACGATCTGGATTTAGTGATTGGAGAAAGACTAGATTATGTCCCCAAAAATATGGGGCTGGCTACAAAAGTTTACTACCATTTACTCAGAATTATTACTGGCAAAGATTACGAAAAGCTTTGTGATTTTTCACTCTTTACTTTACCTTTGCGAAACTATATGTTGACCCAATCGCCGACTAGTCTTGTCTTTAAGATGCTGATATATAATTCGGCGACGCGCCGAGTAAGTTTTCCCCTGCATATTCCTGAGATTGGCGATCGCTCTCGCAGATGGTCGAAAGGTCGTTTGATTTCCAAAGGAATCAGTACAATTTATACATTGTCAGCATTAAACCGTATTGTTTTACTTTCATTAATTATGATCGCGGGCATAGCGATCGCTACCGTAATGATTGGTATTATTGTTAACCACTTTATCCTTAACATGTCAATTCCGAGAGGTTATTTGACCCTAATAGGGCTAAACATTGTACTCGTCGTTGAGTTGACGACATTTCTCATTGCTTATTTATTGCGGGAGAGAGCCCAAAAGTTGCCTACCGATTTGAGAAGCCTAGTAGCTGATCACTGTGGCTTCGAGCATGATGCCTATAAGCACTGACACCGTGACTGCGATAGTTTGTCGGCTTCTCCGGAACGGGTAAAGCTTGAATGAGCAGCCGTTGGCATAGGTTTCCGGTCATCAGCCGTCTACTGATCAGAGTGCTCTACACTTTGGCAGCCTTACTTGAGGAAGTGACTCAAGTGAGAGCCGATTCACCCAAGTCACTTCTTCACCCAAGTCACTTCATTAAGGGCAGCAGCCAAGCGACCACCAGACTGATTAAAATGGCAATCTCCATCACCCCGATCGCCGTGTTGAGGGAGATCCAGTGTCGCCAAGCTCCCTGACGCCAGGTTACCCATGTCTGGTTGATGTGTGTCGGCCACCGCTTGGGGCTATCTTTTTCGCGATATTGCCAGGTCAGCATCGAGAGCAGCAGCGGCGTACCGCCCACCTTGGCATTGATCAGGAGATGGAAGGCGATCGCCCCCACCATCACCACCCACGAAATCAGGTGGGCATAATACCAGGCATGGGTCAACTCGCCACGCGGTAGCCAGGTTTCGTCCATCATTTTGCCGCTATAAAGGGCAAAGGTGAGGGCCAGCAGAGCCAGCGTATTGACCAGACGATTGATCGTATACCACCAAACGGGCTTGCCAACGTCCGCGAGTTGTTGCCATGACTGAGGCTGCCAGAGGCGGCGGCGGCCTGGACGGCAGGCGTAGATGAGAAAGGCGGGAAAGATCAGCAACGTCCACAGCCCAAAGGTGCCATGGAGCCCCTCAATGGCTTGGTAGTCGGGTAACGGAATGCGGCCCCAGCGACCGTCGTAGACTTCGTAAGTCCAATAGGCGGTCACGATCGCGACAATTAGGCAGATGCCCGTGAGGCCATGCAAAACTCGGAGCAGCAAAGGTTGGTAAGGACGAGACGCTTTCATGAGGGGAACGTTTGTTGAATTGAAATGACGGTAAAACGTAACTTGGGCATGGGATTAAATGTGTCGACTAGATGCGGCCCATCTAGTTAAGCTCCGTTTAGAGCAGCGAGAATACCAAACCCAATAAACAGGATTCCCCCGATCGCGGTCAGCAACCGCTCAGAGATGCGGCCAGCAATGAGTTTGCCGCAGGTCACCGCGATCGCTGCGCAGATGGCATGGCCCAAAATCGCCCCCACAAGCACGCCATAGGGATTATTAGCCGACGCCAGGGTAATGGTCGCCAGTTGCGTGATGATTGCCGCCCTGCTGCCCACCATCCTGACGGGAGGGCTGACGGGGCTGATGTTTGTGGGCATCGTCTGGCCCATGGTGTTTGCTTTCATCGCCTCCCTGATCGTGTCGATTACGCTGATTCCGCTGATTGCTGCCTTTGTGCTGAAGCCGCCCCAGGAGCAACGGCAGCGACGCACCTGGTTTCAGAAGCTGATGCTGCCCTTCCAGGCTGGGTTTCAGCGGTTGGAGCAGGGCTATGGCTGGCTGCTCGATCGCTGAATGAATCATCGGGAAATTACGCTGGCGATCGCCGCTGCTTCCATCGTCCTCGCCATTGCCCTCTACCCCTTCGTGCCCCAGGAAATGATGCCCCTGGGGGACTCCGGCCAGTTCATGGCCTCCCTGGAAATGGAGCCCGGCACCTCTTTTGCCAAGACGGACGAAAGTACCTACCGCTTCGAGCAAATTCTGCTGGCCCAGCCCGACATCGCCAAGGTGTCGTCCCAAACGGGCTTTGAGCTGACCCGCAACAGCACCTACTTCAGCGGCTACAGCATGGGCAGCGTCAACTCGGCGTCGCTGATTGTCACCCTGAAGGACCAGCGGCAGCGGGACATCTGGGAGATTATGGACAGCGTGGAAGCGGAAGCCCGCCGCACCCTCCCCGGTCTACGTCGCATTGCTTTCAAAGAAATGGGAGTAGACGTGATGGCCACCTCCGCTGCGCCCATCCAGCTCGCCGTCTATGGGGAAGACCTGGAGGTGCTGCACCGTTTGGCAGAAGGCGTGCTCCGCATTGCCGAAGATACCCCCGGTCTGGTGATGGCCCAGACCAACTCCGCCCTGACCCAGCCGGAATACCAGCTCACGGTCGATCGCCGCCGCGCCCAGGTTGGGGCTGAATGTGCGGATGGTGGCCCAGCAGGCCCGCTATGCCCTGAATGGCGGCTTCACCCAGCGCTACTACAACCGTCCCAACCTGCGGCAAAACTCGATTCTGGTGCGCTATGAAGGGGGCGATCGCGGCACCCTCGATAATCTGGCAGGCACCTACATCACCACCCCCACCGGGCAGCAGGTGCCCCTGAACACCGTCGCCACCCTGGAGCGACGCAGTGGCCCCACCCTGATTGAGCATGTCAACGGCAAGCGGGTGGTGTACGTCAACGGCTACTACCGCAAGGGCGGACCCGCATCGATGGATCTGTCCATGGCGATCGCCATGCGAGCGGGGCAGGAACTCACCTTTCCCCCTGGCTACGGCGTGGACTCCATGGGCGACATGACCGACATGATGATTGAGTTCGATCGCCCGCTGAAGGGGCTGCTGGTATCGCTGATTCTCATTTACCTGATTCTGGTGATTCAGTTCGGTTCCTTCATTCAGCCGTTGGTAATGATGCTGTCGGTACCCTTGCAACTGGTAGGGGTTTTCGGCGGGCTGATTCTGGCCCAGTAAACCCTCTCCAGCGTTTCGATTCTGGGGATTGTGATTCTCTCGGGCCTCTCCCTCTCGGCGGCGATTCTGCTGCTGGAGCTGATTTTGGCGAAACGAGCCGAAGGCGTGCCCCGCGATGTCGCCATCCGCATGGCGGGTCCGGTGCGGCTGAAGGCAATTACCATGACGACGCTGACCACCGTAATTGTGATCGTGCGGCTGGCCTTCTTCCCGGAAATTGGCATGGATGCCTACTCGCCCATCGCCACGGTGATTCTGGGGGGCCTGCTGCTCTCCACCCTGCTGACCCTGGTGGTGGTGCCCGTGGTGTATTCCTTCATCGACGATGCAATGGAGTGGCTGAAACGACGGGGGCGGCGGCGACGGCCTGCGAAAGATCCAACGGTTATTCTGTCGAAATGATTTTGGAAGCTTGCAAAGCTTTCCTATCCGTCATAGTTACAGCTTTCATCGTCTCTTTTGGATGGTGAAGGGAAGGTATGTTAATAATTGATCCAAGAAGATTCACTAGCTGTAAGGAAGATAGTCTTGGCAACAATCTATGCAATCAAAGGTTTGTTACTTGAAGAAGTTTTGCTACAACTGCTAAGAGCATCGGGATACTATGCTGTCGAAAACGCCAATGGTGATAGTAGCTTAAACAGTAGAAATTCTGGCAGTCTAGAAGTTAGAGGACGTGGTTCAAAACATCAGATAGATGCAATTGCAGATTTCTCCGTATCTCCCCCTTTTTCATATCCAATACGATTGTTGTTGGAAGCCAAATTTTACAAGAACAACGTAGGGATTGAAATTGTAAGAAATGCCGTAGGCGTCCTAAAAGATGTTAGTGAGTTCTGGATAGTAGACGATAGTTCATTCAAGCCTAGATATCACTATCAATATGCTATTTTTACATCCTCATCTTTTACAAAGTCAGCTCAAGAGTACGCCTTTGCCCAGGATGTTTATCTGATAAAGCTCGAAAATAACCGATATTTTTATCCAGTGATCAGGGCTATCGAGGAATTAAATCATGCAGACTTTAGGGGAGTGTCTGAGGATAATATAGATATCGATCTGACTCAGCTAAGAAGAGCTACAAGGTCATCCTTAGGAAATTATCGTCTTTATGAAATGCGAGAATATTGCACAGATTACAACTTCAATTCAGTGAAGATATGCAATGTAATTGAATCCAGTCTGAAGATTGGAACCTCTTATCTAGGCGTACTAGGCAACAGCTTCCCAATATTCTTCACTCCGTCTGATAATTTTGATATAAACGATCTGATTAATGATCCAACAATCCGCATATGTTGGAATCAGGAAAAGTGGTACGTCGTCAAAAGGCATGCAAGGTGTGTGACTTTAGATGAAAGAGATATTATCCTTTCATTCGATTTGCCAGATGAGCTGTTTAAGCTATATTCTGATAACAATATGCTCACTAAAAGTAGAGCCTTGGATTTAAAGCAAGATTTTATGTCTAGTATTAAAATTATGTTCAGAGATCCTAATAGAAGATTCATGTCGTCTTTAGAGCTAAGGCTAGATAATAACTGGTTAGAAGAAATGAGACAAAGTTTGTCTTAGTGTTGAAAGATTGAGCGCTTGAAGTTGATTGCCTCTAGTAATTTTCAGCAATGGATAAGCTTAGCCGTTACTAAATACTGAAGTCCAGTCCTATGCGAATTCTGCTGGTTGAAGACGAGCCTGATCTGGGCAAAGCCATCAAAGCAAATTGATACGCCCGGCTACTATCAGGCTGAGCGAGTTAAGCTAGGTGAGTGGCTGTGCGTGGGGTACAGGAGATGGCGAGATGACAACCCTGGAGGAAATTAAGCAATGGCTGGTGCAGCATCAATCGGTGTTGCAGGAGCGGTATCAGGTGAGCAAACTGGGCATTTTTGGCTCCTACGTCAGGCACGAGCAAACTGAAACCAGCGATGTGGACATGCTGGTGGAGTTTTCTAAGACGCCCAGTCTGCTGAAGTTTGTCAATCTAGAGAATTACCTCAGCGACAACCTCGGGGTTAAAGTTGACCTGGTACACAAGGCTGGATTGAAGCCGCGCATTGGCGATCGCATCCTGGCAGAGGTGGTCTATTTGTGAGTCAGCGCCAGGTTCAGGATTATTTAGAGGATATCTTGGATGCTGTTGATGCGATCGAGCAATTTACGGCAGGCATTGAGTATGAGGCATTTGCGCGGAATTTAGAGAAGGTCTTTGCAGTTTCGAGGGCGATGGAGATCATTGGCGAAGCCGTAAAGCGAATACCAGATTCTGTAAGGAGCCAGTATCCTGATATTCCCTGGCGAGATATTGCTGGCATGCGGGACAAACTGATTCATGATTATTTCAACACGGATGTTGAAATCATTTGGGAAGCCGTTCAGGAAGATGTTCCACAGCTAAAAGTGATGATTTTGCAGGTTTTGAGAGATATGAAGAACTTGCCATGAGGTAGAAGCCAGCGTGAGTTCAGCGACCGAATGCCCTTCGAAAGGTACCGGGGAACCTACTCGCCCATTGCTAAGCAAGCTGCTGTTATTCACACCGCTGACCTTGGTGGTGATGTCAATAACCTACTCCTCATATCTGAAGCGCTTCGCGATCGCAACCAGCCGACTCAAGCCCAGGCTACGTACAATAGAACCACCCCTGGCCAAAACGGAGTTATCCATGGTTGACCAACTTGCCATCACCGAAGCGATCGCATTCCCAGACGCCAGCCAACTCATCACCGAGGACGATACTCCGGTGGATAATTTTGCATCTGCTAAACAACAACGACTCTTAGTGAGTTCTCTCTACAGTGCCCTGGAGGGACAGATTGTCTTAGCTGAAGCCAACGTCGGCATTTACCATACCTTCAGCCAGCCGCCGATTGTGCCGGATGTCTTCGTCAGCTTCAATGTGCAGGTGCCGCAGAACTGGTGGGATAAAGAGAACCGCTGCTATCTGGTATGGAACTTTGGCAAACCGCCGGAAATTGTGATCGAAATTGTCTCCAACAAAGTGGGTAATGAATTGACCGATAAGTTTGCCACTTATGAACACATGCGGGTCAGCTACTACGTGGTTTACGACCCCAGCCAGCAACTCAGCGAGACTCCCCTGCGGCTGTTTGAACTGCGGGGCATGCACTACACCGAAATGGACGAACCCTGGCTGGAACAGGTGAGCCTGGGGCTGGCCACCTGGGAAGGGGAATTTGAAGGACGGCAGGATACCTGGCTGCGCTGGCACAATGCCGAGGGAGAAATTCTGTTGACAGGAGATGAGCAGGCAGAGCAGGAGCGGAATCGGGCTAATCAGGCTGAGCAAAGGGCAGATCGCTTAGCAGAACTCCTCAGAGCCCAGGGCATTGACCCCGATCAACTGCCGGAGTAACAATTCGACTTGCCGGATTAGTTTTGAGTGCTTAGTTTTGAGTTTTGAGTTGGGCAATTCAAAACTCAAAACTCAAAACTCAAAACTCAAAACTTTCAACTGTATTAACCTATGCGAATTTTGCTGGTTGAAGACGAGCCCGATTTGGGCAAAGCCATCAAGCGCACCCTCACCAAGGAAGCCTACGTGGTGGACTGGGTGCAGTCGGGGGATGAGGCGTTGGCTTATTTAGAGAATGATCTATCGCTTTATACCGTGAGCGTATTTGACTGGATGCTGCCCGGTCTTTCCGGGATTGAGCTGTGCCAATGGCTGAGGGATAAGCATCACGCCCTCCCCGTCCTCATGCTCACCGCCAAAGACCAGATCGAAGATCGCATTACCGGACTGGATGCCGGGACGGACGATTACCTGGTGAAACCCTTCAGTATGGCGGAACTGCTGGCCCGACTGCGGGCACTACGGCGACGGCAACCGGAAATCAAACCCAGTACGCTACAGGTGGGGCCGTTGCTGCTGGACTGCGATCGCCGCATCGCCCTCCTTAAAACTGACGATACCAAGCACCACATCGAACTTATCCAGAAAGAGTTTCAACTGCTGCAATATTTCATGGAGCATCCGAATCAAATTTTGACCCGCGATCAGGTGCTCAACCAGCTCTGGGAAATTGGGGCTGAGCCCAATAGCAACGTCGTCGCTGCCCAGATGCGTTTACTGCGGCGCAAATTGGCCCAACATGGCTGTGAAGACGTTATCGAGACTGTCTATGGCATGGGATACCGCGTCAACGCCCAATAAGCTGTTTCGCCGCAGTCGCTGGCAACTCACCGTCTGGTATACCGGCGTCATGGCGGTGGTACTGAGCATCAGTGGACTGGGTGTTTACGAAGCGATCGCCCACGCCCACCGAGTTACCGCCGATCGCGAACTCAAATCCGTCGCTGAAACCGTTCACAGCGCCCTGGAAAAGACCCTCACCAACAACGGTCCGATCGATGGGGTGTCTCCGAACTTGCGACCGAATCTATGTGTAGCCGGAGAGCCCTGCCGGGTGCCCTTCGAGCGATCAAGAGGACATCACCAGGGCACCCTTTACCGCGGGAGCTATTACTTTCGAGTCTTGTCCCCAGAGCAGGATCTCATTGTCACCGCAGGTGTTTATCCGGAGGGCCTGTCTGCCACCGACCCCGGCGAGTCTTGGCAAACGGCATGGGATGCTGCTGGCAACGAGTATCGGCAAATCGCCCTGCCCCTTTATGACCTGAATCAGCAAACTCAACTGGGCATTCAGGTGACTCCTATCGAAGCTGCCGCCGACAGTAGTGGTGCGGTGATGATTCCCGTGTCGGCATTGGTGGAGGATGGCGATCGCCAGGAGCAATCGAGAGGTGTGTACTTAGTAGCCTTCGTCAGGAGAGGAACCGGAGTGTGTATAAACCTCTCCTTGCCTTTGGCGAAGCCTGCCCAGAGGGCTTAGGAGAGGTGCCGCAGGCGGTGAGGTGAGCCTACATGTCACAACTCTACTTTTGCAACTGGATACGTGAAATTCAGCCAGCAGTTAGGACTTCCCGGTAGATGCTGAACGCAGTTCTCAATCAAATTCTCAAAAACTCCATTACCCAGCGGTGGTTCATTGTGGCGGGGGCGATCGCTATCACAATCGGGGGCGTCTTTAGCGTTACCCAGATGCCACTGGATGTGTTTCCGCCCTTTGCGTCGCCCCAGGTGGATGTGCAGGTGGAAGCGGTGAGTCTGGCTCCCGAAGCGGTGGCAACCCAGATCACCGTGCCCATCGAAAGTGCGGTGAATGGCCTGCCGGGGGTATTGTAGTCAGGGTGGGGCAACTTAACCAAACTCGCCCATTTGAGTAAGCAGAGATCGCCAGCACGTCCGCTCCTGTGAGTTGTGCCATCCCCCAAACTATCTCCCTTTCAGCATTCTGGCCTGGAGGGATACCAGCTTCCGAATCTCGTGGGTGATGTCCTCCTGGTCTTCATTCAGAACGGTGTACGCTTGGGACTCACTGCGCATGAGAGACATCACCAAATCGCCCACCGCTTGGGCATCGGTCGAGTCCAGCCGGATCGGTTCTCTGTCGTGGTTCATCACGTCTTCGTTCATTGGTGTTACAGCACTTTCCCAAAGTAGCGAGAAAGTCGTGGGCCGTTAGGTATAAACAGATAGTTCGCAGCCAGCCTTAAGCAAGAAACCAGAATTAGCGATCGCGAGGGGAGCGGTGCGATCGCCATTGGGCAACCTTGGCTGAACCCTGGCTAGAAAATCGTTACGCTAAATAACGATAGTCTTTGGCCCGTAATTAAGAGGTTCGATGAAACGACTGTATTGGCTGGTTCTCGCAAGTGTTGTGCTTGGAGTCGCGACGCTGTTTACTCAACTCCCTAGCGACACCAGCACTGCTGCGCCGATCGCTGGCCCGATAGCCACCTCCAATTCTCAAAAACCAACTGATGCCGAATTGCGATCGCGGCTCACCGATTTGCAGTACTCCGTGACCCAAGAAGACGCCACCGAGCGCCCCTTCCGCAATACCTACTGGAATAACAAAGAGCCCGGTATCTACGTCGATGTCGTCTCTGGGGAACCGTTGTTTGCTTCGCTCGATAAGTTTGCTTCGGGGACGGGATGGCCCTCTTTTTCTCGACCACTGGAGCCCGAAAACGTTGTGGAACGTAAGGATCGCTCATTCTTCATGACGCGGACAGAAGTGCGGAGCCGTCAGGCAGACTCCCATTTGGGGCATGTATTTAATGACGGGCCGGAGCCGACGGGACTGCGTTATTGCCTGAATTCGGCGGCGTTACGCTTCATTCCGCTGGCTGATTTAGAGGCAGAAGGCTACGGGCAGTACCTGGCACGCTTTGATGGGGTCGGTGATACAGCAGCTCAAGTGGCCGTTACAAAGCAGGAATAAGCGGCGCGATCGCCCCCATTCGTTAGGGCAGCCCTCAGCGCTGGTTAGGGAGTAGGGTTGAATAAGCTTCTCAGAAGTCGCCCTGGGACTAGGCCTGGCGGTAGACAGGCCGCGATAAAGACTGCCGCCGGGCCGTGGGCTCCGTTACGGCTGCGGTTCCCCACCTGCAGGCCAATAATTGCGCGGGTTTCCCGTATTGATGGCGAGCCCAATTCATTGTTGGTTGCCTTTATGTCCCACGAAGGATCACGCTTCATCACATTCCCCAGTCAATCGTTGTTTGAGGAGACACTTTCGTACGACGTTCCACCGATGTCTCATTCGTATTGATCTACGGTTGCAGCGAGGGGTTTGAACCTTCGGCTACTCGGACAATCCCCGCCAGGAGTAAGTAGGTGGACATCAATAAACGATGTCAGAGGGGTGCTGTTAGGCGAAGCCGTAACGCATCATGCCACAAAGATTTGATGCGTTACGCTGGTGCTGACACATCCTCCAAATAATTCAGCCCATCTACTTAGGAATGAGGATCAAATAACAGCCAAATTGTGAGGGCAGGCATCTTGCCTGCTTTGGAACAGCCGAGACGGCTATCCCAACTTATGCAATTCTCATTCCTTAGTCGTTTCTGAAGCAGCTTGTCAAGCAAGGGGTTGGGATCGTCACTAAGCCCTTTATTTTGCGGGTTACGAACAAACTAGCGACCATCCGGCAGCGATCGGGATAGCATGGCCCTGAGCGAGCGCCGACTTCCGTGGGAATACTGCTGACCAAAAGAATAAACGTCGTAGAAACGCCTGCGTTAGGAGATGGTTTGTAGCATTCACATCAAACTCACTGCAGCTCGAATCCGATAATCTCGGTGCCTGAAGGTTCTCTAAACCCGTGAAACGTTATGACTCAAAATTCCCGCGATCGCATCCTGTTTAAGCGGCGGCAAGTTCTCCAGGGGGCCACCGGGTTTGGTGCGGCCCTGCTGTTGTCGAAGCTAGCCGGGTGTACCACCACCACCGACGACGGCACCCCCGCGACCGCGACCGAAGGCACAGACAGCAGTGCAGCGGGCGACCCGATTAAGCTCGGCCTGGTCGCTGCCATTACCGGCCCCTCAGCGGTGTCTGGCGAAGCGATTACCCGTGGCCTCACCATTGCCCTCGAAGAGATCAACGCTAACGGCGGTGTCATGGGCGGACGGCCTCTGGAACTGGTGATTCGCGATGACGAATCCACCCCCGCGAAAGGCGTGGCGTCTGCTCGCGAACTGATTGAGCAAGAAAACGTGGCGCTGGTGTTTGGGGGCTTAGACTCCCCCGTCTCCCTGGCCATGCTGCCGGTGTTTCATGAATTAGAAGTGCCCTACATGGGGGTTTGGGCAGCGGCCACAGGCATCACCCGCAACGACTTCGACCCCAACTACGCTTTCCGCGTGTCCGCCAACGACAACATCGTCGACAGCTTTTTATTGCGCTACGCCAAAAACGAGTTGGGTGCCACTAAAGTTGGCCTGGTGCTGATCAACAACCCCTGGGGCGAGTCGAACCAGCAAGGCTTTGAAGAATGGGCCCCGAAGTACGATATGGAAATCGTCGGCATTGAAAAATTCAACGACGGCGACACCGACATTTCCTCCCAACTCAGTCGCCTGCAAGAAGGCGGCGCAGAAGTGCTGTTGATGGTCGCCAACGCCGCCCCCTCCGCCCAAGCCATGAAGTCGCTGGTGCGATTGGGGTGGGATGTGCCGGTTGTCTCGCACTGGGGGCCTACGGGGGGTCGCTTCCCGGAACTCGCAGGGGCTGATGCCGCTGCCCGCGTGGTGTTGATGCAGACCTACAGCTTTTATGAGGCGGCAGATGACCGGACGCAGTCGGTGTTGGGCAAGCTACAGGAGAAGTACAACATCGCTGGACCAGAGGACATTATTGCGCCGGTTGGGATCGCCAATGCCTATGACGCGATGCATCTGGTGGCCCTGGCGTTAGACACCGCTGGAACCACCGAAGGCCCAGTGCTGCGGGCATCGTTCTACGAATTGCCGACCTACGAAGGGCTAATCAAAACCTATGAAAATTCCTTTACCCCCGACAATCATGATGCGCTGAACGAGGACGATTACATTCTCGTGCAGTGGCAGGACAACAAGTTAGTGCCCTTTAAGGGAACGGTCTGATGTGGTCACAACTGCTGTTATCTGGTATCGCCGTCGGTAGCCTTTATGGCCTGGTGGCCCTGGGCTTTCAGATTACCTACGCGGTTTCGAACACGATGAACTTCTCGCAGGGGGCGTCGGTCATGGTGGGGGCGGTATTGTGCTACACCCTCAACATGACCTTTGGCGTCCCGGCTCTATTGGCCGTGCCCATCACGCTGGTGGCCTGCTTTGGGTTGGGTATGTTGATTGAGCGGTTGGTGGTGCGCCCCTTTGCCCAAGACGGCTCCAATAGCTGGTTACTGACCACGATCGCCCTGGGTATCATTCTCGAAAACCTGGCGATGCTGACCTTTGGTAAGGAAACGCGGGGCTACCCCTCCCCCTGGGCCGAAACGCCGATTCCGGTGTTGGGCTTTGGGGTCTTTCCCGTGGAGCTGTTGATTCCGGTAGTGGGGTTGGCGGTGGCGATCGCCCTCCGTGTGCTATTCAAAACGACCTTGCTAGGCAAGGCGCTGCAGGCCGTCAGCGAGAGCCACAGCACCGCTCGGCTCATGGGCATTCCTGTAGAGCGGATGATCGCCCTGACCTTTGGCCTCTCGACCGCCCTGGCGGCGTTAGCGGGCATGTTAATCGCTCCGGTGAGCAATGTGTCTGCCACGATGGGCACCCTGTTAGGGCTCAAAGCCTTTGCCACTGCCATCATTGGTGGTTTGGCTAACCCCTGGGGCGTGATGGTCGCCGGGATTATCTACGGATTGGTGGAATCTGCCGCCGCCGGGCTGTTGGGCGGTACCTACCGGGAGATCATCGGCTTTGCAGTCGTGATTGTGATGCTGGCGCTGCGGCCCTATGGCTTGTTTGGTCAGGCCCTAGTCAAAAAAGTTTAGCGCGATAGGCCCGGCGGGTCACGACCTGAAAAATCATGGGCAGCATGCCGCATTCACTTCACATCGAACGTTCGTACATTAGGCAGGGGTTATGAAGATTCGGGGCTGGTTGGGAATAGGCCTGTTGGTGGCCGCGATCGCGGCGGCCCTGCTGGCACCCAATACGTATTACCTCTACACCCTGGGCATGATCGCCATCACCACGCTGGTAGCGGTGGGCCTGAATATTCTGGTGGGGTTATCGGGGCAGGTATCCATCGGCCATGCCGGATTTTTTGCGATCGGGGCCTACGTCGCGAGCCTGCTCATGCTGAGGGTGAATTGGTCGTTTCCGGCGGCGGCGGCGGCGGGCATCGTCGCGACGGTGGGCATGGGGGCGGCCCTGGCGGCTCCGGCCCTGCGGGTCACCGGTCCTTACCTGGCCATGGTGACGATCGCCTTTGGCATCATCGTCGAGCGGGTGCTGATCGAATGGGTGGGGCTGACCGGGGGCTTTGGTGGTCTCAGCAGCATTCCCAAGCCGGTGTTGTTGGGCCTGCAGCCCGCTCTGCGCGATGTCGTACTGATTGCCGTGGTGCTGGCGTTCATAGCGCTGTGGTCCTTTACCCAATTGAAACAGCACCCCTGGGGCAATGCCTTTCAAGCCGTACGGGACGACGAAATTGCCGCCATTTCCCTGGGGCTCAATCCCCTCGCGGTGCGGGTCATGGCCTTTGCCGTATCCGCCGGATTCACAGGCTTAGCGGGGGCGTTATTCGCCTCCACGATTGGGTTCGTCAGTCCCGACAGCTTTACCTTCCACCGTTCGATTTTGTTTCTGCTGGTGGTGATTTTGGGCGGCATTGGCACCGCCGAAGGGGCACTGGTGGGGGCGATCGTGCTCGTGCTGCTGCCGGAACTGATCAAAGATTTTGCCGATTATCAACTGTTGGTGTTTGGGTCTCTGCTGTTGCTGACCCTGTGGCTGGCTCCCGACGGGTTAACCAGTCCCCTCCAGCGCTGGTTCGATCGCCAATCCCCTGTCACCCCGCTGCCTACGCCCCCCGACATGCCCGCTCTGATTACCCGCCATCATGCGGCTGCCGCCCTCACCGTCAAAGACGTGGGCATTCAGTTTGGGGGAGTGCGGGCGGTGAATGCCGTCAGCCTCACCGCGACCCCCGGCACCGTGACGGCTGTGATTGGCCCCAACGGTGCAGGTAAAACTACCCTGCTCAATCTGATCAGCGGTTTTTACCGGACGCAGACGGGCCACATTCAACTGGGCGATCGCGACTTGACGACGGCATCCGGATTAGCGATCGCCCATGCGGGGATCGGTCGCACCTTTCAAGCCACGCGGCTGTTTGACTCGCTCTCAGTCATCGACAACCTGCGAGTGGCCGCCCAGGGAGCCCCCACCGGCAGCATCCTCGCTGCCCTGATCGGTCGCGGCAAAGCCCCTGCCCACCCCGAAAAAGCCTTGCTGGAAGTTTTGTCGTTTGTGGGCTTCATGGGCGATGTGCACCAGTTGGCGGCCAATCTGCCCTTTGGCGATCGCCGTCTCGTCGAAATCGCTCGCGCCCTGGTCCTGGGCCCCCAACTCTTGCTGCTGGACGAACCCGCCGCGGGCCTGAGTCAAGACGACAAGCACGCCCTCGCCCAACTCATCCGCCGCATTGCCAGCAGCGGCATTCCCGTGATCTTGATTGAGCACGACATGGGCCTGGTGATGGATATTTCCGACCAAGTGGTGGTGCTGGATAGCGGCGATCGCATCTGCGTGGGGGCTCCGGCAGCGGTGCAGCGAGACCCGGCTGTGTTAGCGGCTTATCTGGGCGTCGATTCTCCCGAGCTGGCCCGTCCGACCTTTGCCTCACACACGCCGCTGCTGCAGGTGCACGACCTCGTGGCGGGCTACGACAAGCTCAAAGTGCTAAAAGGCATCGACCTGACGGTCAACACCGGGGAACTCGTGGCCGTCATCGGGGCCAACGGTGCAGGCAAAAGCACCTTGATGAAGGCCGTGACTCAGCTCATTACTCCCTGGTCAGGGACTGTAACCTTTCAGGCCCAGTCGATGATCGGACAACCCGCCCACGCGATCGTGCAGCAAGGCATCGTCCTGGTGCCCGAGGGGCGTCAGGTCTTCAAAGAACTCTCCGTGATCGACAACCTGCGCCTGGGAGCCTACAACCGCCAGGATGATGCCGTGGAAGCCGATATGGCCGATGTCCTGAAGCGGTTTCCTCGCCTCCAAGAACGGCAGCATCAACCAGCGGGTCTGCTATCGGGGGGAGAACAGCAAATGCTCGCGATCGGTCGTGGCCTCATGGCTCGTCCCCAACTACTGCTGCTCGATGAACCCTCCCTGGGCCTCGCCCCCAAACTAGTCGCCGACCTCTTTGCGACGCTGGCTACCCTGCGCGACGAGGGCATGACCATTTTGCTGGTCGACCAGATGGCCAGCCTTGCTTTCGCGGTTGCCGATCGCACCTATCTGCTTGAAACGGGGCAGGTGGTACAGTCGGGCACCAGCCAAGAGATGCAGCAGGACGAGCAGGTTTTGAAGGCGTATCTAGGGGCGTAACAGGTCACAGAGCGTGTTGGCGAGCCTGCCCGTAAACCAAGCCCCCCCGAAGGGGCGAGAGCTTGCAGGGATGAATGCGAAGGGATGAGTGAGTTTTAAGTTCTTAGTTTTGAAGTTTGAATTGACCGTTCAACTTAAAACTCAAAATTTGGACTTTATTCAATTCTAATTCCTCAGTCAATTTCCTAATTGGTGGCTACCACATCAATGATTCACGCCAGCTTTAATTCAGAAGAGGATCGACGGAGGAGCGTTCTCGTTTGAGCATCACAACTGCCACAACCATGCCCGCGATCGCTAACAATGCCATCGGATAGAACACAAAGTTGTAGCTCCCAAAAATATCGCGAATGCGACCGGTCACTAAGGTCCCAATCAGTGCGCCCACGCCATAGGCAGTGAAAACAATGCCGTAGTTTTGCGCATAATGGTCAGGATCAAAAAAGCGCAGCGTGATGGTGGGAGCCATGGCTAGCCATCCCCCTAGGCAAAACCAAAATAGACAAAAAGCAATTAAGTAAGTGGCGACTTGACCCGTTTGCGCATTCGCCATCATGACACAAGCGATGAGGATTAGCGTGTAGGAAAAAAGCGCCACGTAGTGAGGTTTAAAGCGATCGCTTAACCACCCAAACAACGGTCGACTCACCCCGTTAAACACGGCAAACAAAGAGACACTGCTGGCCGCCACAGTCGGATTTATCTGAATAATTTCCTCTCCGACAGGACTCGAAATACCGATCGCGCTCAACCCCACCAAAGTGCCAATCACATAGCAAATCCACAGCCCATAAAATGAACGACTTTTGAACAGCCCCTTAGGATAATGGGGCACCGCGATCGCGCTCGATGCAGCGATTGTTTGCTGGGGATGCCAACCCTTAGGTGGCAACTTCATCGTTAAAGAAATCACCAAAATAATGGCGGTAAAGGCAATGCCCAGAAGGCGCAACGTTGGTCGCGCACCATAAGTCCCGATGAGCTGGTTCGCAAGGGGCGCAGTAATCAGGGGCGAAAGACCAAAGCCCACAATGGTTAACCCCACAGCTAAACCTTTTTTATCAGGAAACCAACGCGAGGCGATCACCATCGGCACCCCATAGGCAATGCCCACACCAGTACCAGCAATGACCCCATAGGTAAAGACAAGAACGCCGATCTGGGTCGCAAAACTGGAAAGAATGTAACCCAGACCGACCACAATCCCGCCGATCGCCGTCATCACGCGGGTCCCAATTTTAGGAATATAAAAGCCCGCGATCGGCATCGTCGCTGCATAAAACACCAAGCCAAAGGTATAAGGCAAAAGGCTTTGCGTCGCACTAATCGCCAGCTCATTTTCCAGGGGAGTTCTAAAAATACTCCAGGAATAGACGCTGCCCAAGCAGAGCAAAATCACCATCCCTAAAGGCAATAGCAGCCACCTACCCTGCTCTGCGGGTTGACCGAAAACTTTGACTGTAGGCCCATGAGGCATCGTCGTGCTCATAAAGTTATCAACATTAGAAACTGCATCAAGAAGGCGAGACCCAGTCGCAAAATTCCTGATCTAGATCACATATCCTACTGTTTAGTGAGCTTTCCTTTCTCAAGCTGTATAGAAATATCCAGAAAAATCAGATCTTATAAAGATTTAAGGTGAGTCAGGTTAGACAAAAATCTATGGCGAACATAGGTTTCAGGGGAATGAGCACAATCAGAGACACCGATGAAATTCAGCTTTGAAAGATGAAAAAGCTTTGCCAAAATCAAGATTTTTCCCAACTTCTTGGCTGGTCAATGTTGGGTAAAGGCAACCTGCTCAAAGCTGTTGCGGAGGCAAAACCCAAACAAAGCTACCTGGGAATGCCGGAGCTGATTCCTCAACCGACGTTACCCGTTCTTGTATAGCTCAATCCCGAAACTCCCCATTCTAAATCTTGAGTTCTACGGTATTTTTCTTCTCAAGGTGAACTCTAAGAACCTTCTTTCCTACTTCTAGCTAAACCTCAGTCAAATTCAGAAGTAGAGTTATGACATTTGGCTGAACCTCACTGCCTGCGGCACCTCTCCTTTGTAAAGAGATGATTAAGAAGATTCTGGTTCCTCTCCTTTGTAAGGAGAGGTTAGGTGAGGTTTTTGCGATCGCCTAAAATTCCAGTTCTCAACTTAGGCATACTTTATTCCACGACAACTCATCGTTTGTTGAATTTAGCTTGTAGGTCTTGCAGGGTAGGCGCAGCGGTCGAATTTTGATCCGTCTTTTGAGATTTAACTGGATTTTTCCCTGGCTGCGATCGCGTTTTTTGACTTTGGGGTTTAGCCTGGTTGGACTTTGGGGATTGACCAGAGAGGCTGACGGCGTCACTATCGGGCGATCGCATCGACAAACCAATCCGCTTGAGTTTTTCGTCCACCTCCATCACTCGCACGGTGACGACTTGGCCGACTTTAACGATGTCTTTGGGATCTTTGACAAAGCGATCGGCCAATTGAGAAATGTGGACGAGGCCATCCTGGTGCACGCCGATATCGACGAAGGCCCCGAAGTTAGCGACGTTGGTGACGACGCCCTCCAGCATCATGCCCGGTGCCAGATCGGCCATCGTTTGAATATCATCGCGAAATTGCGCGGTGACGAACTGCGATCGCGGGTCCCGTCCGGGCTTTTCCAGTTCTTCCAAAATGTCGCGCAGGGTCGGCTCGCCCACCTCGTCGGTGATGTAGCGCTTCAGGTCGATCTGCTGTAGCGGCAGAGACTGGAGCGGTTGGGCGGCTCCCAATTTTTTCGGATCGACCTGCAAATCCTTGAGGATTTGGGCCACAATGCCATAGCTCTCAGGGTGTACAGCGGTATTGTCCAGAGGATTGTCGCCGTCGCGAATCCGCAAAAATCCCGCCGCCTGCTCAAAGGCTTTGGGGCCAAGTTTGGGGACTTTTTTCAGCGCTTTGCGATCGCGAAATGCCCCATTTTCATTGCGATACTGCACGATGTTGTTCGCCAGCGTCGAGTTAATGCCCGACACATAGGTCAGCAATTCTCGAGATGCGGTATTCAGATCGACGCCGACATAGTTCACGCAGCTTTCCACCGTTTCCGCCAGCTTTTGCTTCAGCCGCTTTTGATCGACATCGTGCTGATACTGCCCGACGCCGATGGATTTCGGGTCGATTTTCACCAGTTCCGCCAGGGGATCTTGCAGCCGCCGCCCAATGCTGATGGCCCCCCGCACCGTCACATCCAGATGGGGAAATTCCGCGATCGCCACCTCACTGGCCGAATACACCGACGCGCCGGATTCATTCACCATCACCTTCATCGGCTTCTGGGGCAGGGAATTGAGCACTTCGTTCACAAAGGCCTCCGTCTCCCGTCCAGCGGTGCCGTTGCCGATCGCAATCAGCGCCACCTCAAATTTTTGAATCAGCTGTTTCAACGTGGCTGCCGCTTTTTCCCGCTGGGCCTGGGCCTGGTGGGGAAAGATCGCCTCGTAGTGGAGAAACTGACCAGTCTGGTCAATGACAGCGACCTTGCAGCCCGTGCGAAAACCGGGGTCGATCGCGATCGTGGGCTTCATACCAGCGGGGGGAGCCAGCAGCAGATCCCGCAGATTCGCCTCAAAGGTTTGGATGGATTCTTCATCGGCCCAGGCTTTTTTCTCGGCAATGACGGTGTTCACCAGCGAGGTTTTCATTAGCCGGGCAAAGGCATCTTGAATCAAATTCCGGTAGAACGTCCGCAGCTCCGCGTGGCGGGTGCGGATCACCTCAGACTCCAGATGGCGCAGCACTTCGTCGGTGTCAAAGGCCAGTTCCAGACTGATCACCTCTTCCCGTTGCCCCCGCAGCAGGGCCAGTAAATTGTGGGGCGCGATTTTGCTGACGGGGTTGTCGTAGTGGCGGTACAGCTCAAACTTGGTGCTGCCTTCCGGAATTTTGGGGTCGATGCGGGATTGAAAGATGCCCGCTTTTAAGAGATATTCGCGGACCCAAGCCCGCAGGTCGGCCCGTTCCGCGACGGTTTCCGCCAAGATATCGGCAGCCCCTTTCAGGGCGTCCTCGGCAGTGTCTACCCCGACCTCAGGATTCACAAAACTCGCCGCCGCTTGGGACAAATTCAGCGCTGGGGCTGAGGGCTGATTGTGCTTGGCGAGGCGATCGGCCAGCGGTTCCAGCCCTTTTTCTTTGGCGATGGTGGCACGGGTGCGGCGCTTAGGCTTATAGGGCAGATACAAGTCTTCGAGTTCGGTCTTTTGGTCACAGGCTTCGATTTGGGCCTGCAGTGCCGTCGTTAGCTTGCCCTGATCAGCAATGGATTTGAGGATGGTCTGCTTGCGATCGCCCAACTCCGTCAGGTAGGCGTAGCGTTCTTGCAGCGATCGCAGCTGTACCTCATCCATCCCGCCCGTGCGCTCCTTGCGGTATCGCGCGATAAAGGGCACGGTCGCGCCTTCGTTCAACAGTTCCAGAGCGGCGACAAGGTGGCGAACCGGCAGCGCCAGTTCTTGGGCCAAAACGTGAGTCAGGTCAGTCATGCGATCGCCCGGTCAGTTAACAATCTAGTGACGCAGTCTAACATTCTTGCCCGCTCCCGTTGCCCCCTCGTCACTCGGCAGGCACGCCATCCCCTTGAATTTCATCGGCAATCACCGCCAACGAATCGATGATCGAGACGGCTGCTTCGACCGTGATATCGGTACAGGCAACGGGGGGAGTCAGGGTGGTGTTGATGAGCGCCGCCCCGGCCAGACGCACAAATCCCCCTGCGACGGGCAGCCAATCGCTCACCAGCGATGGTTCGGGAAACTGTTCTCGCAACGCTGCATCGGTATAGGGACCATAGTTGAGCCCGTACTCGGCTCCATCCTCCGCCAGGATGGGGGGCTTGAGCGTCAGGCGGTTCTCCGTGGTGGGGGTACCGCCGATGCCGCCCTCGGTAAACTCAACGAGAAAGCAACGATGCTCCGCTGGAGACCCTGCGGGAACGCCCTGATCCCGATATAAAATTTGATAGCCCGCAAATCGCTCGTCCGGCTGAGTTTGCACCTGAGCCACCTCAAACCCCTCAGGAATGGCCGTTGGCAACACCAACGGCAGCCCTAAGGCCCGAATTTGGTTAGTCTGCTCAGGCGGCAGCAAGGCCAAAAATGCGCCATCGGGCGGCGGCGGCGGCATTGGGGTTGCCGTTTCGGGCACGGTTTCGGGCACGGCTTCTGGGGTTTTTGAGACCGTTGGCGAGTTGTCACAAGCGGTTACGCTCAGCAGGCACAGGCCAGCCCATGCCCAGGCAACCGGGCGCATCCGCCAGCCTGGTCTATGGGTCCAGTTGTCCAATCGCGATCGCATCCCTTTCCTCAACCCTCCGCACATGTTGGTGCAATGCTCTGCATCATAGCCGCAAAGCTTGTCGCCCCATGGCCCGAGTTGCGGGCAGATCTCCGTTCACATCAGCAGCCTCGTTAGGATAAAAGGCTGCCACATCAAAGTCTTCGAGGTCAGGATTCCAATAAGGTTGGCGCAGTCCTTACAAAAGATGCTGGAACTTGGGATCAGCCCCCAGCGCCTTCACCGCTTTCTTAATGTCTTGAGTGTGGTTCTTGTGAACTACCAAGGTGGCTTTGCCATTGCGCACCACGACCACATCTTCTAACCCAATGGTGACAATTAACTCCTCATCATCACTGGCATAGACAATACTGCCGGTGGTATCGAGCCCCAGGTGTTGGGCCATTTCGACATTGGGTTTTTCGGGAGACTTGAGCAGTCGCTCCACCGCGTTCCAGTCGCCCAGATCATCCCACCCAAACGCCACCGGCATGACGCAGGCTTTGTCCGTCTTTTCCATGACGGCGTAGTCGATGCTGAGCTTCGCTAACTTGCTGTAGGCGTCAACACCCTGTGCCCTCAGGGGCTGCATGACTTGCGGGGCATGGGTGTCGAGTTCTTGCAGCATCACCCCAGCAGGAAAGATAAACATGCCGCTGTTCCAGCTAAAGCGACCGCTGGCGATAAAACTTTCCGCCGTGGCTTGATCCGGCTTTTCGGTAAACCGGGCGACTTGATAAGCCGCGAGGTCAGCGTAAGTGCCCACCGGCTCGCCCTGTTCGATATAGCCGTAGCCTGTGGAGGGAAAAGTGGGGGTAATGCCCAAGGTAGCGATCGCCCCGCGATCGCCCGCTAGCGACGCGGCCGCCTTGAGGGTGTCGCGATAGTGCGCCTCATCCGCAATCCAGTGGTCAGCGGGAAAGAAGCCCGCGATCGCCCCTTCCCCATGGCGTTGTGCCACTTCGAGGGTGGCCCAGGCGACGGCGGGGGCGGTATCTTTGCCCTCCGGTTCAATTAATAAATTACGTTCCGGTAACGCCGGTAGCTGCTCGCGAATGCCGTCTGCCAAATGGGCGGCAGTAATGACCCAGAGGGACTCCCAGCTTTCTGCTAACGGTAAGAGGCGGTTGGCGGTAGCTTGCAGTAGACTAGAACCGCTTCCATCTAAACAGAGAAACTGTTTTGGGTATTGGCGGCGGCTGACCGGCCAAAATCTTTCCCCTTTACCGCCTGCCAAAATTACTGGAATCACCGTCGGGGGCATAGGTCTGACACTCCAAATATTGTCCGCCCTATAGTACCCAAAGCCTCCTTAAAGCAGGATATAATCGCCGTAATCTTTTGTTCATATTTCTTGAAGTTGTGCTTTGGGCAGCTTCTAAACCTGCTCAACCGGGGACCCTGGGGCGCAGTCAGGTGATTCCCAAAGTACGCATTATGTGAGGATCCATGTCGCCGTCTGTACAACCCCCTTCGAACCCGACTCAGCCCAATCCTGCATCGCAGACTGCGCCTCCTCACGCTTCCCCCCCACCCATTGCCGCAAAATCTACCACCCTCGCAACCACTCTGCGGCCCTGGCTGCACCGTCTCGCCTGGACGGGGGTTTTTGGGGCTACCGCGATCGCGGCGGTCTTGGGCGGTGCCCTCTTTGCCACGATGGTGCCCCTGCCCAATTGGTTGGGCTCCGAAGCCAGACAACCCCTCAATCTCGCTGACCTGTGGCAAACGGGTTTTCGCTACAAGGTCACACGCCCGGTCAATCTGTTGATTATGGGCATTGACCTCCCAGACGCAGGGCCAGAAAATGCCGACAGCCTGTTTTCTGGACGCTCGGATACCATGTTTTTGGTGCGAGTTAACCCCGACGACAGCACCGTTGGCATGCTCTCTATTCCCCGCGATACCCAGGTGGATATTCCCGGTGAAGGCATCGCGAAAATCAATCACGCTAACTTTGCCGGTGGCCCTGAGCTGGTTGCCGAAACCATACAAACGAACCTGGGACCCGTGCCCGTCGATCGCTACGTCCGGGTGAGCACGGAATCCCTACGAGAACTGGTTGATCTGCTCGGGGGGGTGGAAGTCAACGTGCCTCAGCGGATGGTCTACCAGGACATGACTCAGGGCCTCAACATCGACCTGGAACCGGGCTGGCAAACCTTGAACGGCGACCAGGCTGAGCAATTTGCCCGCTTTCGCAGTGACGGCAACGGCGATATTGGTCGCGTACAACGCCAGCAAATGTTGATGAAAGCGCTGCGGGAACGCTTGACCCATCCGACCGTGATCCCCAGGTTGCCCCAGGTGATGCGGGTGATGATGCGCCATATCGATACCAATTTGACCCTAGAGGAAATTTTGGCGCTGGCTAACGTCGCGATGGAAGTTGATCCTGAAAATCTGCGCATGGTGATGCTGCCGGGGCGTTTTAGTTCACTGGATGAGTACATTGCGAGCTACTGGATTCTCGATCCTGTGGCGACTCAGCAAGTTATGAATAATTTCTTTGAGCTGGATACCGTGGCACTGCTGTCTAGCGACGAAAATCAGGCGGTCACCAACTTGCCAATCGCGGTGCAAAATGCTTCTGGCCAATCCCAAGTCGCTGGCGAAGTCGCGGACTATCTGCGCGGCGAAGGCTTCCGCAATGTTTACGTGATCAGTGATTGGTCGAGCGAACTGCAGCGGACTCAGGTCATTGCCCAGCGGGGCGACCTGCGAAGCGCCGAACTGGTGTCTTCGGTGCTCGATTTAGGTCGGGTGGTGGCCGAGTCCACCGGCGATCTGGAGTCAGAGTTGACCATCCGAGTTGGACGCGATTGGCTCATGCAAACCCCCAATATCCAGTAACAGAGTGGGGAGAGACCCGACCTAGCGTCAGCATCAAGGGCTATAGTCTTGGCCTGTTCTGCGATCGCGGTCACAATTCTGTCCCTGGCGATCATGCCAAAGTATGGGAGGGCAAACAGCAATGGGTTGGGCGTTAAAGGTTGGGGGCATTATCGCGCTAGCGGTCCTCTGGTTGTTGATGTTTGAGGATGCCGCGATCGCCCTGGCTCCGCTTACCTGAGCCAAAGTCACCAAAATTGAACTAAGGAATGAGGATCAAATAAACCCCGTCTAAGTTGAGAACTGGAGTTTTGTATGATCGGGCAGAACCTCACCTAACCTCTCCTTTGAAAGGAGAGGAACCACAGTCTTGTC
>Ga0081535_100169_pt2 | contig 58136 bp, 40 predicted proteins | sample HotLakmasection3_FD_71020 | JGI IMG/M metagenome (GOLD analysis project Ga0081535, IMG submission 71020) | Hypersaline microbial mat communities from Hot Lake, Washington, USA - Section #3 (SPADES assembly) (version 2) | ecosystem: Environmental > Aquatic > Non-marine Saline and Alkaline >... | reverse complement strand
GGCGCAGGGGAACAGCAGCAGACCCGACCACCCGATAAAGACGAATCGGTCGCGCTTTAGCCAGTCATCGAGAACGTCGAACCATCCTCGCTGGGCTTGCGCTCGTCCCATTGCTATGGTCATAGCGCGATTCTCCAAAAAATGAATCTACTAAATAAGTACAGACAAACAGCGGCGAAGTGCATAGCACATAAGTAAAAATACTCACCACTGGATCAAGATGTCTTAACTGTTCTTTACTATAAGGGATTTTTCTCTCATTTGCAGCAGTGGGGAGCGGCGATCGCCCCTCAAATCAATCATTGCGAGCGATCGTCCCTTAGTAAAAGTTCAAGACTTGTAAGAGAAGTTTGGAATTCTGATGGCGAGGATGAGGCTCTGCTCCCTCAACGAAAGTCTTTCGCTACCAGCTTGTTCGAGCAAACTACTCTTCATCGGGGAATACTCGGAGCACTGCCAGAAGTTCCGAGCTTCTTTCTTTTGTAGGCGTAAACAATTATGAGTGATTTAGTTATTTCAGCGATCATCGACGGCCCTCTGACCGGAGGGACTCCTAAGGCCATTGAGTTATTGGCCCTGAAGGATATTCCTGACTTGAGTATTTATGGGATTGGTTCTGCCAATAACGGCGGTGGCAGCAACGGACAAGAGTTCACGCTTTCGGGCAGCGCCAGTGCTGGGGACTATCTCTACATCGCTGCAGAATCGACAGAGGCGACAGACTTTCAAAGCTTTTTTGGCTTTGCGCCCACTTACAAATCAGGAGCCGCCAGTATTAACGGAGATGACGCGATCGAGTTGTTTATGAACGGTGCGGTCGTTGATGTGTTTGGCGATATAAACGTTGATGGCACTGGGCAACCTTGGGAATATGAGGACGGCTGGGCCTATCGCAAAGCCAATACCGGGCCTGACGGGAGCACTTTTCAGCTCAGTAATTGGCTCTTTAGCGGGGTTGACGCGTTAGATGGTGCGACCACCAATGCGACCGCTACGACTCCCGTTCCAGTAGGGAATTTTGAGCAAAATAGCGCACCCGTGCTCACTGGCAATGCGACTTTTACCGCGATCGCTGAAGACGTCCCCAACCCGAGCAATCTGGGCAATACCGTCTCGGAGTTGCTGAATAATTTGGTGACCGATGCCGACTTTGATCCACGGGGCATCGCCGTGACTGGCATCGACAATACGAATGGCACCTGGCAATATTCCACCGACGGCGGCACGACCTGGCAAAACTTGGATCCAACCGTCTCCGCTACCAATGCCACAACGCTGGGAGCGACCTCTCTCTACACCGGCTATGCAGGCAACGCCCCTGGCGAGCAGCCCTGGCTTGCCTTTGCCAACATTATTGGTGCGGTACAAACCCAAGCTCCTGTAGGGGTCACGCTTAATACTACGCCTAATAATTTGCAGGCCGACAACGCTATCTATTCCGGTTACAGCAACTTTGTCCTGACTCCGCCGGCCACCTACACATTGGTGAACAGCAACTTTCCAACCTTAAATAGCACCGTAGGTTACACCCTTTCTTTTAATCTGCAAGTGCTGTTTGATTCTCAAGTTGGAGGCAATCCTAACCGGGCGGGGTTTAGCATTCTGGCGATTAGCCAAGACCCTAGCAAGTCGGTTGAACTCGCTTTTCAAGATGATCAGATTTTTGCCCAAACGCTGAACGGGGCCAATCAATTTGTCGCCGGGGAAACGAGAGCGTTCAACACAACGCAAGAAGTTCAATATAGCCTGGCCGTCCAGGGCACTGCCTACAAGTTATTCGCCGATGGCAACGAAATTTTGACGGGTCCCCTGCGGGATTACACGCCAGGTGATACGGGTGCCGTTCCGGATCCTTATGGGGAAGCCAACTTTATTTACTTAGGCGATAACACTTCATCCGCTCGGGGACGCTTTCAGCTAGAGCAAGTGGCTCTCGAAACGTCAACGCGGCTGCGGTTTGTGCCCAATGCGGACTACAACGGCAACGCGACGCTACAGTTTCGGGCTTGGGATACAACGGATGGTTCGAGCAATGGGCAGACCGGGGTTAATGCCTCGCAAGGAGGCGGGTTCAACGCCTTTAGCGCGACTTTGGGCACCGGCACGATCACCGTCAATCCGGAAACAACGGGGGGAACACCGGGAATGCCCGGAACGCCACCGGTAACACCCGGCATACCTACAGTGACGCCGACTACGCCTTCTCCCATGAATCCCGTTTTCAACTTTGAGCAGTGGGTATCGTTGAAGGCCATTCGCACCGGGGAGATTTTCCAGAGTAAGCTGGTGGACTTTAATGTCGAAATTGGCGGCTTACGCATTGCGCCCCTATTTGACGAGACGCAATATCTGAACAAGAACCCCGATGTAGCAGCGGCAGTACAACAAGGTGCCTTCAAATATGGCTTTGAGCATTTTGTGCTGTTTGGCATTGACGAGGGGCGATCGCCCGGTGACTGGTTCGACCAGGACTATTACCTGGCCCAAAACCCCGATGTTGCCGGGGCTGTGAAGAAGGGCACGATCCGCAGCGCGATCGCTCACTTCTTTGCCTTTGGCCATCGCGAAAAGCGTAACCCCAGTCGATTTTTTGACGCTGACGACTACTTGCTGAACAACCCGGACGTCAAATTGGCAGTAGAGGCTGGCAAGTTTGATAGCCCCTTTGAGCACTACAGCGAGTTTGGCGGGGAGGAGGGGCGTCTGTCGGGCCTGCTGTTTGAAGAGTCGTATTATCTCAACCAAAATCCAGATGTAGCGGCAGCGGTCAAGACTGGCACCTTTGCTCTGGGCCTATATCACTTCCTTTCCTTTGGCCAATCAGAGGGCCGCGATCCGTCTGCGCTATTTGACCAGAGTGCTTATCTGGAGCGCTATGGCGATGTGGCGGCGGCAGTGGCGGGGGGGGCTTTTGCCAGTGCATTCGAGCATTACGTCTGGTTTGGTCGGGCGGAGGGGCGGATTACGGTATAAGTGCAGTGGCGGTGACGTGGAGCGGGCGATCGCTCTGGTTCCCGTTGTTAACCTGCTGGCTGATCCGGTATTCCCAAGCCCTGGTTGCGGGGAAATCCTGCCCCTACCGGTTGCGGGGACCGAGCGGCAATCACTCTATTTGGGGGATTTGCGACTTTCTAGGCGAAAGAGAAAGATCATGAGGGCCACCACGCCAATTTGCAAGGCGAGGTTGGGTAGCGCTGTGCCGACGTCGCGCCCCGCTAACACCTGGCTAAAAAAAATAAACGCCCCGATCGCTCCCGATGCGGCAAAAGTGCCGTATACAAACTTGCGTAACCCTTTATAGGGGGCTTTGGCCTCGGCCATCAGGCGTTGGTACTTTTCCCGGCTCATGCCAGGGGGGAGGCGATCGCGATCTTCCATGGGTGTTAAGAGGGTGAGGGTGGGTGAGTGAATCAGGGGTTGACTCACTTTCGACATTCCTAATTCTGAATTCTCCTTCTACCCTACTGAATTTCGGCCTTTTGTATATAGGCATCACCGGGACCGAGCAGGAGTTTTAACGGGCGATCGCGCTCATAAGCCTGCACCGCACGCCGATACACCAGGTAATCCGTTGGCAGCGTCACCGTTTCACCCGCCTGGTCAAACGTCAGTGTATAGTCCACCGTACTTTGGATTTGCGGTTGGGAGAATTCTTCACCGGCTTTGAGGCGGGCTTCGAGTTCATCTACGGAGGGCCGGGGCGGTAGGGCTGGCCACCAAATGCCGTTGGAGTCTTGTTCGCCAGTCGGATCGACGGTGGGCTGACCGTTCATATTCACCAGCGAGTTGGTTTCAAACTCTTCGAGGCGGCCTTCGCGGGGGCGATCTGGGGTGACACCTGCCGGAGTATATTCGGCGCGCCAGGTGCGGGTGGTAACGGCCATCGCTTCAAAATCATCGGTGACGACTTCGCCACAACCGGCGATCGCCAGCCCTAGCCCGATGCCGGTCATGAGCCCTAATAGCTTATTGGGAGCAGTCTTGAGCATTGAGGTCATGGTTTACACGTTACAGAGAGCGTTTTTGCTGAGCAGCCAATCGGCGATCGAGATAATACAAAACCGCCAGCAGCGGGATCACGGTGACCGCTGCCACCAGCCAAAAGCCATTGGCAATGGACTCGCCCTGATCGAGCGCCCAGCCGCCGACGGGTGGCCCGATGAAGTAGCCCATCGCCCAGCACATCGAGTTCACAGATAAATAGACGCCCCGGAGCGCTTCTGGTGCCAGCATGACGACAAAAGCTGCCGCGATCGGCGTGTAAGCGGTGATGGCCAAGGCGAGGACGGCCAGGGCGAGAGCGGCCCCCCCACTGGCCCGGCTAAACAGATGAGCCCCGATCGCCCACACCAGGGTAAATCCTACCCCCCAAAGGCAGGCGGATACCATGAGTGCCCGAGGCTGCGCCAGCGGTCTGAGCCACCGGGCCATGGGCAATTGCACCAGTGCCGTGAGGATGACATGGCCGGTGAACAAGACACTAATGGTGGCTTCGGGCAATCCGGGTGCGCCAGTTGCAGTGGGCACAAATTTGTTGAAATAAACCGGCAGGGTGCTCTGAATTTGTGCGATGTAGCTGGTGAAGAGGATATTGACCGTGGCGTAAATGAGCAGCAAAGAATCTCCCAGGGCGACATTCCAGCCTTGCCAAAAGGTGCGATCGCCCTCCTGCGCGGGACGGGTTTCGGCGATCGCCCAGTAGATGAGGCCAAAGAAAACGAGAAACGAAATGCCATCCACCGCAAACAGCAGGCGATAGCGCTGGGTAGTTGAAATCAGCACTCCCCCCAAAATGACGCCCAGGCCCAAACCGATGCTGTCGGCCAGTCGCACCACCGCATAAGATTCATTGCGATCGGCCTCAGGGGTGATGTCGGCAACGACCGCTTCCGTCGAAGGCCAGTAAAACCCCACCCCTAAACCCATGAGCAAATTGCCCAAAACGAATACGGGAAAACTATTCGATATCAAAAAAACGACATCCGCCAAGGCCGAAATCAGGGCTGACAGTAATAAGGTTTTACGGCGACCCCAAAATGCCGAATCGGTCATCGATCCGCCTAAAAAGCGCCCCACTAAGCCTGACAGCGCTTCGCTACCCACCCCCAAGCCCACTTGCGTGGCTGATAGACCCACTTCATTCACGAAAAAGATCGGTGCGTAAAATAAGACAAAACCAATGCCCACTTGTGAGAGCAATCGCCCAGTAGCCAGAAGCCAGACGCGGCGATCGAGTTGGGGGAGCCAACGGCGGAGGCGATTTTGCACAACCAAATTTTCCTGATGGGGCAATACTGTTGTCAGTGTATCGAGATGAGGAGTTGCCGACCTGCTAATTACTCTTGTGGACAACCCAAAGCGAGTTCTGCCCCGGCAGAATCAGTTTTAATATCAGATTAATGGGAGGCTACAGCTATAAAATTGATACTGCCTCAAGGCATTGTGTCGATGCTCTAGCTTGTCTACAGTAGATACTAAACTGCCTAAGAAATCGGCTCAGCGCAATAAGTATACTTGATGGATTTTGGACGAGGTGTTGAATCGGTACATGAAAGCAGATATCAGTTTTTTCGCAACCAAATACTGCCTCCAGGATTCTTTAAGCAAAGGGGCATATGCTCTTCAAAAAAAGATGAATGGAAGTATTCCATAAATGTATTCATCAGAATAATGCCAAAGGTATTATTGTATTGTAGGAAACTTCTCAGGAGGTAAGCTTCGTTCCAGGCTCGTCCTTCATATATCCAAGCTTTCGGATATTCAAAGGGGAAGAAGATGTCATGGAAGTGTATGTAAACGCCAGCAGACAACCTGGGTAAAATCTCAAAGAAAAGATAATTGACATCACTATCTATTTTGCTGACATGAGTAGAGTCAATGAATAAAATATCGTTTGCTTTTAACCGGTCAAAAAATGTTAGATCGATATCCTGTAAACGTGACGAAATTACTTCAATCCTATCCTCGTCTTCAGGTTTAACAAGAGATTTTAGTAGCTGTGGATAAGGCTCGATAAACGTCGTTTGGATATTCCCACCAAAAAATAACTCGCTAGTATCTAGCGTAACGCAAGATGAGAAGCCCGAGCCAACTTCAATGATCTGCTTGGGGCTCGTATGACGAATCATGCAATGCAAAAAGATTGCATCAGAATAGGAGTAAGCTGGATTTTCAAAGTAATATCTTAGATTTTCCGTTTTGTGATCTTGAAAAGGAACTTCTTTATAAAATGGGATGAACTCGTTTAATAGCCTAAGTTGTTTGTCTTCATTCAAATCAATGCCCGCAATCTGGGTTTTGGGATTGGAGAAGATCTTAGCTTCATCCCTTTGGATTTCTGCCAGATTGGGAATTGGTGAATAATAATGGCCAGGGGGAACAAAATGAGAGTTCTGTGTGTATATAAGCAGTTTGGCCTGTAGATCTGCAATTTCAGTCTGTAGGGCGTTTCGCTCCAAGATGAGCTTTCTGATGCCGGGAAGCTTTTTGACGGTTTCTTTGAGAGTTTTCAGCATAATGAAAATGAGTTGTCAGATATATTGCTTGCTCAAATAGTGAAGGTCGCCGCAGGTGCTTCAACTAGCAGGGGCTTTTCTAAAAAGTTTTCGTCATTTTTAGAGTATGCCCCCACTGAGTTGTTTGCTGAGTTTACTACGGATTATCAGTTGCGATGGCAAAACAACTGGGCGATTAATGCGTGACCTGATGCAGACAGTATTTCAGTTGCCCACCCGCTAAAGTAAAAGAAGTTTATGCAGGAGAATGTGATTGCTCAGTGTGGTATCTCAGGCAGAGCAATCCTCTTTAAGAACGGGCCTGTAATTATCCTGGAGTGGGTTCCTAAATGTTTTTGGCTTGCGGTTCTGAGGGTAGGCTGGCAAGCTGATAGCCGTTAGCGTGGTGGAAGAGGTGCCGTGGCGTCAGATGAATTTCGTCGTCAGCTCCAGCGGGAAGCCCAACAGTGGCGTACCGATGAGCTGATCTCCCCAGAGCAGTATCAAAAACTAGCGGACCAGTACGATTTTGCCACGCTGGAGACGGCGGCGCGCGATCGCTTCATCATGATTTTGCTAGGGCTGGGCAGCATTTTGATCGGCATTGGGGCGATTACGTTTGTGGCGGCTAACTGGCAGGCCCTGTCGCAAACAGTAAAGGCCGGACTGCTGTTTATCGCGATGCTGATTTGCGATCTGAGTGGCTTTGGGCTGATGAATCGGGTGGGACCGAACGATCGCTGGCGTCGCCTTGGGCAAGCACTGTTGCTGCTAGGGGCACTGCTGCTGGGGGCCAACCTGGCGCTGATGGGGCAAATCGTGCACACCGGCAGTACGCGCTATGAATTGTGTGCCGCTTGGGCGCTGGGGGTGCTGGCGCTGGCCTACGGCATCCGTCTGCCGTTTTTGGGCATGTTGGCGCTGCTGATTCTCGGCATTGGTTACTGGAGTGCCCTGTGGGATATGGTGTGGCTACAAAATTCCCTGCTGGGCATTTGGACGCTGCAAACGATGCCGTTACTGGTGGCGGCAGCGTTTGTGCCGCTGGCCTACCGCTGCCGATCGCCCCTATTGTTTACCTTGAGTGCCATCGCCATCACGTCTGCGCTGATGATTTTGATCTTGGATGTGGGGCGATCGCTGCCCTACGTGATGGATGCCTTAGTGCTGGTGCTGCCGTTTGCGCTGTTGTGGGCCTATGACGATACCCTGTGGCGCTTTTTGCAGCAGTGGGGCCAGCAATTTCCCACCCTGCCCCCGCCGCCGCCGCGGGTCGATGAAGTCAGCCAGATTCCCTTTCAACCCGTGGCACGGGGGCTAATGCTGTTGGGCCTGAGTGTGATGTACTGGGTGCTCTCGTTTCAGGATGTGTGGTTGACCTCGGCCCGGCGCAATTTACTCGATACGCAACTGCTGTGGCGCAACTCTGGGTTAGTCGTGGTGACGCTGTTGATCTTTGCGGCGTGGACGCTGGGGGCGTGGGGATATTTAGGCTGGCGACAGCCACGATCGTGGCGATTGGATTCCGCCAGCGCGACGATTCTCAGCTTTTTGCTGATCACTGCGACCCTCTTTTTTGCCTCGTTTGTGGCGGGACCGCTACCCATTTTGGCGACGACGGTGATGAATGTGCTGTTGGCGGTGCTCTCTCTGGGCATGATGCGCGAAGGGTTAGGCTCTGGTAACCGGGTCCCCTTTTGGTGGGGCCTGGTGATGCTGACCCTACAGATTTTGAGTCGCGTCTTAGAATACGAAACAGGACTATTGGTGAAGTCTTTGGTGTTTGTGATTTGCGGCGTTGGGGTCATTTTTGTCGGGCTGTGGTTTGAGCGCTATGTCCGCACGTTACGGATGGATGCACCATGACTAAACCGTTGCCCAAACCGACCTGGCAAGGGCGATCGCCCAAGGCGATCGCCCTCCCACTCTTTTTGCAAACGCTACTCATTGTGGCGGTGCCCCTGCAAGCGGCGATCGCCACATTGATCGGCACTCCGGTCATCCTGCGCACCGTGCCGGTCGATCCCTATGATCCTTTTCGCGGCTACTACACGACGTTGCAGTACGATATTTCCCAACGGGGCGTCCTCAGCACCCTGGATGGATGGGAGGCGATCCAGCCGAGTCTCGAACCGTCTGGGACGACCAAACTACTGCGTCCTGGCAAACCCTTCTATGTGGTGCTGGCGGATCAGTCCCAACGCGATCATCCCAGCGCGACCATCCAGGGTGAATCTTGGGTTCCGGTCCGGGTCTCCCTCGATCGCCCCCGCAACTTGCCCGCAAACCAAATTGCGCTCAAAGGCACCTACCGCAGCGATCGCATCGTCTACGGTTTAGAACGCTACTACCTGCCCGAAGCCGAACGCCTCGACCTCGAACGCCGCATTCGCGAAGCCCAAAACGGCGAAGAACAGCCCCGCTTTTTTGTCGAAGTCCGCATTGGTCCTCTGGGCAAAGCCGTTCCCATTGCGCTGTGGCTGCAGGGCGAGCGCATCGAATTTTAAGGGTGCTATGGGTAACGACAGCGGCACCGATCAACCGGGCACAATGATGGAAATGCTAACTGGTGGGAGCGAAGCATTCTCGTCTTGCACAGGTGAATTCGTCCCCTGAAGTTGTTTCGACAGGCCTCGCCCCTACGAGCCGCCTAACCCTCACAACCGCACACCCAGCCACCCTCACACCTGCAAACTCACCCCATCATGTCCTCCCCTTTAACCCCCCTGCGACCCAATTGGAAACAGCGCTGGCAATCCCGGCGCGATCGCCATGCCGCTGCGGTTGCAACGGAAGACTCCATTTTGTTGCGGGCGCTCGTGCAGGTGTTGGTCAGCGTCGGCATTGCGTCAGTATCGGTGGCGGCGGCGGGGGTAACCCAGGCCTCGTATTTCAACCTGTTGGCGATTCCCTTCAGTGCGGTGGGGGGCTACTGGAGCTGGAAAGCCCGCCATCGTAACAACGTGGCGATCAAGTTCTTGATCGCTTTCGGCATGTTAGCGGCGTTGGGGATCTTTTTGGCGGGCCTTGTGGGGGAAGAGGGCGATACTCGTATTCGCCTTGCAGAATTGCTGATTCATCTGCAGGTGTTGCACAGCTTTGACATGCCCCGGCGCAAAGATCTGGGCTATTCCATCGTGATTGGTTTGATTTTGCTGGGGGTGGCCGCCACGGTGAGTCAGTCGCTCTCGTTTGCGCCGCTGCTGCTCCTGTTTCTGGCGATCGCCCTGCCCGTCCTGATTCTCGATTATCAATCGCGGCTGCATCTATTGACGTTGCCGACTGGGGCCGGTCTGCGCTCGACGCTCAAACCCCAGCGGCTAATCTGGCTGGTGTTGCTTTCCCTCGGGTTGGGCTTAGCGATTTTTGCCGCTCTGCCCCGGCTACCGGGCTATCAGATTCGCAATTTTCCGGTCAGCACGACCGTTGATTTCCAAGGGGAGTTCACGGGGGACGAGATTGTGAATCCGGGCTACTCTTCGGGCTCACAATTCTCTCCGGGACTGGAAGGGCTCGAAGATACGGCAGGCAATAGTACCCAAATTCAAGGCGATCGCCCCGCCGAGGGGCCGGGCGAGTTTGATGACACCAGCTACTACGGGTTTAGCCAGCGCATGAACCAAAATCTGCGCGGCACCCTAGAACCGCAGGTGATGATGCGGGTGCGATCGCAAGCTCCCGGATTTTGGCGGGTGCTCGCCTTTGATCGCTATACCGGTCAAGGCTGGGAAATTTCCCGTGAGGACGAGGTGCAGGTCTTTGAGCGAGCGATCGTCTCCTTTCGCAATAAGCTGCCAGCCGCAGCTAACCGCCCCGTCACTTACAACACCCGCGGGCGCGAGCGCGAGGTCGTGCAGACGTACACCATTGTGAATGACCTGCCGAATCTTATTCCGGCGCTCTATCAAGCAGACGAGTTATATTTTCCGACGCGGGAAGTGGCGATTGATGCGGAGGGGTCTCTGCGATCGCCGATTCCCCTGACGGAGGGCATGACCTACAGTGTGGTTTCGGATGTGCCCTATCGCGATCGTACACAACTAGGACAGACCCACCAGCGCTACAGCGAGGAGATGCAGCAGGTCTATCTACAGGTGCCGCCCGCCATTCGCGAGCGGGTGCGCCAACAGACAGAAGCGCTCCTCGCCCGGTCACCGCAGCCCCTGACCGATCCTTATGAAAAAACGCTGTATCTGGCCCAGAGCCTCAAACAGAACTACTCCATTCAAACCCAGCTGCCCTACTTCACCGAAGGCGAAGATTTGGTGGAATCGTTTTTGTTCACCTATGAAGGGGGCTATCCCGATCATTTTTCGACGGTGCTGACGGTGATGTTGCGCAGTATCGGCATTCCGGCGCGGCTCGTAACGGGGTTTGGCACCGGGCGCTTCAATCCCTTCACGGGCTATTACGTAGTTAGCAACACCGATGCCTATGCGCTCACTGAGGTCTATTTTCCCGCCTTTGGCTGGTTTGCCTTTGACCCGATTCCCGGTCACGAACTGATTCCCCCCTCCATCAAAGACAGTCAGACGTTTTCCGTGCTGCGTCAGTTCTGGAACTGGGTAGCTGGGTGGTTGCCCTCCCCGGTGTCGGGCTGGTTGTCGGGCGTCTTTGCCTGGTTGGTGGCTAACTTCTCTCGCCTCATCCGCTTTTTCAACGAGGGGTTAGTCGGCTTTTTAGCGGCTCTTCTGACTCTGACTGGGCTGACCTTTTTGGGCTGGCTGGCCTGGCAGGGCTGGCAGCGCTGGCGACAACAGGCCCGTTTGCGCAAATTGCCCCCCATCGAACGGCTCTATCAGCAAATGCTGTCGTGGCTGGCCGCTCAAGGGCACCCGAAGCGACCCAGCCAAACCCCCCTGGAATATGCGATCGCCCTCCGCTATCAACCTAACTTCGCCAAGGCAGACCAGGTGATGGCGATCGTGCACATCTATATGCACTGGCGCTATGGCAACGCCCCCGCCGACCTGCAAACTCTACAACGACAGCTCAAGGCCCTCAAAAAGTCCTGATGCCCCTCTGAGGACTATTCCAGCACTGCGGTCAGGGCGATCGCCCCATTGACAGTTATCCAAGGTCAGGCCAGTCAGACGCCCAATCGGCGGTAATAACAGACGCCCTAGAGTTCAGACATGCTAAAGGCGCTCTGCAACCGGCGCGGACGCAGAGCCTTCTTAAAACCTTCTGCCGTCGCCTTCCTGCTAGCGCGAAGTCTGGCCTGAAGATTAAGCTGCTCCAACCACGGTGAGATCGAAGATCAAATCCTTGCCTGCGAGGGGGTGGTTGCCATCAATCACGACCCCATTGTCTTTAACGTCGGTGACTCGCACGGGCAACGCGCCTTCGGGAGTCTTGAGTTGCAGGGTTTGGCCCACTTCGGGGTTCAGCTCGTCAGGAAACTGCTCATGAGGAATCAGCGCAATCATTTCTTGACGCACTTCACCATAGGCTTCTTCGCTAGGAATAGTAATCGTTTTTGAAGACCCAATCTCCATCTCTTGGATTGCAGCATCAAATCCTGGGATGACTTGCCCTGTGCCGACCTGAAATTCTAACGGCTCACGCCCCTCAGAGGAGTCAAATACGGAGCCATCGTTCAATTTGCCGGTGTAATGAACTTTAACGGTTTTGCCGGTTTCGATCATGAAGCTGTCTCTCATGGATTGCATTAGTGGCCAGCCTAGCTCACATTCTCCCAACAGGGGGTGATCGAGTTTGCGAAAGATTAAGTATTTTCAGAAAGTGCGGCCATCGCATCGGCCTGCCGATGCCTTGGAAAGCTTGCCATGCTTTAAGCTCCAACCTGTGGCCTGAATGATTGGGCGATCGCCCCTCCTTACGGACTTCTCAGATACTCGCTAAGGTTGCTCAACTTAATGGTTTGGGTTCAGCGGGATAATCAGGTTGCAAATCAGCAATCATTGCGGTTGTCGCCATCCCTGTCTGCACGATGCTCAGGGTTCTAAAGGGATTGATGATGGGGTCGATCGCAACGAATAAAACCAGTACCGCATCTAACGGTAACTTGAGCGGATCGAGCACCAGTCCTAACATCGTCAAGGTCAGGATGCCAGTCACCCCCGAGGTGGCCATGCCGGCAAACACCGAACCGATGAGGATGATCACCAATATGCTGATATCCAGCGGCTTTTGGTAAAGCTGCATCACAAACATCGTGGCAGCAGCGAAGTAAAGGATGGAGCCAAAGCGACAGAGCGTAATTGAGAGGGGCGTGACCAAATCGGTGGTTTGGCGATCGAAGTGCAGGTCCGTGTGTAGGCTAGAAATCGCGGCGGGTAAACAGGCCAAGCTACTAGTCGTCGCTAACGCCAAAATTGTCGGGTCTTTGAGGGCACGCAACACCGTCAACAGCGATCGCTGCGATCGCCAACTGATAATCACCGTTCCCAACACATAAACAGCCACAAAGATCGCCAGCGTCACCACGACAAAATTCACCATCGACAACAAGACATCCAAGCCAATTTGGGAGAGTTGGGTCGCCAACAAACTGCAAAGACCGAACGGCAACAAATAGGTCAGCCAGTGAATGACTTGGTTAAACGTGCGATAAACACTGTCCAAAATATCGAATAGCGGCTCGGTGTTGCTGCCCTTAATCAGACCGAGAGAAACGCCAAAAACAATGGCAAAAATTAAGACCTTTAAGGTTTGCTCCTCACTCAGGGCTAGAAAAATGTTGTCCGGCACCATGTTGATCAAAAATGAAGCAATGTTAGTGCCTGCCTCCTCCACCGGCAAGGGACCGCTCAGCGACATCTCCAGGTCAATGCTCGACTGATTGACCAAGCCCCCCAGGTTTTCCAATGTGACGGTAGAAAGGTTGCGGCCAGGACCCATCAGCATGGCGACCACCATCGCCAGTGCGCTCGTGGCGACCATGGCTGTCGGAAACACGATGAGGATGCGCTGCACGTATTGTTTTGCATCATGGCTCTGCATCAGCCGCCCCAAACTGTTGGAAATGGCCGATAACAGAATGGGCAGGACGCACATTTTCAACAACCCTAAATACAGAGTGCCGATGGGGGCGATCGCCGCTGCGACAGGCGGCAATGAGGTGCCAATGTAAACCCCCACTAGCACGCTGCCCAAAATGCTCCACGGACTCCGTAACCACTCCAGCGAGAGGGGTGGCAACCGGCGTTTTCTGAGAAAGGTGGTCATGGCAAGGAGATGTCCAACGATGGTTTGATGACGCAAGCAAGTCGCGGGGTAGAGCAGTCCAGTCAGCCATTGGGCTGTCGAGTCAATGGCTTTAGGAAGCCGGTTGCGGCGTGGACAAGTAAGTTGCAAACTCATCCAAAATGCTGTCGACGGTGTATTCCGCATCCAGCGTGTTGAGATACTGATTGGCAAAGGCCAGCAGATGCGTGCTATCCCACGGCAACACCATTGCCAGCGCATCTTGGGTATCAGTCAGCACGGCAGTTTTGAGTTGTAGGGCTGCGTCGGGTTTGGTTTTGACCACTTTTTTGATTTCCAACTCATCCCGATACCCCGCCAGCAGTTGCCCCGAACTCACCGCATCCACGATGTCTTCCCAAGCCTCTAATTCCACAATGGTGGCCCGAGGAAACCTTTGTTTTAAGAAACCCACGTAGGATGAGCCCTTGATCACTCCGACGTCGCCCGTCAGTCCTCGAATGGCCTCAATCACGTTGTCGCTATTGGTCTGTTGAGCCAACAACAGCCGGTTGATCAACAATCCCTGGCGCATTTGCAAATAGGGGCGCGTAAATTGCACGCGCACAGCCCGCTTCATCGTTCGGCTGATTTTTGAAATGGCGATGTCTGCGCCTCGGTAATAAACCGTCTCGACAACGCCGTTGAAGGTATCCGCCGACCGATTCAGCTCTAGATCAACACCGAGTTGATCGGCGATCGCTCGCGCCAGTTGAATATCCAAGCCGACCGGTTGTCCGTCTTCCCCATCCATGAAAAAAGGCGGATTGCTGCTGCCTAACACTGCGACTACCAGTTTTCCCCGGTCTAAGATGCGCTGGATATCCGGTGCCATCAGCACTGGTGTGGTGGCTTCAGCTTGCTTAGCCGCATGGGTGGCCGCCGAAGTCTTGGAGCCTGGGTTAGATGCCGTTGGTTGGACTGGTGCACTGGTCGTTTGGGCGCGACTACTCTGGGCGATCAAAGTTGAACCATTAGCAGCGATCGCTAAGGGGGCAGTGAGCCCCCCCCCGATCAGTATGCACAAGCTACACAGGCCAATTAGCAAAACGGGTTTGATCACCCCCGACCAGCCGCCAAACGGTCTGAAGTCAAAAAAGCAGCAATCCACGATGTAGTACCTCGTTAAGCGACCAGTAAAGATTGGACAGCGCGATCGCCATAGGCCAAATCAAGGGTGATATCGGCGATCGCCGTGAGTGGATCAACCCATGGCAAAGACAACGACCCAATTTGAGCGAGCCCGACCGATAATTCAGTACACCCGGCAATGACGACTTCGGCTCCCTGTTCGTTTAACCAATGGGTAGCATGGGCCAGTGCTGCTAATGCCTGTTGAGAGACCTGTGCGCCTGTCGTTTTTATTCCCCATATAGGGTGGTAGATCGACTGCATCACCCGTTTTTGCATCGGCGACCCGAGCCCTGGGCAAATCGGGGTCAGACCAGCTTGGCTTAAGCTTTGGTGGTAGAGCTGAGTATGCAAGGTGCCATCAGTGGCTAATATGCCCACTTGGCGTCCCGCAGGAAACTGTTCCCGAATCACTTGGGTGGTGCAGTGCATTAAAGGAATCCAGGGAATCTCAAGCTGAGCCTGCACTTGGGGATAAAACGCATGGGCGGTATTACAGGTCACCACAAGGAAGTCTGCTCCCGCTCGGTGCAACCGTTGTCCATATTTCACTAAATAGGGCGTGCAGTCAGAAACGACACCTTTAATACTTTGCGTACGGTCTGGTGTTTGAGTGGCATTCATCAGCACCCATTCTGGATGCGCTTGGTCACACCCGGCCCCCCGGCGGCAACTGCGATCGAGCAAGATTTGCTCAAACTGGATATGGGCCAAGGGTCCCAACCCCCCAATAATTCCCGGTAAGGCAACCTGTGTATTGACCGTTGCAGGCGCAGATGGCGTCATTATGATGGCTGGCGAGGAGGACTAACTTCGTCGGGTATGAGCTACCCGCAAACGGCTGTTAGGCAGGCAACAAAACACACACGCTACTAGAAACTACACGTAGATTTCCCGTACGTCAGAAAAAATCTCGGTGTTCTTGATCACATTGATCCTCAGACCACGGCGGCGTTGTCCTGTAGCTCTATCTCTCCTCAAGGTCGAGTCAGCCCGTCGCGCGACGCCGCAGCCTCTCCACGTCATCCATCATGGCGCGGCAAATAGACCCGCTCCGGGGACGGTTCCCTATCGGATCATTGATGCCGTTGGGTTGAGACCGAGGGAACCGTCCCCTCTGCCCACCCTTTTGCAGGGTCGCATCCCGGATCTATCCACATCACCCGGACCAATTGCACCCCGCATCATCCATGCTGCGGGGTTTGTGAGGTTTGCATGGGCTGCCAAGACAGATATAGCCGGGTGGTAAATCAGCGAACACATTGCTGCGAGCGCCGACGATGCTATTGGCACCGACGGTGACACCCGGACCCACAAAACAGGCCGCAGCAATCCACGCGCCGTTCTCAATGGTGATGGGCGCAACCCGTAGCCCAAATGCCCGATCGCTCGGATCGTGCGACCCCGTGCATAGATAAGTATTTTGTGATACGACACAGTGATTTCCGATGCGGATGTGGCCCAAACTGTAGAGTTCGGTGCCGCTGCCAATCCAGCTGTAGTCGCCAATTTCAATCTTCCAGGGATAGTGAAAGCGAGCCGTGGGACGAATCACCACTCCCTGACCAATGCGGGCCCCAAACCAACGCAGTAGCCAGCGACGCGGTGCATGGTGAGCATGCAACGTGAGGGGAAACACCACTCCTTGCACCAACCACCAGAGCAGCACTACCCATTTAGACCGGCCTGGCGAGTACCATGACTGGTCATACTGGCGCAAATCGATCCAGGGGGGTGAGCCAATACCAGGTTGCCAGGACGGAGCGCGATCGCCCTCAGCTGCGACAGCCGTCTCGTGGTCAGAAAAATGGGCCATGAGCAGGATTAGCCTTGGGGTTCAACAGAGGCGATCGCGGGGGCATCTTCGGGCGATCGCGGGGACTCGGCGAGAGTTTCCTGTTGCACGTTCAGATGACCGCCGAACTTTTGCAGTTCAAACAACTTGACCCCAATCTGATATTCATACTGGCTCAACAGGCGACCGTAAATATAGCCCGCCTGACCATCTAAAAAGCCTAAACGAATGAAATAGAACAGGACAAACCGTAAAAACGGCTTGAACGGTAAACGCACCCAGATCTTTTTCAGGAAGCGCTTGCGCTGCACCGAGTCGCCAAACAGATTAGCGCCAATAGTGCCGTCCTCTCCCATGCCGTTGAGAATGTTGTAATACACCCGCGCTTCCCAGTTAGAGTAGCGGTTGTGGCGCTGCAACCAGTGAAACAAATCGCGAAAGTCGATGTGCAGCATGTCGTGCTTGAGATAGCCAACTTCCCCACTTTCTACGACCACGTGCTCGTGGACTTCGTTATCGCCCGTGTTGCGGATCTCTTCGGTGTGCAAATTTTCGTAGCGTCCGTGGGCATGGCGAAATAGCCGCAGATTCCAGTCAGGATATTTGCCCCCAAACCGAATCCATTTGCCTAAGAAAAAGACCCGTCGATTGAGGTAATACCCGCTATAACCAGGTTTTTGAATCGCTTCGGCAATTTCATCCCATAGCTCATCGGTGATCCGTTCATCACAATCGACGATGAGCACCCAGTCATGCTTAAACGGCAAATTATCTAAAGACCAATTTTTCTTTTTCGGCCAGCGTCCGTTGAAATGAAATTGGACAATCTGGGCTCCGTACTGTTCGCAAATTTCCACTGAGCGGTCTTCGCTCTGGGAATCTACAACAAAGACCTCGTCCGCCCGAGCCACACTGGTGAGACAAGCGGGCAAGTTTTCTTCTTCATTTTTGGCCGGAATGAGGACCGAGACAGGAATTTTAGAAGACATTGTAGATTTTTGAGTCATGGATCAGGTTTGCGCAAAAAGTCAGGGAGTTCAGGAAAATCGATAGTATAGAGCGTTTGATTTAGTCAATCATCAGGAACGAGGCAAAATAGCTGCCGAGTGATCACCCCGAAGCCGGTCGCAGCAAGGCTCGGATAACACTGCTAAGATACCCCACTTGGCCGTAGGCGTAGAGTAAGTTTTCAAACCGCTGTGCGGGGTCGGGGAGATATTTCACGGTCTTATAAAGGCCTCGGATAAACCGCTCTCCTCCTGCTTGTAATTGGTGCCAACCAGCCCGGCCAGCCATCTGTTCGCGGTAGCACTCGCTGATGCCCTGCCACCAACTGCGACTCATAAACCACGAGGGGGCGAGTCGAGCCGGAGCGACATTGTGAGCGACCAGCGCATCGGGTAAATAGGCGACGCGATAGCCCATTTGTAGGGCTTTTTCGGTCATGTATAGTTCTTCGTTCGACAGCAGGTTTTTGCCTACCCGACCTAAGTGGGTATCAAACCCACCAATTTGGTGCAGAAAATCAGCTTTGATCGAGTAGTTCAAGCCTCTGGGGGTCAGCCCTGGCTGGGTGATGTAAGTCACTTCATTGCCCAAGTCATAGGCTCCTAAATTGCCAGCCATATTGGTTGATAGCCAGGTGGGAGGAGTATGGTTTTCGGGCCAAATCAGGGTAACTCGTCCGCCCGCGATCGCCACTTCCGGGTCGCGATCGTAAATTGCGGCAAGGGCGGTCAGCCAGCCATGACTGGCTTCAGCATCATCATCCAGGTAAGCCAAAATTTCGCCCTGGGCCACCTGAGCGCCAGTATTGCGAGCAGCAGATAACCCCAATGTTTCTTCATACACGTATTGCAGTTGAGGATGGGGGAGCCGTGACTCCACGACCGCCCGAGTGGTATCAGTCGAGGCATTGTCGACCACGATGATTTCGTACTCGCCGAAATCCTGGTCAAGCAAGCTATCAATGGCTGCTCCGAGATAGTCATCGCGGTTATGGGTACAGATAATCGCTGAAATGCGAGGTGGGGGCATGGTGTCACTCCACTCGACGTAGCATAGAGGATGGACTCGCTTTAAGCATTCCCGTTCGTGATTTCATTCTCTTCATTCCGGCCAATTGCTTGGGGCCTCTGGGCAAAGATTCACAGTAAGTTAATATCCATGGGTTGTTCAATTGTTGACTCTCAAGGGCTTTATGGATAGTTATTCTGTCGCGCGCGACCTGCCTCAGGTTGATTTAGCACCATTGATTGATCATTCGTTGCTGATCCCTGCTGCGACACCCGAACAGATTATGCGATGGTGTGATGAGTGCGATCGCTACCAGTTTGCTGCTGTGTGCATTGCGCCAAGTTATGTGACGCTGGCCCGTGAACAGTTACAGGGCAAGCCCATTGAAATCTGTACGGTGATTGGATTTCCCACAGGAGCCACCACATCCGGCTGCAAATTGTATGAAGCTCAAGAAGCGGTCGAAAACGGCGCAACCGAATTAGATGTGGTGATTAATTTGGGTTGGGTGAAGTCGGGGCAGCACGAGCGCCTGCATCGCGAAATTGCCGAAATCTGTGAAGCTACCAACAAACCCGTCAAGACCATTTTGGAAACCAGCCTGCTCACTCCGGCTGAATTGAAAGTTGCTGCCGATATTTGTATGGATGCGGGTGCCAGCTTTTTGAAGACCAGTACCGGCTGGCAAGGCGGGGCAACGGTCGAAGTGGTGCGCCAACTCTATGATCTCTCGCGGGGCCGAGTCGGCATCAAGGCATCTGGCGGCATTCGGACCGCTGAGCAAGCGCTGTTGTTGATCCAAGCTGGAGCAACTCGTTTGGGGACTTCCCGCAGCGTCGAGTTGATTCAGCAGCAAAAAGAGTTAGCCGATCAATAAGGTGCTCACCCCTTAGGGAGCGGCGGGAAAATTAAGATCCCGGTGGAGATAGGTAGGTGAGTGGGTGCGGTGGTGAGTAGGTGAGAGAGTTGCGAGTCAGCAGTAGGACTTTGATCGTGAGTGCTTCCCTTAACTGGACTGTAATTTAGATCTCCAAAGGGATGGGATTGGTGGGTCGCATCACCTGTGAGTTGGGAGTGTGGGCGCGATCGATGAGGGGCGGATCCACCCTACGTCGGTCTATTTTCAAGGCAACGGCTCATGACGCGATCGCGCCATTCCCAAGAATGAAAATCGCCGGGTGCCTTCGCGCAGCGATGCCCCCTCTCCGAGGTTGTTTTCTAATGTTGTGTGGGGCTACTTGGGTCGTCGCTGGGGGGGCGCTGTTGCGGTTGTGTGCGGGATGAAACAGACTCCCCATGGGAGGGCAAGCCTTCGGCCTCAGTGAGGCGAGCGATCGCATCGGCCACTTGCCCCAGCGCTCGAGGAGAGTATTGGATCAAGCTGGAATGTTTCATAAAGGTTTCAGTGCTGAGGGGAGAAGCATATCGAGCCGCCCCCGAAGTGGGCAGAGTATGGTTGGGTCCCGCCAGATAATCACCGACGGCTTCTGGGGTGGCATGACCTAAAAAGATGGCCCCCGCATGGCGAATCTGCTCCACCAAGCTCCAAGGATCGTTCACTTCCAGTTCTAAATGTTCCGGCGCAAATTGGTTGGACAGCGCGACTGCCGTTTCTAACGTGTCGACCACGATCGCGACTCCATAGTTAGCGATCGACTTTTCCGTCAAAGTTTGGCGGGGATGTCCATCTAGCTGACGAGCGACTTCTGCCGCCACCCGTTCAGCCAAAATCGCGTCTGGCGTGATGAGAATGGCCGCAGCCATCGGGTCGTGCTCCGCTTGAGCCAGCAAGTCAGTCGCCACATGGACGGCATCGGCACTGCGATCAGCAATGATCAACACTTCCGAGGGGCCTGCTAAGGAGTCGATGCCGACAGTACCAAAAACTTGCTTTTTGGCCAACGTGACATAGATATTGCCCGGTCCAGTAATGACGTCGACAGCGGGAACAGTCGCGGTGCCGTAGGCCAGTGCCGCGATCGCCTGCGCTCCCCCAACCCGATAAATCTCGGTGACGCCTGACTCTTGTGCCGCCACGAGTACTGCCGGATTGACCGCACCTTGTTCGCCCGGTGGCGTCACCATGACGATACGCTCTACACCGGCCACCTTCGCCGGAATCGCATTCATCAAAACGGTGCTCGGGTAAGCGGCTCGTCCTCCTGGCACGTAAATGCCAGCGCGATCGACGGGGTTATAACGCTTGCCCAAAACCACGTCGCCGGCAAACTCCACCCAACTCCCAGGGATCCGCTGCCGATGAAAGTGCTCAATGTTTTTATGAGCTAATCGCATCGCATCAATTAGCTCCTTCGAAACTTGCTGATAGGCCGCGTCAATTTCAGACCCACGAATTCGGAGTTGGTCAACGGTCAATTCTTGCTGGTCAAAATCAGCCGTGTATTGAATCAGCGCTTCATCGCCTTTGCGCTGAACGGCTTGCAGGATCTCCCTAACCGTGGCTTCTTTGTGAAAAACCTGATCATCGTGGGTGCGGTCACAGATACGCTGCAACTCTACCTGAGCATCAGCTAACTGGTTGATAATGCGCAGCATTTCGCACAAAACCTGACTTGAGTAATCGATAAGGCCAAAACTTCATGGCGGTCATACCCCAATTCATCTCAGCACTGTACAGAGAGGAACCCTCCCTGTCTTATAGCTTAGCGTGGTTTCGTTTGGCTATCCGTAGATCACTAAACACATCTGAAGATTGATGTTATGATATTTCTTCTGTTCAGTTGATTAGTAGAAATTTGGGCGAGCCGTGGCAAATATCAAGTCTGCAATTAAACGCATTCAGGTCTCTGAGCGTAACCGATTGCGCAACAAGTCTTACCGTTCAGCCGTTAAAACTTTGACGAAGCGTTATCTCGACGCATTAGACGCTTACGCTGCTGAGCCCAGCTCAACGACTTTAGAAGCAGCGCAAGCTGCTCAATCTGCCGTCTTTAGTAAAATTGACAAGGCGGTTAAGCGAGGCGTCTACCATCGCAATGCTGGGGCTCGTCGTAAATCTCGTTTGAGCAAAGCCTTCAAGGCGGTGGAATCGCAACAGGCAGCAGCTTCCTAAGTTCGGGATGTTGAGGTTTGGGGAAACGGCCTGCTGAAAGCGGGAAGTTGGGTCGGTTGGGGTCACAACGGGGAGATAAAACTGCACAATGCAGTTGATCGACACTCACGTTCACATTAACTTTGCGGATTTCCGTCCTGATTTGGATGAAATTGCCGCTGCATGGCGATCGCAAGGAATTGTCCATTTGGTACACTCTTGTGTTGAGCCGGGTGAGTTGGCAGAGATGCAGGCGATCGCAGATCGATTTCCAGAAGTGTCTTTGGCAATCGGGCTCCATCCTCTCGATATGGACAAGTGGTCACCTTCCACTGCCGCCATAATCGAGTCGTCTGCCCGTACCGAGGAGCGAGTTGTCGCGATCGGGGAAACGGGTCTTGATTTTTACAAAGCTGACGATCAAGCTCTGCAGGAAGAAGCGTTTTGGGCACAGTTGTCGATTGCTCATCACCTCAATTTGCCGGTGATAATTCACTGCCGCGATGCCGCTAAACGGGCGGCTCAGATGATCGAGGCGTTTCAACGGGAGATCGGCATGGTGACAGGAGTGATGCACTGCTGGGCGGGTAGTCCAACCGAGACCCGATGGTTTTTGGATTTGGGTTTCTACATCAGCTTCAGCGGCATTGTGACCTTCAAAAATGCTCATCAAGTCAAAGAATCAGCATTGTTGGTGCCCAGCGATCGCTTACTCGTCGAAACCGATTGTCCGTTTTTGACGCCGGTACCCAAGCGTAAGGAGCGCCGTAACCAACCAGCTAACGTCTTTTATGTGGCCAGTTACCTGGCAGAACTCCGGCGAGAGCCTTTGGAAAAATTGGCAGAACAGACGACGCGCAATGCGATCGCGCTGTTTCGATTGCCAGTCAAATCATCTGAACTCCTTAGTCAACCGCAATAACAACGGTTTAGACGAGGCGGTAGTCAGCAGCCCTGGGTGGGCGTTAGCATATTTTTTTGAGAAATGGGTGTTGACAAATCACTTAATGTGCGTTCTTTTTGTTAAGCTGGTCTGAAGCATGACATATTGGCAGATGGGGTTTGGGGGAATGTATTGCTGCTGTCCGCAAAGGATATTGAAGTTTAATTACTTATCAGATCCCTGGTAGCTCAGCACTGGGATCTATTTGCATTTTTTATTGTTCAGCTCATCACAGCGACCCAACCGGGATCAAAACTTCTGTGCCTTGGATTTCACTGACAACTTCCAATATTTATCGGCACTGCTGCACAAGTGCCTGACTTTGCGAGTTTTCCGCATGACCTATTGGCCGTTGTAGGTGTGGGGAGCTTTTTGGTGAGCTTTGTTTTGTCCAGATTGTAGGATTTGTCCGCCTGAGGAGACGCATGACCGATCAAATCGCCACGGTATTCAATTTTACACTACCTGACCTGGTAGAAATTCAGCGATCAAGCTTTCGCTGGTTTTTAGAAGAAGGCTTGATTGAGGAACTCGATAGCTTCTCGCCCATCACTGATTACACCGGCAAGCTAGAACTCCATTTTGTGGGCAAAGAATACAAATTGAAAAGCCCGAAGTACATGGTGGATGAAGCCAAGCGGCGAGACGCCACCTATGGTGTGCAGATGTACGTGCCCACCCGTTTGATCAACAAAGAGACGGGCGAAATCAAAGAGCAGGAAGTCTTTATCGGTGATTTGCCGTTGATGACCGATCGCGGCACCTTTATTATTAACGGGGCTGAGCGCGTCATCGTTAACCAGATTGTCCGCAGTCCTGGCGTCTATTACAAAGCCGACACGGATAAGAATGGTCGCCGTACCTACAATGCCAACTTGATTCCGAACCGGGGGGCTTGGCTCAAATTTGAAACCGATAAGAATGACCTGGTTTGGGTGCGGATTGACAAGACCCGCAAAATCTCGGCTCAGGTCTTGCTCAAGGCACTAGGGTTGACAGACGCGGAAATTTTTGATTCCCTCCGACACCCCGAGTATTTTCAAAAAACCATTGATAAGGAAGGGCAGTTTAGCGAAGACGAAGCCCTCCTGGAGCTTTACCGCAAGCTGCGTCCGGGGGAACCCCCAACGGTTTCCGGGGGGCAGCAGCTGCTGGAATCGCGTTTCTTTGATCCCAAGCGGTATGACTTGGGTCGGGTTGGTCGCTACAAGTTGAATCGCAAGCTCCGCCTTAGCATTCCTGATAGTACTCGGGTATTGACACCGGTCGACATTTTATCGGCGATTGACTACCTGATTAATCTGGAATTTGACACGGGGATGGTCGACGATATTGACCACTTAGGCAATCGCCGGGTGCGCTCAGTCGGCGAACTCCTGCAAAACCAGGTGCGCGTCGGTTTAAACCGATTGGAAAGAATCATTCGTGAGCGAATGACGGTTTCCGATGCTGAATCTCTGACGCCGGCTTCTCTCGTGAACCCCAAACCCTTGGTTGCAGCGATTAAAGAATTCTTTGGCTCCAGCCAGTTGTCCCAGTTCATGGATCAGACCAATCCGTTAGCTGAGCTGACCCACAAACGTCGTCTCAGTGCCTTAGGACCAGGCGGTTTGACCCGTGAACGAGCAGGCTTTGCGGTTCGCGACATTCATCCTTCTCATTATGGCCGGATCTGCCCCATTGAGACCCCTGAAGGTCCTAATGCTGGACTGATTGGCTCATTAGCGACTCATGGTCGAGTTAACGATTTTGGCTTTATTGAGACACCGTTCTTCAAGGTGGAAAACGGTCGAGTCCGGCGTGACCTGCCGCCGGTCTATATGACAGCAGACGAAGAAGATGATTTGCGGGTGGCGGCGGGTGACTTGCCGACCGATGCAGATAACAAAATCTTAGGAGACGCCATCCCTGTGCGTTACCGTCAAGACTTTGACATTTCTTCCCCCGAAGAGATCGACTACGTCGCGGTTTCGCCAGTGCAAATTATTTCCGTGGCAACATCGCTGATCCCCTTCTTGGAACACGATGATGCGAACCGCGCCCTCATGGGTTCGAACATGCAGCGGCAAGCGGTTCCCCTCCTGCGTCCTGAGCGCCCGCTGGTGGGTACTGGTTTAGAAGCCCAAGCCGCTCGCGACTCTGGCATGGTGCTAGTTAGCCGCACCGCTGGTGAGGTGGTATACGTCGATGCCGATCTGGTCCAAGTGCAAGACGACGAAGGCAAGGTTCACGATTATTCCCTTCAAAAGTATCAGCGCTCTAACCAAGACACCTGTCTGAATCAGCGTCCGCTGGTCTTCCAAGGGGCACGGGTAGAAGCTGGTCAGGTCTTGGCCGATGGTTCTGCGGCTGAGGGGGGGGAGATTGCCCTCGGCCAGAACGTCATCGTCGCTTACATGCCCTGGGAGGGCTACAACTACGAAGATGCCATTCTGATCAGTGAGCGGTTGGTCTTTGAGGACATTTACACCTCAATTCACATTGAAAAGTTTGAGATTGAAGCCCGTCAGACTAAGTTAGGACCTGAGGAAGTCACTCGCGAAATTCCTAACGTCGGTGAAGATTCCCTGCGCCAGCTTGACGAAACCGGCATCATTCGCATTGGGGCCTGGGTAGAATCAGGGGACATTTTGGTGGGTAAGGTCACGCCTAAGGGCGAATCGGACCAACCCCCTGAAGAGAAACTCTTGCGAGCTATCTTCGGAGAAAAGGCTCGCGATGTGCGCGACAACTCACTGCGGGTACCGAATGGTGAAAAAGGTCGGGTGGTCGACGTCCGAGTATTCACCCGTGAGCAGGGTGATGAGTTGCCTCCTGGCGCCAACATGGTGGTCCGGGTTTACGTAGCTCTAAAACGGAAGATTCAGGTGGGCGACAAAATGGCAGGTCGCCACGGCAATAAGGGGATTATTTCGCGCATCTTGCCGTTGGAAGACATGCCTTACTTGCCTGACGGCACTACTGTCGACATTGTGCTCAACCCCCTGGGGGTGCCTTCCCGGATGAATGTGGGTCAGGTGTTTGAGTGCTTACTCGGATGGGCTGCAGAAAATCTGGATGTGCGCTTTAAGATCACGCCATTTGACGAGATGTATGACAAAGAGGCGTCTCGGAACACCACCCACGGTCAACTGGAGAAAGCCCGTGAGCATACGGGGAAGGATTGGGTTTATGACCCGACTGATCCAGGCAAAATTCAGCTTTACGATGGCCGTACCGGAGAGGCGTTCGATCGCCCGGTAACCGTGGGCGTGGCCTACATGCTGAAGCTGGTTCACCTGGTAGACGACAAGATCCATGCGCGATCGACGGGGCCTTACTCGTTGGTGACGCAGCAGCCCTTGGGTGGTAAAGCACAGCAGGGTGGTCAGCGTTTCGGTGAGATGGAGGTGTGGGCGCTGGAAGCCTACGGAGCCGCTTACACTCTGCAAGAGCTCTTGACTGTGAAGTCGGATGATATGCAGGGCCGAAATGAAGCGCTGAATGCGATTGTGAAGGGCAAGGCCATTCCTCGGCCAGGGACACCTGAATCCTTTAAGGTGCTGATGCGAGAACTGCAGTCATTGGGCTTAGATATCGCTGTGCACAAAGTTGAAACCCACGAAGACGGTACGAGCCGGGATGTCGAGGTGGACCTGATGGCGGACCTCAGCAATCGCCGCACTCCTTCTCGTCCGACTTATGAATCCATCGTTGCGCCAACCGAAGTGATGGAAGAAGCGGAAGAATAACCAACTCGGGGTTGAGGTTCGCCTCAGCCCCATTTCTGGCCTGATAAACAATAAGCGCATATCTGAAGGAAAGAGCTGAGCATGGCAAAGCTGGAACAGCGTTTCGATTACGTCAAAATTGGATTAGCGTCTCCTGAGCGAGTTCGCCAATGGGGAGAGCGGACCCTGCCGAATGGCATGGTAGTGGGTGAAGTCACCAAACCAGAGACGATCAACTACCGTACGCTCAAGCCGGAAATGGATGGCTTGTTTTGCGAACGGATCTTTGGCCCAGCCAAAGATTGGGAGTGTCACTGCGGGAAATATAAGCGCGTGCGTCATCGCGGTATTGTCTGCGAGCGCTGCGGTGTAGAGGTGACGGAGTCCCGAGTCCGCCGTCACCGGATGGGGTATATCAAGTTGGCGGCCCCGGTTGCTCATGTCTGGTACCTCAAGGGCATTCCGAGCTACATCGCAATTTTGTTAGACATGCCGTTGAAGGATGTCGAGCAGATCGTCTACTTCAATGCTTATGTGGTGTTGGATGCGGGCAACGCGGACAACCTCTCTTACAAGCAACTCCTGACGGAAGATCAGTGGATTGAGATCGAAGATCAACTTTACGACGAAGAGTCGCAGCTTGTGGGGATTGAAGTGGGAATTGGTGCAGAAGCACTACAACGCTTGCTGCAAGATCTCCAATTGGAAGAAGAGGCTGAGCAACTCCGCGAGCAGATTGCAGTTTCCAAAGGGCAAAAGCGAGCCAAGCTGATTAAGCGGCTACGGGTCATTGACAATTTCATCGCCACGGGGTCGAAGCCTGAATGGATGGTGATTAATGCGATCCCGGTGATTCCCCCAGATTTGCGCCCTATGGTGCAGTTGGATGGGGGTCGCTTTGCCACCTCTGACTTGAATGATCTGTATCGTCGCGTCATCAACCGCAATAACCGACTAGCTCGACTACAGGAAATCTTGGCTCCGGAGATTATTGTGCGGAATGAGAAGCGCATGCTGCAGGAAGCGGTCGATGCGCTGATCGATAATGGTCGTCGAGGACGCACCGTAGTCGGGGCGAATAATCGGCCCCTGAAGTCGCTCTCCGACATTATTGAAGGTAAGCAGGGCCGATTCCGGCAGAACTTGTTGGGTAAGCGGGTCGACTATTCGGGCCGTTCTGTAATTGTGGTGGGACCAAAGCTGAAGATTCATCAGTGTGGGTTGCCGCGAGAAATGGCGATCGAGCTATTTCAGCCCTTCGTTATCCATCGCTTGATTCGCCAGGGCATGGTGAATAACATCAAGGCGGCGAAGAAGCTCATTCAGCGCAATGACCCCAGTGTATGGGAAGTGTTGGAAGAGGTCATCGAAAGCCATCCCGTGCTGCTGAACCGGGCACCAACGCTCCACCGATTAGGGATTCAGGCTTTTGAACCCATTTTGGTAGAAGGCCGGGCAATTCAGTTGCACCCCCTGGTGTGTCCTGCGTTTAACGCCGACTTTGATGGTGACCAGATGGCCGTCCATGTGCCGCTGTCTTTAGAGGCTCAGGCAGAAGCCCGTCTCTTAATGTTGGCGTCGAACAATGTCTTGTCGCCTGCGACGGGAAGACCGATTATTACGCCCGGTCAGGATATGGTGCTGGGATGCTATTACCTCACGGCGGAAAATCCCTATGAACAAAAGGGAGCTGGACAAACGTTTGGCAGCATGGACGATGCGATGTTGGCGTTTGAGCAGGGTCTGATTGGCTTGCACGCGGAGGTCTGGTTGCGGTTTGATGGCCCTGTGGAGTCTGACGGCCCCGATAACCTCATTGAAGAAACCCCAGAGCCTGACGGTACGGTGCGGCGGCTTTACGAAAAACGCCGAGTGCGGGAAGACGCTGACGGTAATTTAATTTCACAGTACATCAAGACCACCGCTGGGCGAATTATTTACAACAAGACGGTGCATGAAGCGCTAGCGGGCTAACCGCACCAGCATTAATGTGAGGGAGACGATCGCAGGCACGGCGTTTCCCTCCTAACAGTTTTGAGCAGTTAATCAGAAAAGGGCGGAGAGTGCGACATGGCAGAGCAAGCAAAAAACAAGTCCCCAATGGTGTTCCGCAACCGGGTCATCGATAAGCAGCAGCTCAAGAAGCTCATTTCTTGGTCGTTTGAAAACTTTGGTACCGCTAGAACCTCCCAGATGGCTGACGAAATGAAAACACTGGGGTTTCATTTCGCCACTCGGGCGGGAGTTTCCATTAGCGTGGAAGACTTGCAAGTGCCGTCGGAAAAGCGGGGGCTACTAGACGCTGCTGACGAAGAAATTCGGACCACCGAAGAACGGTATACCCGTGGTGAAATCACTGAGGTTGAGCGTTTTCAAAAAGTGATTGACACCTGGAACGGCACCAGTGAAGAGTTGAAAAACCAGGTAGTCAAAAACTTCAAAGAGAACAATCCGCTTAACTCGGTTTACATGATGGCGTTCTCGGGTGCCCGAGGCAACATCTCTCAGGTGCGTCAGCTTGTCGGGATGCGCGGACTGATGGCGAATCCGCAGGGTGAGATTATTGACCAGCCAATTCGGACTAACTTCCGCGAAGGTCTGTCCGTCACTGAGTACGTGATTTCTTCTTACGGAGCCCGTAAAGGCTTGGTTGATACCGCCCTGCGAACAGCCGACTCCGGCTATCTCACCCGGCGTCTGGTGGACGTTTCACAGGACGTGATTATTCGCGAAACCGATTGTGGCACCGAGCGAGGGATTCCGTTGCGCAGCATGATGGCTGGCGACAAAGTTTTGATTCCCCTGTCTGATCGCCTGCTAGGCCGCGTGTTGGCGGCCGATGCAGTGCATCCAGAGACGGGAGAGGTCATTGCCCGGCGCAACGAAGCCTTATCTCAGGCTAAAGCCGATGAGATTTTTGAGGCTGGTGTCGAAGAAGTGATCGTTCGCTCTGGTCTCACTTGTGAGGCGACGCGCTCCGTTTGCCAAAACTGTTACGGCTGGAGCTTGGCGCATTCTGAAATGGTGGATCTCGGTGAAGCGGTTGGGATCATTGCCGCTCAGTCCATCGGTGAGCCGGGAACGCAGCTAACGATGCGGACCTTCCACACGGGGGGTACCTTTACTGGTGAGATGGCACCTCAGGTACGGGCGAAGCGGGAGGGCATTGTTGAGTTGCCAGAGAAGTTGAAGAGTCGTGCCTTCCGTACGCGTCACGGTGAAGATGCATTCGTATTGGAAGGATCGACCAAATTGGTGGTGCAAACCGATACGGGTAAAAATCAGAGCGAAACGCTCCCTCAGGGAGCGATTTTGTTCGTCAAGACTGGCGATCGCGTGACCAAAGAGCAACTGTTGGCAGAAATGCCGACTTCTAGCCGCATTCGCAAAGTCACTGAGAAAGCGACTAAGGACGTGAATACGGATCTGTCTGGGGAAGTTAAATTTGCCGGACTGGTCCAAGAAGAAAAAATCGACCGCCAGGGCAACACGACTCGCTTGGCCCAGCGGGGTGGCTTAATCTGGGTGCTCTCAGGTGAAGTTTATAACCTGCCTCCCAACGCTGAACCGGTGGTCAAGAACGGCGATCATATCGAGCCTAACAGCATCATCGCGGAAACCCGCCAGATCAGCGAGCGAGGCGGCTTGGTCCGGATTCCGGAAGTGCCCGAGGGCAAAGATGCTCGTGAAGTCGAAGTAATCACCGCTTCAGTGTTGCTCAACCAGGCTGAAGTCAAAATGGAAAGTGGTCAAGGCGGGGAGCACTATGTAGTTGAAACTGCCAATGGTCAGCGGTTTTCCCTGATTGCGACCCCCGGTACCAAACTGGTGAACAACGGGGTAGTCGCCGAGATGGAAGAAAGCACCTACCGCACCAGCACTGGCGGCATGATCAAGTACTCCGGGGTGGAAGCTGCGAAAAAAGGTAAAGGTAAGCAGGGCTACGAAGTGACCAAAGGAGGTCAACTGCTGTGGATTCCTGAAGAAACCCATGAAGTCAACAAAGACCTGTCGCTGCTGCTGGTAGAGGATGGTCAGTTTGTTGAAGCCGGTACTGAAGTCGTTAAAGACATCTTCTGTCAGAGCAGTGGCGTCGTCGAAGTTACCCAGAAAAATGACATTCTGCGAGAAATCGTCATCAAACCGGGTGACCTGCACATGGTCGACAATCCGGAAGAGGTGATGGACCGGGATGGCACGATTGTGCCTCCTGGAGAGGAACTGATGTCAGGCCTCACGACCTCTGAGCTGACCTACGTGGAATTCGTTGAATCTCCCGAAGGTCCAGCCCTGTTGCTGCGTTCGGTCGAAGAATACAATGTGCCGGATGAGCCACCGGTCCCGAGTCAGGACTCCACCAGTGATTCAGGTTGCCACATTCGCTTGCGGGCAGTGCAGCGCATTTCCTTTAAAGATGGCGATCGCGTTAAATCGGTCGAAGGACAAGAACTGCTGCGCACCCAGCTCGTGTTGGAAATCGGCGAAGAATCTTCGCACCTGGAGGCGGACATTGAGCAGGTGCCTGACGAAAATGACCCCAACGTCATGCGTCTGCAATTGGTCATTTTGGAATCCATCATCATCCGCCGAGATGTGGTAGCCGACCAGACTCAGGGCAGCACCTTGACACGGATTTTGGTGGAAGAAGGGCAGCAAATCGAACCGGGTTCCGTGGTGGCCCGGACCGAAATTCAATGTAAGGAAGAAGGTGAAGTGCGCGGGATCCGCGAGGGTACCGAGGCCATTCGCCGAATTTTGGTCGTGCGAGACAATGACTTGATGCAGCTTGAGCTGAACGGCCAAACACCGTCTGTGGCAGTAGGCGACCTCGTTGTCGACGGTAGCGAAGTGGCCCCTGGTATCGTCTTGGAAGAGTCAGGCCAAGTCACTGAGATCTCCGATACCCACATCACCCTCCGCATTGCCCGTCCTTACCGTGTATCGACTGGTGCCGTGCTGCATATCGAGGATGGTGACCTTGTGCAGCGGGGTGACAGTTTGGTGCTGTTGGTGTTTGAGCGGGCGAAGACGGGAGACATCATTCAAGGTCTACCGCGTATTGAGGAGCTACTGGAGGCTCGGAAACCCAAAGAGGCTTGCATCTTGGTTGAGCGTCCAGGGACGGCTGAGGTGGTCTTCACGGACGACGAAACCGCCAACGTTAAGGTGGTCGAAGCGGACGGTGTGGTCACTGAATATCCGCTGAATCCGGGCCAAAACCTGCTGATCAACGATGCTCAATACGTGGAAGCGGCCGAACCGCTCACCGATGGCCCGGCGAATCCGCACCAGATTTTGGAAATCTTCTTTGAGTACCACAAGTCCCAAGGAGAAGGTATCCATGGGGCGGCAATGAAGGCGCTGCAAGAGGTTCAAACCTTCTTGGTGAACGAGGTGCAGTCGGTGTACCAGTCTCAAGGGGTGGATATTTCCGATAAGCACATTGAAGTGATCGTGCGTCAAATGACCTCTAAGGCTCGGGTCGAAGATGGGGGCGATACAACCATGTTGCCGGGTGAGTTGATGGAGATCTATCAGATCGAGCAGGTCAACGAAGCGATGGCCATCACTGGCGGCGCTCCGGCGGAATACACGCCCGTGCTGCTGGGGATTACCAAAGCATCCTTGAACACGGACAGCTTTATCTCAGCCGCGAGTTTCCAAGAAACGACGCGAGTGCTGACAGAAGCAGCGATCGAAGGCAAGTCAGACTGGCTGCGGGGTCTCAAAGAGAACGTGATTATCGGTCGTTTGATTCCGGCGGGTACTGGCTTCAATGCCTATGAAGAGCCGACGCCCAACATGGATACTGATCCTGGAACTGGTTACGAAAGCGCGATGATTGACGATGCGATCGCACGGGATGTGGTTTTAGATGATGAGACTGCCCGTAACTATCAACTAGATAGTGGTTTGGGCAATATCCTGCAAGACGACGAAATGGTTGGTTTCTCCGGTAATGGGGACGCTGGGTCAGAATCGTCGGGTGACGGTGCGCCCGCCAAAAATAAGATTTTGGATGATGACAATCTGTTGATTGACGACAACAGCGACATTATCTAGTTTCTTAAATGACAACCCCTAAACAAAACCCAGCCCTCCTGAGGAGGGCTGGGTTTTGTTTAGGAAAATGATTGGAGACAATCGCGATAGCCAGAATACGGCACGGGAAAACAAGAGTTGTGATCTGGTTTCATGCGCCAATTCAATCATTCAAATTGTCTGGTTCGAACCCTAACTACCCCTAAGATGACTGTTGGTCACCCGGTACACAGGTATGAGTTGGCAACGGCATCGGATGGGTTCCTAGAGCACCGGTACAGTATGGTTGAAACCCGGTTTCTTCGTCGCTGATCTAACGGCATCACTGGCCTTCTGGCCAAGAAACCGGTTCTATACCGACGTTCTAGCCTTGAGGCTAATTCAGCCCACCGATACGACTAGGAGGCCAAAAGCGGACGACCGCTTTGCCAATAATATTCTCTGCAGGCACAAAGGAGTCGGGTTCCCAGGCGTGACTATCAAAGCTGCTATTACGGTTGTCGCCCAGCACTAAATAAGATTCGGGAGGCACCGTTTCCGGACCCCAGGTATAGTTGGGTTCAGCCTCAATGTAGTCTTCTTCGAGGGGCTCGTCATTGACGAAGACCATGCCGTTGCGCACCTCTACAGTGTCTCCTGGTATGCCGATTACCCGTTTGATAAACGCATCTTTGCGCTTTTCTTCTGCCTCAAACAAGCTTTCGGGAGGCCAAAACACAATGATGTCGCCTCGCTGAGGCGGATTGAGATGGTAGCTGATTTTTTCAACAACCAGGCGATCGTTGATTTCTAACGTGGGTTCCATCGAACTGGAGGGAATGTAGCGAGCCTCTGCCACAAAAGTGCGGATTCCTAAGGCTAGAACAATGCTCAGTCCCAGTGTTTGTAGGCCTTCGACAACGGGATGAGTTTTATTTTCTACCGATTTTTGGGCGGAATTGTCCGGTGTTTGCGGAGGCTGAGGAAAATCAGTCATGTCGGGCACAGCGTCCGTAGCAAGTCTTCTTCAGGTGATAACCCATCGATCATACTCGATCAAAAGTCTTTCGATGTGTGTAAAAGACGAAGAGACCTGACAAATTGAGCCCGAAAATAATGGAGGTGCTTGGCACTTTGGCGATAATTAAGATCATTGCCCTGTCACCCAAACATTTGCCTCTTGCTTCCCCCTGTTTTAATTGAGTCTTTGACCACAGAGCGGGTCGAGGTCGCGATCGCCGATCTGCCGCCCCGTCTCCACGGTACGACGGTGGTTCAGCTTTCTGACTTTCACTTTGATGGGCGCAGCCTTTCCCATCGGATGTTGCAAGCGGCGATCGCTCGCAGTAATGCTGTTGAGCCAGATCTGGTGGTGCTGACCGGCGACTTCATCACCCACAGCGATCGTGAAATGGATAATTTAATCCCTTACCTACGGCATCTCAAAGGTCGTCATGGGGTTTATGCGATTTTCGGCAACCACGATAATCAGCGGCGGACGACACGACACGCGGTGGGGCAAGCCCTCACGAGCATTGGGATTTGCCCTCTGTGGAATGAGATTGCTTACCCCTTTGGGTCAGATTTTCCCTTGGTGGGTCTGGCGGATTATTACTCCAAAGCGTTTCAGCCAGCGCCAGTATTGCAAGCGTTGGCTGACGACATTCCCCGGCTGGTGCTGTCGCACAACCCTGATAGTTTGGTTGATCTCAAGCATTTGCGGGCAGATTTGGTGCTGGCAGGGCATACCCACGGTGGGCAGGTCTGGATTCCCGGTTGGGGACCGGTGCCGGGGATTTTGCAAGCCTGGGGAGCGGTCGTGCCGAGTTGGCTCCGGCCATTGATTCCGTTTTTGAGAAAGGATTGCGATCGCGTGCTCCACAACTGGGCCTGGGCGGCGGGACTGCACCGAGTCGGGCAAAACCAGCTTTATGTAAATCGGGGGTTAGGCAGTTATTTTCCAGGGCGGCTCTTTTGTCCGCCAGAGGTGACGGTGATTCGGTTGGTGAGGGCCGGCGCGAGGGGATGAGAACAGGCCGGGGGTAAACGGGGGAGGACCAAGCCGGGAGGAGTTCATTTTTGACGGTAATGGGCGATCGCCTGTTGCAAGATGGCAATTTGTTTGGTGAGGCGATCGCTGCTGAGCAGGCGGCGCGCTTCGTCGAGGCCGTCGGCCAAGCTACTGACGACGCCACTGCGCCAGAGGTAAAACCCACCATTCCACACCAAAATGGGGTGTAAGCGGGTGGTCTGGCCAGCCAGCGTGGCTTGCAGGTCGGCGAGATAGGTCGCTTCTGATTCCAACGGCGTTTCGCTAGTGTCGCCCAGGTCGTAGTCACGGGCATGCAGCACGAGTCGTTCTTCGCCAGAGGGGGTGTGAATGCCCACGATGGCGGCGCGGGCGCGGGGCAGGTCAGAACTGCCTTCTAACCCTTTGACAGTGGTGAAGTGAGGGATGCCGATGGCCGTCAGGGTGCCCTGGGCCAACCCCTCGGTGGGGGGATGCACATAGCCCACGATGACTTGACAGTCCCCAGCGTAGGGGCACCACATGAGTTCTAAGGTGGCTTGGGGAGGCCGTTTGCCGATTTGTTCGCGATAGGGTACGAGGCTTTGGGCTCCTGGAAAGTGGTCGGGCAGATGCAAGTAGCCCAGGTGTGTGGTGGCCAAAATACCTTGAATGGCGGCGAGGGGCAGCCCCGTCCAATCAACCCCGATCGCTCGCCAGATATCCACCAGGGGAATGCCGTATTTGGTGGGCATGCGATCGCCCCCATGGAGCACGACGGGGCAGCCGGACGCGGCCAGCATCAGCGCCACCAGCGGTTGTGCCGGAGCCGTGCGCGATCGCCCGTCGTAAGGCAGACCAAACACCAGGGCTGGATAGTCGGCGGGGACGGCGTGTAAGGTCGGCCCCCATTGCCCATAGGCATCCAAAAAACCCGCAAGTTCCTCGGCTTGGGGCCGTTTGATGCGGTGAGCAATCATAAATGCGCCAATTTGGGCAGGGGTGGCCGTTTCGGACAGCATCAGTTGGGCCGCCTCAGCGGCTTCGCGGCGAGTCAGCGGTGCGGAGGTGTGCTGGCCGCTCCCGACTTTTTTCAGCAGGTTGCGAAAGTCGTTGCTCATGGAATTCAGGCGTTTTCCACCGATACGAGTGCAGATCGAGCCGGTCGCGGCAGCAGGAGGGTACCGCGTTCGAGTACCAGTTGACAGAACGTTTGAATGATCGGGATCATCAAGCGATCGCCCGTCGTCACTAACACGACTCTACGGCTGAGCTGCGGAGCCTCGGTCGGGCGAATGACCAGCGCTGGATCATGGCGGCTTTCGGTCAGCGCTGATTGGGGCAACAGGGCCGTCAAATTGCCCTGGCGCACGACACCGCGAAAGGCATCCAGGGTGTTAAGTTCGAGGGCAGCTTGCAACTCGCCGCCACTGCGGGCAAACTGGGCCTGCACGAGTCGCTGCATGCCATAGCCATCTTTAAACACGATCTGCGGATATTGGACCAACTCTGACCAGGGCACCTGGGCAAAGCGGGTGAGGGGATGGTCTGCCGCCATGAGCACCTCGACGGGTTCCTCATATAGCGGTTGCACATGCATGTCGGGGCTAGTGGTCAGGCGTTCGTTATCCATCACGATCGCGACATCCACCAGGCCATCGCGCAGCACCTTGAGGGAGCGATCGCTGCCCAGGGCCGTGACACGCAACTGCACATGGGGATAGTCGTGGCAAAATTGCTGCAGTACGGGGGGCAGCAAGTGAGAACAAACAGACTGAATCGCGGCGATACACAGCTCTGGCTGTTTGCCCGCCATGAGGTCGGAGATATCGCGGGTGGCCTGTCGCCAGTCTTGGCACATGCGGCGAGCTTTGGGCAACAAGGCTTCCCCGGCGACGGTCAGCTTAATTTGCGCTGCGCGATGGAGCAAGGGCGCGTCCAGTTCGGTCTCTAAGGCTTGGATTTGTCGACTGATGGTGGATTGGGTCACACCACACTTTTTGGCCGCCTGTTGAAAGCTCCCGGTTTCTGAAACGGATAAAAATGCTTCGAGCTGCTCTATGCGCATGCTGACCACGGTTCTCTGAAATGTCCTTGACAAATGGTTTGTCAAGCAAACTGTTAATGATTTGTTAACAGATACCGGAGTGCAACTTGGTAACAATCATTGCCAAACTGGATGCCAGCTTCCAGCATTTCATAAAAAGAGGCCAATCTATACCGATCGATTTGAGGCTGCCATGAATAAACTTTTGAGGGGCAAGGAGTTCAAGCCGCTTGGTCGACACAGCTCGATGGCGACTGGATAGGAGCGCCCATCAACGAGCGATGGGGGCGATCGCTGAACCCGCCTCGTTACCCCGGTTGGGGCGATCGCGGCACGACATACAGCAACCCGGAGATCCACGTCAACCCGACGGCGACCCAAAACAGAATCAAACCCAGGGTGGCCCCAGGTGGCGGTAGAGGAGCCAGCAGGCAAGCCACGGCGGCAATTTGGACGACCGTTTTCGATTTGCCCCAGAGATTGGCTCCCGGCACTGACTGGGCTTGAAAGGTGGGATTGACCCGCCACCCGGAGATTGCCAGTTCGCGGACCAACATCAAAAAGACGCCCCAGGCCGGAAGCTTTCCCAGTTCAATCAACGCTAACAGGGGGGCAAAAACGAGCAACTTATCCACCAAGGGGTCTAAAAATTTGCCCAAGTCGGTTACCTGGTCAAGGCGACGGGCCAGATAACCGTCCACCCAATCCGTACTTGCGGCCACCAGAAAAATGCCGACGGCCCACCAGGCGCGCTCTGGGGTCGGGTCGAGCAGCAAAATGAGCACCAGGGGTGCCCCCAGTAAGCGGGAAAGCGTAATCCAGGTTGGCAAATTCATGACGGCATGCAGCTCATGTTACAGACGTGTCACTACCCTACCGATTGCTGCACCCATTTGCCCCTTATCCTTTGACCGATCTCCGGGTCGAAACCGGGTGTTGAAATCGGGGTCAGGCTGTTCTCAATAAGTGATTTTGGGGGATTGATAGCCCCACGGTTCCAGGTGAATGGTGATGCGGGTAGGACCGTACTTTTCCTCTAATACGGCTTCCACCTGCTCCGTGATTTCGTGGGCGTCTTTGAGGTCGCGGGGTTCGACGACGAGATGCATGTCGATAAACACCTGACGGCCCAGGAGCCCCCGTGAGGCAATTTCGTGACAGTTCACCACCCCTGGTACCCGCATGACTTCCGTGTGGATGGCTTCGGGCGCGATCGCCATCTCATCTAGCAGCCAGGGCAAATTCTCGCGCAGCACCTCCCAGCCACTTTTGAACACCAGTAGCGCCACCGGCAACGCCATCGCCAGATCGAGCCACTGCCAGCCGAGCCAGACGCCGATAAGGCCGCCCAATACGGAAATCGTGATCCACACGTCACTCATGGTGTGGTGGGCATCGGCAATCAAAATTTTGTTGCCCAGCTTTAAGCCCACCCGACGTTCATAAAAGGCGACCCCGATGTTGATGCCCAAAACGATCAGCATGAGCCACAGGGCGATCGCCGACATGATGACCGGCTCGCCCCCAAACAACAAGCGTTCCCCCGCGTTCTGCAAGATTTCAAAACAGGCAATGCCCAAAAACGCCGCGATGCCCAATGCCCCGATCGCTTCATATTTTTGATGGCCATAGGGATGGTCGCGATCGGGTTGGGGCGAGGCCAATTGGTTCGTGACCAAGCCCAAGACATTGTTCGCGCTATCGGTGACGCTGTGGAGGGCATCGGCCAATAGGCTCAAAGACCCTGTCCAAAAGCCCACAACGGATTTCAGCACTACGACCACGAGGTTTAACACCAGGGTCAGCACTAACACTCGGCGAACCGTCCGACGGTTGTCCGCAGCGGGTTCAACCGTGGATGAGTGAGCAGGAAACTTTAAGGTCACGTTGATAGGCTGAAAGGCATCATCGAACCACGTCCGCCTGAACTGATCATGCCGACCACCTCAGATGACGACTGTCTTCAATTTACTGTGCTCGGCATCCCCGAGGGGTATCCACCCGTTTGGCAAGGTGATGCTGGCAAAAGGAAATACCAGTTGCGTAGGGGCGGGCTTTGCTAAGGACTCACTGGCAAGACCGATCGCGTTCAGGAATGGAAATTCAATCAGTTGGGATAGCCGTCTCGGCTGTCCCCTGTCCAGTAAGGTCTATTCTTCACGAAAATTTGGATGTTCCGTGATCCTTGTCCCTCAGCTAAACCCGCCCCTGCAGGTACGTTTATTTCTAGAAATCTCCTAAGCGCTCACCGGCACTCGGGTCTTTTCTCCTAAACAAATGCCCATGGCCCGAGCCGTTTTGACCAAAGTGCCGTCCAGGTCAACGGCTTGATAGTGAGCGATCGCGCTCTCGATCGGCACATCCACCACTTGTCGATTTTGCCAACTCACCATGCGGTCAAACCGACCTTCCGCGATGAGGTCTGTTGCGGCCACGCCAAAGGCGGTCGCTGTCAGCCGATCTAAGGGGGAAGGCATCCCCCCCCGTTGCACGTGCCCTAACACCGTTACCCGAGTCTCGGCCCCAGTGCGAGTGGAAATATTGTCCGCCAGATATTGGCCGACGCCGCCTAAGCGACACTGACTGAGGGCCAGGTTGTGGGTCATCTTTTCGCCGTTTTCGTTACAGACCGCTTCGGCGACAATCATGATGGCGTAGTTTTTGCCCCGCTGTTGCAGGGATGTGATGTGGTCGCACACCCGATCCATCGAATACTGAATTTCGGGGATCAAGATGATATCAGCCCCCCCGGCAATGCCCGCGCTAATGGCGATGTGTCCGGCATCACGCCCCATGACTTCGAGCACCATGACCCGCGAGTGACTGGCGGCGGTAAAGTGCAAGCGATCGACCGCTTCGGTGGCGATGTTGACAGCGGTATCAAAGCCGATCGCGCGCTCGGTGCTGCCCAAGTCGTTGTCAATCGTTTTGGGAATGGCGACCAGGTTAATGTTGCCCTGCTGAGCCAACCGCCGCAAAATGGCAAGACTGCCATCGCCGCCGATGCCAATCAGGGCGTCTAAGTCAAGTTGGTTGTACCCTTCGATGATTTCGGCGGAGCGATCGCCGATGGTGCCGTCGGGCATGGGAAAGGCAAACGGATTCCCTTTATTCGTCGTGCCTAAGACAGTCCCGCCTTTGACCAACAGGTCATAGTCATCCTGGGTCCGGAGCAACGGATGAAACTCAGGCGGACGCTGCAAGAGTCCGTGAGTGGACCGTGAAATACCGTAAACTTCCCAGCCGTAGGTATCAATTGCACGATGAATCACAGCCCGAATGGCTGCGTTGAGCCCGGCACAATCTCCACCACTCGTCAAGATCCCGATGCGTTTAATGTCAGCCATTGCCCTTTATCTCCATCCATAGTTTGAATATCGTCTCGATATAGAAAACCAGGGATTTCTGCAACCTTTTTTTCAGATTTCTGTGAATAAATAATGCGTGGAATTTCAGAATTTTAGAAACTCCAATTTTTGCGGATACTGATTTATTTGTGTCAGGGCGCATTCTAGTGACCTTGGTCGAAAAGGGGCTGGCTCAGGGATTTCTGCGTTTTTGAGCAAGAGGTGGCCTCCGATCTTCTAGGTCGATAATGGGGTGGAGTCGATGAATAACTCTTTTTGTCTGAGTTCTCAATAAGGAAGATGAAAATAGTTTTAATTATGTTGCAAGTCCCCAGTAGCCCTGTATAGAGAGAGGGAGAGTTGGGGCTGATCAAGGTGGTTAAAAAATGGTTCACTGAATCTGAAGTTGCTCTCTCCCAGCCGCCTGCGATCGCTGGGGGGCACGCTCCCATTACCGATGTTGAAATTATTACTGATGCGTCATGGCGAGTCGACGAGTAATCGCGATCGCCGCATGGCCGGACAAGATGATTCACCTTTGACCGAGTGCGGGCGTCACCAGTGCCAGCAGTTGGCCATCTGGCTCAAGCAACAGGGCTGGCACCCCAGCCACCTCTACAGCAGTCCGTTGCGGCGATCGCTAGAGTCCCTGGCGGTGCTGCTGTCGTCCTGGCAGTGGCAGTTACCCCCAGCCGCCCTCCAGTCGCCAGCCAAAGTCATGGGAGCAGCGACCGGCGAGCGCCCTGGACTCACCGCCATCACCCTAAAAGCGCTGGGTCCTCATGCGCCACCGCCGTTAACCCTAGCAGCGCCCCTGCAAGAATTTCAGGCCGGGATTTTGACTGGCCTGACGTGGCCCGAGGCCCAACAGCGCTATCCCCAACTCTGTCACGAGTTAGAAACCAACCGTGATTGGATCCCGATCCCCGAAGCGGAAACCCCGTTGCAGGGACGTCAACGGGCGCAGCAGTTCATCGATCATTTGGTGCAGACCCACGGCAACGGCGATGTCGTGGGAATCATGACCCATCAGTGGATTTTGGAGCACCTGATTGCAGCGCTGCTGGGGTGCGATCGCACCTGGCAGATGGCCATGCCCAATACCGCCCTGTTTGAATTCTGGTTGGATCGCGATCGCTGGGAGCAGTCTGGCATGGCGTTGGGCATCAGTGACCTATGGCAAATTAAACGATTCAACGTCACTCCCCATCTCCAGAGTGATCTCACTGCGATTTCACGCATGGGGCTGTCTTGAGAAGGAAGTTGACCCTCTCTCTCGGGCATCATTTCGACGCTGGGACGGTTAGGAATGGAAATTCAATTAGGAATGGAAATTCAATCAGTAGCCAAACGTCAGTTCGACGGACTGATTTCGCCCTCTCTCCAAACCTCTCTCCCGAGGGGAGAAAGGCTTCAAACCCTGATTTTTCCGTTAGCAAGGATGAGGAACTCAACCCAGAATCCCAGGCTAGGTCTTTTCATCGAACTCACGTCAGCCAACGTCATCGGGGCCGTGATCATCGCGCCCCTCATGGGTCCATCATGGATATCGCCGATGCCATTACGGTGGCCAATCGTCGACTGATGAGACGGGCGACCCTGGTATGTAACGATCGTGCGGCATCGTGATGGCAGTCTGGACGTAGAAACGAACCTGATTGCCCCTGCCAACGCTATTGCTGAAACTCAGGTGTGGCAATCTCAAGCGCTGTTAGAAAAGGCACTGGCTCGCTCGGTCGAGTTGACTAGGCAGGTCACCCCCATGGAGGAATTTCGGGTATTGTCGCCCAGTCGCTAGCCTCACTCGCGATCGCCCCGCCCCTTAAAGCCCTGCCCTAAAATGAAGTCAGGAGTTCATTTAATTGGTTTGCTCATGAAACCCAAGCGTCTCGGCCACGTTGCCATTTGCGTCCAAGATATCGACAAGGCAGTGGAGTTTTATCAAAGCCTGGGCCTGGAAGTTGCCTGGCAGGACAAAGATTGGGCCTATGTGAAAGCCGGCGACGATGGTTTGGCGCTGTTGAGTCCGAGCTATGAACAGGCCGGTCCCCATTTTGGCTTTGTGTTTCACGATCGCGCCGAGGTAGATGCTGCCTACGATCGCCTCAAAGCCGATGGCGTGTTTGTCACCGCCATGCACGAACATCGAGACGGCACCGCCTCGTTTTACGGCAAAGATCCCGATGGCAACTGGTTTGAATATCTCTATGAACCGGCGTCCGTCGCCACTCCCGCCACCGTCTGAGGCGGCGGCGCTTTCGCCTCTGTACTACCGACACGGGGGCTGAGCACCTGAGGTAGCCAGATCGTGAATTTGGCTCCGTAACTGGGTTCGCTCTCGATGGTGAATTTCCCTTGATGATTTTCCACCACAATCTGATAGCTGATGGACAGTCCTAAGCCGGTGCCTTTGCCAATGGGTTTGGTCGTAAAAAAGGGGTCACAGAGGCGATCGCGCTTTTCAGGTGGAATGCCTGGCCCATTGTCCGTGATGGAAATTTCGATACCGGGGCGGTTGTCCAGGGTTTTGGCATGACCCGCGATCGCGATCGTGGGCGGCGGGTTCTCGTCGTCGCAATCTACCGATTCCAAAGCGTCGATGGCATTGACTAAAAGGTTCATCAGCACCTGATTGATCGCCGAAGGATAGCACTCCACCAGGGGGATCGGTTCCAACGTTTGCACCACTTGGATCTCAGGACGCGGTCCGCTCGCCTTGAGACGATGGCGCAAAATGACCAGCGTGCTCTCGATGCCGTTGTACAGATTCACTTCCTTCGTCGGCGATTCATCGTGGCGCGAAAACGTCTTCAGACTTTGCACAATGTTGAGAATGCGCTGGGTCCCATCTTTCATGGAGGCCAACAGCTTGGGAAAGTCGTCGCAAAGAAACTCGACATCCAGTTTGGCCAGGGTGCGGGCGACCGGAGCTGGTGGCCGGGGATAGGCTTGCTGGTAGGTTTCGATGATTTGCATCAAATCCATCGCGTAGTCTTGCGCAAATTTGATATTTCCCGCAATAAACGACAGCGGATTGTTGATTTCATGGGCCACGCCTGCCATGAGTTGCCCTAAACTCGACATTTTTTCGGCTTGCACGAGTTGGCTTTGGGTCTGGGTGAGTTGAGTCAGCAACCGCTGCAACTCGGTGGCCTTTTGGCGGAGAGCATCTTCGGCAGCCTGGCGTTCGGTGATGTCCCGAATAACGGCGACTAAGCGTTCGGGGGGCACGTTGCGATCGCTGTCCCACTCCGTTATGGAATTGGACAGCGTCACCTCAAGCGCATGCCCCGCGAGGGTGGCCTTGAGGGGCACATTAATAGCTGGTCGCGACGAGGCCGCAGGCGGTTTAAGATCGGGCAGTAAATCGTAGAGCGATTGTCCTGCCAATGGGGGCGCATCGGTGGGAAAGAGCACCTGACTGGCGACATTGGCCTGCAAAATCGTGCCATCGATTTGCAACACAAGGATGCCGTCGGCAGCCATGTTGAAAAATTGTTCCGCCTGTTCCCGAGCTTCGCCAATGAGAGCGATTTGGGGCAGGGTTGTCCGACCGGCGATCGCCACCCCAACGGCAGCCCCAATCAGCAAGACCACCACCAACACATTTACCTGATTGGTCGGGGGCAAGGTTTCCAGTTGACCGTGGATGAACCAACTCACGGCCATCGCCCCACTCAGCAGGCCAATCAGCCCCAAAATTTGCCCGAGCGCCCAATCCGGTTGGGGCGCGTTCAAACTGAGGGAGCGGGGGCGATCGCCAGCCGTCGGCGATCGCTGCGACCAGGGCAGGAGCCCGACCAACTGACAAACTCCCCACGTTCCCAACGGGAGTAGAAGCCCCAACAGCAGATCGAAGGCGTTCCAGGCGAGGCCGCCAACCACGACGGTGAGACCTTCGAGGAGCGCCAAGCCCAGCGACCAGTGAGCCCAGCGCACGTAGGTTTGGTGTCGTTGTCGCCACAGTCCCCAGTGAAAGATCGCGAAGGAAGCCAGCCAGCCCAAGCCCGTCACAAACACAATCTGGGCAATGTCGCCCCAACACAAAAAGGCAATGCTGAGGAGCAAGGTCAACAGTAAGCCCACCCTCAAAATGCCCTGCCGGGAAAGGTGGGCGAAGACGGGGGGCAACTGACCATCTAACGCCAGCTGATACAGCATGCGAGGCGTATTGGAAACGGCGGTGGCGCAACTCAACAGACTGCCAGACGCCAGCAAGAAGGTCACGACAAAGGCGGCCCCCTGCCCCCAAAAGGGACTTGCGGCTAGCAACTGCTCATAGGGGGTGGTGATCGTGGCATCTGCCGATCCCAATTCGAGCAAGATCCAACTGCCCAAGAGATACACGATGGGAATCAAGCTCGCCGCGATCGGTAAAATCTGCAACGTTTGGCGGGGGTACCGACTATCGGCCACAAAGGCAGAACCGCTCTCGCAGGCATAGACGGCATAGCTGGCAACGACATACCACTTGGCCCAGTTACCAATTTGAAACGGTTGCCAGGTGATTTCAGAAACGTGCTGAGATAAGGCCAACCAGCCGACGCCCTGCAGGCAAAACAGCAGTACCAGCGACACCGCTGGCACCACAAAAAAGAGATGCAGCACACCTAAGGCGCGGGTGCCGCTAAAGGCCACGATGAATGCGATCGCGGTAAAGCCAATGGCGAGCCAGGCAGTGGGGCAGTGAACCCCAAAGGGCTCCAGATTGGCCTGTACCAAATCCGTCAGCACGATCGCATTGACCGGCAACACCGCCACCCAGCTAATGTAATAACCCAATGCGCCGTAGGTGGCGAGCCAGGGAGCTTCTGGCAACAACCGGCTGAGATAGCTGGGGGTGCCGCCTGAGAGGTCAGTCCACTGCTCTCCCAAACGCTGCACCTGCAAGTTGATGACAATCCCAATGAGGGCTCCCGGTAGCCAGATCGCTAGCGCTTGCCAACCCAGCTCGATCTGCATGGCGGGGGCGACCCCTAACCATAACAACAGTCCCGTTAAACCAAATCCCCAGGTTTCTGACGAACTCAGACTGCGTGGCAACCGCGATAGAGGTGGAGTGCTAGGGGTCATGAGATTGAGACAGTCAACCTGTAAAGACAGCAAGCTGCGCCAGCGATCGCGGCATCGGTGGTATCCCGCTCTGTCTGCGCTACCAGCCGTCAGCCGGTGATCAACCGCTTGCCGCAAGACCGTCATCCGACAGTGATTGGGAGCAAGAAATCAGGGCAAGGCCGATGAACAAGTGGGCGATGAACAAGTGGGCGATCGCTTGATGACGTTCAAAACGATCAGGCAACCACTCAAATTGTTACGGTTAATGTACCCGGCTTTCCGGCAGATTCCACAGCCCCGTCTGAAGTGTTGAAATTCCCTCTAGGATTGCCTTCTGAACGGTTACAAGGATTACAAAATTACGCCTGACATCCAGAATTCTGCGCGCTCTTCAGGGTTGTACGAAGCGCATCAGGGTGACTTCCCAAACCAGGCGAGGTTGGACGAAGCGGCGCAAATGGTTGCGGGCTTGTTCCAACGTTTGCAGGGTGCTGGGCGATCGCTGGTGTTCCCAAATTACTTGCTGCAGATAGTCCACCAGCCAGAGTTGCGATTCGGTATCCAGCTCTTGGCTGACCTGGCGGGCGAGTTCTAGGGCGGCTTGTAGGCTGGTGGGTGGCTGACTCAGGGCGGCGATCAGGTTTGCGGGCATGGTGTTGAGCTGCTGCCAAGCCGCGATCGCCTGTCCTGGGCTGCCCTGGGCCAGGGCGAGAATGTCGGGTCGTTGCAAAATCTCTCCGTGGCCCGTCTGCTGCAAAATGGTGGCCATCGTGGCTGGCGCTAGCCGCCGAAAGGGAATCGTCTGGCACCGCGAAATAAGGGTGGGCAAGAGATGGGCGCTATCTGGTGCGAGCAAAATTAACGTGGCCTTGCCAGGTTCTTCCAGGGTCTTGAGGAGGCCGTTGGCCGGCGATTCGGCCATGGTTTCTGCGCCTTCAATCACCACCACCGCCCGCTCCGCTTCGAGGGTGGGACGGGAGAGAAACCGGGCAATCTCGCGAATCTGCTCCAGCCGAATTTGGGGCGGACTTTTGCGCTTGAGGTCAAGCTCTTCGGCCTCGGCGGCAGTCACCGGTTTGCCTTTGTGCAGATAGGTCGGCTCTACCCACAGCAGGTCAGGATGGTTGCGGGCGTCGATGCGCCGTCGGAGGGTCGGTGAGGGCGGGACCGTCCCCTGTCCTAACAGGCATTCCGCAAAGCGGGCGGCGGCGAGTTGTCGCCCGACGCCTGACGGTCCGGCAAAGAGGTAAGCCGGGGCCACGCGCTGTTGGACGATCGCCTGATGGAGCAAGGCAATGGCGGTGTCTTGACCTAATAAATCGACAAACGTTTCCCGTACCATGCTTTCAGTCGTTGCTCCATGACGGTTTGAATTTGTTGCGCGACGGCCCCCTCCGACTGGGCCGCATCAATGGTGACAATGCGCTCGGGGTGTTGCTCGGCCAGCGTTTCAAATCCTTGCTGCACCTGCTGATGAAATTCCAGGTTGGTTTGTTCCATGCGGTCGAGCTGGCCACGGTGGCGGCTGCGGCTCAATCCCTGGGCGGCGTCGAGCTGTAGCCAAAAGGTGAGATGTCCGGCAATGCCTTCGGTGGCGATCGCGTTCAATTGCTCAATCAGCGAGAGACTCAGTCCCCGACCATAGCCCTGATAGGCCACCGTCGAGTCAATGAAGCGATCGCACAGCACCCAACTCCCCGCTGCTAACGCTGGGCGGATCACTTCTTCAATGTGCTGAGCGCGATCGGCAGCATAGAGCAACAGTTCGGCGCGCGCCCCCAGGGAAACCTCAGCTGGACCGTCGAGGAGCAAGGTGCGTAGCGATTGGCCTAAGCGCGTGCCGCCCGGCTCACGGGTGATGACTACCGCTGGAATGATACCTGCCGACTGCAGCTTTTGAAAAAGCGGCTGTTCCTGTAGCCAGGTTTGCAACTTGGGTAACTGAGTGCTTTTCCCGCTGCCCTCAACGCCCTCAAAAACAATTAACTTTCCCTGCATGATCCTCGTCAGTGGTCACTGTATTCCCTCTAGATCATCTTAAGAGAGTAAGCGACTGAATTCCCCAATTTCGCGATCGCTTTACGATGTTGCTCGGTGCGCGATCGCCCGCTAATTCCTGACAGCTACTGGCGATAATCGACAGCTTTCAGTGAATCCAGGTCAAGCCTGAGTCAGGATACAACTAGTGTTTCATCAGTCGGGATGTCAATGTTGCAGGTCGCAGCGGTAGCGTCCATTAAGACTTTGAAGAACGCCCATTGGGGAGATTTTTGATCAGGATTTTAGCGCTAGACATCGGTGCGATCGCCCCCAAAAGCAGAGGACAACCGGATTTAATTGGAGCAGATGATTCAATTGCTAAAAGCAGACATTATATGAGTCTGAGGGCTATAGGACGGCATTCTTATCGCGTCTAAGTTTGCCCTCTCAGCCAACTTTAAAGATGTAAAAAAACGAGGTCTTCTACCAGGGGTCAGAGAACAGAAATGTCAAAATCATGGCTGTTCATCGCTGATCTTCCCCGTCCTGACTGACTCTGGCAAGGGACGAATTTCCACCCAATATTGGCAAATATTTGCCTGCTGGAATGTTAGACACTGCGCCATGGTAAATCAATCGAAGATCAACAGCCCCCCAGATTTGATTAATTTCTCCTTAATCAAGGGGGGCGATAACCCGCCATTAACCACCTTAAAAAAATAAAATTAGTTAGCTTGGAGAGCGAGTAGGCTCAGCCCGTACCTGTTAGAGAAGGTCGTTAGCCAGGTTCAGAGGCTGACCATGCGGCCTGCCATCCAGGCTACTGAAAGAAACATGGTATAACTTGAGAAGCATTAGATGATATAAGCGTCCTTTTAATCCAATATTTCATCTCTAACCAGCACACCGAGTGCGAGTCAGCGACCAGCCAGATCGTATTCAGTACTGCAGTTTTTGGGGCAAGGCTGACCTTATGCTTTGTAGCGAGTAAATATAAATGTCAAAAGTGTAATTCACCGCATTCAGGGTTCTGGCGTTTATGATCGCATAAAGCGCGAGGCTAGAGCATTACTGGATATTGTCCTTTTGATTCCTGTTCCCTCCTTAACGTTATGGCACGGTACACTACTTTATTTAGAGCGATGAGCTCGCTCACCCACATTCGTCAGAGGGTGGCTGATACTCTATCTTCATGTGATCTGACCTTGATCTACGAGAACGACGAGTATCTTGTAGCTAAGGAAAAGCCCGGTGGCGTTAAGCCCGATTTGTTGGCAACAGTTGAGGTCTTGATTAACCCGCCCACCGTCTCAGAACCCGCAACCCGCGTCGACCTGATTGTGCAAAACGAAGAGTTGCCGCTCCGCAAAGACAACCACTGCTATCGGATTTTTGAGACAGTGCATGAGGCGATCGCGAAAACGTCCCTTTAAAGGGCCAGCAAGTAATGTCAGCAGGGATACGGGCGATCGCATCCCTGTGAATCATGCTTACAACGTGAGCGATTGAGGCTCATGCTCAATGAGAGCGGCTAAATCTTTGAGGAAGGCTGCCGCATCAGCACCGTAGATAATGCGGTGATCGCAAGTAAGGTTGACCTGCATTTGCCGTTTGATGCCCATCATGCCGTCTGGAGTCGCCACGACAGTCGGTTTGGCACCGCCAATCGCCAAAATCGAGCCCTGCCCTGGGGGCAAGATCGCATCAAATTTATCGACGCCAAACATGCCCAGGTTAGACAGCGTAAACGTACCGGTGGAGTACTCATCCGGTTGGAGCTGTTTGGTGCGCGATCGCGCTACCAAATCTTTCCAGGTGCGCGACAGAGAATAAATGTCCATCTGATCGGCCCCCTGAAGGACTGGCGTGATCAGGCCACCGCCTTCCATCGCGACGGCCACAGAAACGTTGATGCTGCTGCTGTATTGAATGCCCTGCTCGGTGTATGCCGCATTGAGTAGGGGATGCTTTTGCAACGTCACCGCAACGGCTTTTGCCAGTAGCCCGGTCATGGTGACGCCCTTAGACTTGATTTGCTTATACAACTGGTCTAAGGCATCGGTCGTGAGGGTGTAACCCACGCGGAATGTGGGAACCGACAGACTCGCATTCATATTGCGCACGACTGCCTGCTGCAATGTGTTGAAGGGTACGAGTTGGCCCGGAGCCGCTGGGGCCGGGGCGGCGGGGGCCGGGGCCGCCTTGGGGGTTGGGGTTGGGGCGATCGTCGGTGGGGCAGCGATCGGGGCTGTGGGGGTCGGCGTTTTACCGGCAGCCCGTTCAATATCCTGGGCGACGATGCGACCGTGGGGACCGCTACCCTGCACAGTGGCGAGATCAACCTTGAGTTCTTTCGCGAGTTTGCGGGCTCGGGGAGAAACCACGGTGCGCCCACTGGACGTAGCGGTACTGCCGTTTTGAGTGGGTGGGGCGGTGACCGGGGGGCTGGCGGCTGGGGCACTGCCCGCCGGCGCCGGAGCTGGACTGCTAGGAGCGGGGGCAGGGGGCTTGGCGGCTGCGCCACCGCCATCGCTGGCTGCTTTAGCTTGGGCTTCGGCGATTTCGGCTTCGGTTTCGGCCAGGAGAGCGATCGCATTGCCGACGGGGGCTTCTGCCCCCGCTTCCACGACGATGGCTGCCAGATAGCCGTCGTAAAACGACTCCACATCCATGTCTGCCTTGTCGGACTCGACAATGACCACCGTCTCGCCCTTTTCAACTTTGTCGCCCGGCGATTTTACCCAGGAGACAATTTTGCCTTCCGTCATCGTGGAACTCAGGGCGGGCATGAAAACTTCGCGAATCATGGAGAGTTTGCTTCCAACAAAACGACAGCCTAAACGTGCCGGACAGCGCCAGGCAACAGCAATCTATTCTATCCTGTTGGGTTCCCTTGCTCGTAGTGTCTGATGCCAAAATCTAAAGATTTTTGGTGCCACTGGGCATATCCGATGATTCCTGCACTAGCCCTTCTAAGCGCTCAGCAAGGACCGCGTAAAAGGGATCGCCGCCGCCCATGCCCAGCAGTTGCATCACTGCGGGCACCGACGAAGTGCGGGAGATGACCTCGGGGGTGCCAAAACCGGGCACCGATTGAAAATACTGTTGCACCAAATGCACTCGTTGGGCTTCACTGGCATCGCGCCAGGCGGCGATCGCTTTTTGGTAAAACATGCGATTCGAAAAGCTCACGATCGCGATGCCGCCCGGTTTCAAAATCCGATAAATTTCCGCAAACACTGCTTCGGGATACTGCAAATACTGCACTGAGACCGTGTTGAGCACCGCGTCAAAGGACTGGTCGGCGAGGGGCAACTGGTCATGTTCGTTCAGGTTTTGCACAAAGTAATGATCCAATCGGGGGTTCTTAGCCAGCTCTTCACCGTTCAGGCCATGGCCTTCGACCCACTCAAAGGCCATGTTGTCAGGCAGATGTGACACCCAACTGCTCATCATGTCGAAAACGCGCATACCCGGTTGCAGCCGCTCTCGGTAGAGGTCGGTCAACTGTTGGATAAAGCCGTCATCCACATGGGTGACGAACCGGGGCATTTCATAAAACAGCGTATCGCTGGTGGGATCGAGCTTGGTGCGCTGGTGCGATGCGAACAGGGCTTTCATGGGTTTGGCCAACTGACATCAGGTAATGTTTCTTAATTTTCTCAAATCAGCGAATTTTTGGCAGATGGCTCGCGGCATCGCCTGGATCGTTGCCCACAAAAAATCCCCCCAGGTCGTTGGATTTGGCCTGTGGGGGATGATGAAGTTTCAGGGAGAGGAGCGCTAAGACTCGTTTTCTTCCATGTATTTGGCGACGTAGGCGGCGATCGCATCGGCAGTGATTTGCGACATCGGGCGACCTTCTTTCTCAACGGCCACTTTCAGCAGGTCGTAGGTGTCGCTGTAGACCCCAATACGGTGACGCTGATCTTTTTTGCGAGGCCGATAATTGGCGGGATCGTAGCCAGCGGTAAACTTGCGCAGGGCGTCGAAGGTGACGCGATCGCAAAAGTCCCCAAAGCTTTCGCCTACCCGCCGATGGTCGCGGAAAAAGACAAACAGGGGCTCCAGGAAGGATTCCAGGTCGTTGACGGGCATCCGTTCCGTATAAGCTTGTGCCAATCGCGTCTGGTGAGGCGACCCCCCCAGCCATATTTGATAGCTCTCGGGGGCACTGCCGACGAACCCGAGTTCCGCCATGTAGGGCCGGGCGCAACCGTTGGGACAGCCGGTCATGCGCACGACAAAATGCTCATCTTGCAGCCCCACTTGCGTGAGCACCGCCTGAACCCGCTGTAGCACCTCGGGGATGACCCGCTCCGATTCGGTGACGGCGAGGCCGCACATGGGCAGCGCCGGGCAGGCCATGGCATGGCGCACCATCGGGTCAAGATTTTCGGGGCGGGTGATGCCGTGCTCATCCAATAGGGTCTGGATGGCGTCTTTATCCTGGGGATCGATTTCGTAAATCACCACGTTTTGGTTGGCGGTGATGCGCAGGGGCACCTGATAGCGCTCCACAATCGTCCGTAGTGCTGTCTTAAGTTTCAGGCTGCCGTTGTCATAGATGCGGCCATTGTCGATATTGACCCCAACAAACCACTTGCCATCGCCCTGTTCGTACCAGCCGAGGTAATCCTCAAACTTCCACTGGGGCAGCTTTTTGAACGGCTGCAGCGGTTTACCAAAGTAGCCTTCCAGAGTTTCACGAAACTTTTCGACGCCCCAGTCGTGCAGCAGGTACTTCATCCGGGCGTGACGCCGATTGAAGCGATCGCCATAGTCCCGCTGGGTCGCCACGATCGCCTTCACCACATCAAAAACATCGTCTTTGTCGACATAGCCAATCTCGTCGGCAATGCGGGCAAAGGTTTCTTCCTTGTTGTGGGTGCGGCCTAGACCGCCCCCCGCGAGGATGTTGAAGCCTCGCAATGCCCCGGCATCATCCGTGATGACCACCAGAGTCACATCGTGGGTGTAGGCATCGACGGAATTGTCACCGGGCACTGTCACCGCCATTTTGAATTTGCGGGGCATATAGTGGGTGCCGTAGATCGGCTCCGGATTGTCGGGGAAGACGGTGCCGTTGCCGTTGTGCTGGCGAGCCGCGACGACGTCAGGATGCTCCTCGACGGTGACGGCTTTTTCGCCATCTAGCCAGATCTCGTAATAAGCCTCGGTTTGGGGGCGCAGCAGATCCGCAATCCGGTCAGCATATTCCCGCGCGATGATGTACTCCGGCTTGTCCTTAAACGGCGCTGGAGGAGCCATGACGTTGCGGTTCAGGTCGCCGCAGGCCCCCAGGGTCGATCCCAGATTCTCGATGATCGCCGCGATGGTAGCTTGTAAATTGGCTTTGAGGATGCCGTGGAGCTGAATGCCCTGGCGCGTCGTCGCCCGCAGGTTGCTATAGCCGTAGCGATCGCTCAGGTCATCCAACGTTAGATATAGCTCGGGGGGAATGTACCCGCCCGGATTCCGCGTCCGCAGCATCATCCGGTAGTCTTTTTCCTGCCCTTTGACCCGATTGTCCCGATTGTCTTGCTGATAGGAGCCGTGAAACTTCAAAATCTGCACGGCGGCATCGGTAAAATGGCTTGTTTCGGCATGCAGTTCGGTCGCCAGGGGCTCCCGCAAATAATTGCTGCGCTCTTTGATACCTTCAAGCTTTGAGACTTTATGCTCGGCACCAGCGGGGGACGATTGGGATCTGATCGGGGTCTGAACCATAGGACGCTGAGAAGAAATTCCACAAAATAAATTCACCCTGAACGACCGGAAACACTCAAGCCCTCGAAACTGTGGCAAGGGATTGTACGGTAATCCGGTCGGGATTTAGGTGAATAGTCTCAATCTTAGCATTGGATCCCTCCCAAACGTCACCCCCAAATCGTAGTTTTTAGGGCGCTGGCGACGCCTGCTGATCCTGGCGGGCCGGTGATCGACTGGACATCCAAAGCTTTCCTATGAGGGGGTTGGAAGGGATTGGGCGGAGTCTGATTCGGCGGCCCCAGCGGGATGAGGATTATTTACCATCCAATTTCCGCAAAGATAAAGAATAGACTTGACTGGACAAGGGAGAGTCGAGACGGCTATCCCAACTTATGGAATGGACATTCCATAAGGACCGCCAAACCCGGATTGACCTCCATCGATCGCCCCTTTACCCTCATTTCCGAATGCGGCAGCGATATCACCCCGCTTCCAGACGACGGACGATCGCGTTTTCCCAGACTGAGGTCATCTCCGTCACTGGGATCGTGATTACCGGAGTTGCGTCTGATGCCACCACTTGCAGCGGCGCGTTTGCTGGGCCGACGGTGCCGATCGCTTGCCAATAGCCATCCAGGTGGGCAGTGAGATACGCCTCCCAGTCCGCGATCGCGGCTGTCGCCACCGAGACCAGGATGCGCGCCCCGCCTTCGCCAAACAGCAGTCGATCCCAGCGGCGGGTGGCGGCCATGGCAGGCAGATGCACCGTTGCCCCCCGTTCACCACTGATGCAGGATTCCGCCAGGGCCACGGCGAAGCCCCCTTCGGCGCAGTCATGGGCCGATTGCACCCAGCCCTGATGAATGCCGTGGCGGCAGGCCGCCTGCACGGACTGCTCAAGTTCGACATTGATTTGGGGGGGGCGACCGGCCACGGTGTCGTGCACTATCGCCAAATATTCCGAGCCGCCCAGCGTGACTTCATCAGGCACCTGGGATGCCGCTGCCAGTTTCACCCCCAGCAGGTAAATCGGATCGCCCGTTTGCCGCCAGCCCTGGCCGGTCGCCTGGGTCACATCCTCCAGCAGGCCCACCATGCCCACAACGGGGGTGGGATAAATGGGCGTAGGGTTGCCGTCACTGTCCAGGGTTTCGTTGTAGAGCGAGACGTTGCCGCCCGTAACGGGGGTGCCAAAATCGCGGCAGCCGTCCGCCAGCCCCCGCGTGGCTTCCGCCAGTTGCCAATAGCCAATGGGCTTTTCAGGACTGCCAAAGTTCAGGTTGTCGGTGACGGCCACGGGGAGGGCACCGACGCAACTCAGGTTACGGGCCGCTTCCGCGATCGCCCCTTTTGCGCCTTCATAGGGGTCGAGATAGACGTGGCGACCATTGCAGTCCACCGTGGCGGCGAGACCCTTGCGGGTATGCACAAACGCCGCCGCCTGGTCACCCGCCTGAGGCCGCAGGCGAATCACCGCCGCATCGGCTCCCCCCGGCAACAGGATTGTGTTGTTCTGCACCTGATGGTCATACTGCTGATAAACCCAGCGTTTTGACGCGATGGTGGGGCTATCGAGCAGCGTCTTGAGCACGTCCGACCAGGTTTGGGAACCGCTGGAGAGGTGCAGACCCGCGCGATCGCCCGGCGGTAAATCGGCCTCTGACCATTGTCGCGCCGTTTTCACATAGGCCGGCAGGTCTGGCATCACCTCGCGGTGATAAAGCGGGGTATCGTTCGCCAGGGCCAGCGCGGGAATCTCCGCCGCGATCGCCCCCTGAAAGCGAATGCGGACAATCGGTTCCTCAATCACTGCCCCAACGACCACGGCGTGCAGGCCCCACCGCTCAAAAATGTCAATGAGTTCTTGCTCGCGGCCCTGGTGGGCGACAAACAACATGCGCTCCTGGGATTCCGACAGCAGATACTCATAGGGCACCATGCCCGACTCGCGGTGGGGCACTTTGTCCAGATCCACATCCACGCCGACGCCCCCATTGGCCGCCATCTCGGACGTGGAACAGGTGATGCCTGCTGCGCCCATATCCTGCGCTGCCACCACCGCCCCCGTTTTGAAGGCTTCGAGACAGGCTTCCACCAGGGATTTTTCGAGGAAGGGGTCGCCCACTTGCACTGCGGGGCGATCGTCCTGGGAGGCGGCGGTGAGTTCGGCACTGGCAAAGCTCGCGCCCCCCATGCCGTCGCGCCCCGTGGTGGAGCCGACATACAGCACCGGATTGCCAATGCCCGAGGCCCCAGATTTGACGATTTCCGGCGTTTCCATCAGGCCGATCGCCATGGCATTCACCAATGGATTGCCCGCGTAGGCGGGGTCAAAGGCGACCTCGCCGCCCACGGTGGGCACCCCAAAGCAGTTGCCATAGTGGGCGATGCCTGATACGACCCCGCTAAAGATGCGGCGGGTGCGGGGATTGTCTAACGTGCCAAAGCGCAAGGCATTCAAGACGGCGATCGGGCGGGCTCCCATGGTAAAGATGTCGCGGAGGATGCCGCCTACCCCCGTGGCTGCCCCCTGAAAGGGTTCTACCGCTGAGGGGTGGTTGTGGGACTCAATTTTGAAGGCGACCCGCAACCCATCACCCGCGTCGATGACGCCTGCATTTTCCCCCGGACCGACCAGGACGCGATCGCCCGTGGTCGGGAACTGCTTGAGCAAGGGGCGCGAATTTTTGTAGCAGCAGTGCTCTGACCACATCACCCCAAACATGCCCAACTCCGCCCGATTGGGATGTCGCCCCAACCGCCGGACAATCTCTTCGTATTCATCGGGTTTGATACCTTCAGAGGCAATCTCGTCGGGGGAAAAAGGCGCTACCATGCCGGGGAACCTGAGTCGTCGGAACCGCCCTATTTTACCCTTCAATTCTCAGCTTCCGGCGCGGCTTCTCACCCCACGGTGGAATCAGCCGTCGAGATTCGTTAATGTAAAGCATTAATTTTCATCGGCAGGAAACGTGATCAATATCACTCTGTCTAGTGACAGAGATCCTTGGAAGAATTCACTTAGTTGAACATACTGATAGAGACTCAACTCTAGCCGAGTCATCTACAGGGAACACACACAGACCGACGGGCACACGGGAGTCCTGTCGGTTTTTTATTGGTGAATTGAGCGCTTCAGCACCCCTGCCCACCCGCGTCTGAGGGGGGTCTGACCCTCCCGGATTATATGGATACTGACCCCCCCTAGAGCGATCGCCAGCCTTCCGTAAAAACCCGGAAATACGGATGCCCGCTGCATCATTACCGCATTGCGCCCATCGTGTTTTTCCACGAGAGTTCTTTGCAGAGCACGGTCAAGGCCCGCTGGTCAGCGCCGGTAAATAAGTTGCTGTCGATCAACTCAGCGAGCACCTGCTGCGTTAACTGCGCCGCAAACAGGCCGCCCGAGCGCAGCACATGGCTGTAGTAGCAAAACTGGGGTTTGCCTTCTACCGTGCAGTGAAAGCGATGCACCGTGTCGGTATCCAGACTGTAAACATCGGTGTTGACAGGCACCACTTCTTTAGGAATGCCGTGTTGTCCGTACAGCGTTTCGCCGTCTTTTTCTAAGCTGCCGACCAATACAATGCCCAGCAGTGTGCGGGTTTCGCTGATAAGGTCGGGGGTGAAAATGGGGTCAGGCTCGCTCGACAACCGGGGACCATTGTTGAGAAACATCGGGTTGACAAGCTGAGAATTGTAGATGAGGCCCACGGCCCAATGGCGATCACCGTCCTCCAGCGCCACAAACCGCCCAAAGCCATAGTCTTCCGGTTTGGGAGGGGTGACGACATCGTGGCTGTCATCTACCTGAATCACATAGTCGCAGTGGGAATTGGATTTCACCACTTTGCCGATGCGTTGGGGGGTTTCTACTCGATCTAAAAAATCCATAGCGCTCCCGACTCCCTTGCTGAAGCCCTGACCAAAACCGTTGCGTTGCTGATTGTAGTCTTTATGGGTGGAGATGGGCGATCGCCCGTTGATGATGGGGGCTGGACTGAGCCAGCCGGGTCAGCAACTCTCGTCAGGCCCAAGGCCCTGTCAAGAGCGGCTCCGCTTGTAGGCCCAGCCCGCAATCGCCAGCAGCCCGATCGCCGCCGGGGGGCCGGTTGGGGGAGAGGGCGATCGCCGTAAGCGCACGGGGTTTTAGACCGACGGGCGGCGCGCCATCCCCGTCAGAACTCCGGCTTCTTTGGTTGCAGTTTTACCGATGGGCAGAGCCTGAACCAGAAACCGGAGTTCTCTGCGTTACCCACCCGCTACGGCAGGGGGCGCTTGCGGGTCATGACGCTGATGTATTCGCCGTTGCGCCCGGTGGGCAGCGGTTCGCACCAGGCGATGCGATCGCAATAGCCCAGCAGGGCCAGGCGGTTGATGGTGTCGATCACTGCACCGTAGTCGCCCAGCAGGATATGGCGCACGGCCTCTTGGTTAAAGGCGGGCAGGTTGAACTGGGGAGCGGGTTGCGCCGCTCCGGTAGAAGGTTGAAACATACGGGTCTCCGTTTTCGGTTTAAGGAAAACGGGGAACTATCCAGATCCCTGTTAGAGACGTAAGGGCAAGATAGCGGGAATACAATAGATTCCAGTCATCTCGTCTTACCTGAGCTAAGCGGGATGATCAGGGGATTGGAGAGGGTGCCACCTCTCTTTTCCCCGCCTAGAATCATTCCCCGTGGAAGAGATCGTACAAGAAGCGATCGCCCCATACAACCGTATTTGTGGGTTTGTTGACGCGAGGGTATCGTGGCCTCTCACCGTTGCCATTCCCGTCGGGTGCATCCGCGCAGCGATGCACCGTTAAACCCATGTAAGGGGGTGCATTAGCTGCGCTTAATGCACTCTACGGTTCTGGGGTTGATTGAGAAAGCTCGACCCCGTTAGCCTGCAATACTTGGACAGCCGTAGCGGCATATTGCATCACTACCGGAACCTGCTGAAAGTCTTGGGCAATTTCTAACACTTCGGTGGCGAGGGCGATCGACCGCTCTGCATCCGGTTGGGCCTGGAGATAAAAAATACTGACGTTAATCAGCGTCGTTGCCACATCGGGCAAATAGGTGCGGGGGTTCTCCTCGGCTAAGGTGCGTCTGATCTGCAAGGCTGCTTGATAGTTGGCCTCGGCCAGCGACCAGTGATTTTGAGCCGATTGCAAATTAGCCAAATTGTTGAGCGTCATCGCGACGTCGGGCAAATAGGTGCGGGGGTTCTCCTCGGCTAAGGTGCGATAAATCTGCAAGGCTTCTTGAAAGTTGGCCTCGGCCAGCGACAAGTTATTTTGAGCCTTTTGCAAAACCGCCAAATTGTTCAGCGTCCCTGCCACATCGGGCAAATAGGTGCGGGGGTTCTCCTCGGCTAAGGTGCGTCTGATCTGCAAGGCTGCTTGATAGTTGGCCTCGGCCAGCGACCAGTTATTTTGATCCGATTGCAAAGTCGCCAAATTGTTGAGCGTCGTTGCCACATCGGGCAAATAGGTGCGGGGGTTCTCCTCGGCTAAGGTGCGTCTGATCTGCAAGGCTGCTTGATAGTTGGCCTCGGCCAGCGACCAGTGATTTTGAGCCTTTTGCAAAATCGCCAAATTGTTGAGCGTCGTGGCCACATCGGGCAAATAGGT
>Ga0081535_100180_pt1 | contig 58257 bp, 52 predicted proteins | sample HotLakmasection3_FD_71020 | JGI IMG/M metagenome (GOLD analysis project Ga0081535, IMG submission 71020) | Hypersaline microbial mat communities from Hot Lake, Washington, USA - Section #3 (SPADES assembly) (version 2) | ecosystem: Environmental > Aquatic > Non-marine Saline and Alkaline >... | reverse complement strand
TCGTGCCCCACCGAAGGCACCACCACTGCCGCCATGACCTGTCCCCGTGCAGAATGAAGCAAGACTCTCCCTTCTGCACCCCAGGCCGGCACGGATCAAGAACAAAATGAGGGGAGTCGTGAGGGCCGGCACCTCAGTTTTTCAAGGCACCGGCATCACGCCGACACAACTCCGCTTGCAGAGCGGCTGCGCCCTGTACCGCAATGCCGACGGCAAACATACCGCCACGTTTGTGATGAAGCGGAGTTCCCTGATAGCGCCTCAAACACGGCGCGGGTTCGCTCCTCTTCGACGTCGCCCGTCCCTTGGTACGCCCCATCCATGCCAGAACTCACCCTCCGCCGTCCGCCCGATCTCCTTAACCGCGCCCACACACTTGGACTGCCCGATTCGCTCCCACCGCGCTCACCGGCGTCGGGATACCAGCCATCTGCTTGTCACTGCAGGCCTGCCCGCTCCGGCGGTTGCCGCCCAACCATCACGACGGCAGCCATTCGGAACTCACCGACGCGAATCGCCACATCCAATATCGCTTTATCCCCCGGACCCTACCGAGACCGCCTTCGTTGTCCTCCGGACCCTACCGAGATACCGGCAATTATCCCCCGGACCTTGCCGAGATTATCGTCTTTTCCCCCGGACCTGACCGAGCCAAATCCGGACCCTACCGAGGAATTTCCCGGACCTTACCGAGGATTCCCGACTTATCCCCCGGACCTTACCGAGCATACAAATAACTGAATCAAAAACCTTCAAATATTGCCCCAGCCCACATTTTCCCCTTGCAACCACCGACAAGGGTCGCTCTTATCCCACAACGCTGTGAGGATCGACATGGCTCACGTTCACCAGCTCGTCCTGCAACATGGTCGTGCCAAGGCGCGCGATCTTGTATCCACAAAGCATGAACGACTCTGCGTGGATGTCGCGGCCGAAATCCTCGCTGCCGAGTCTGACGAGCTGGGCATTACGCATTCAGGCTTCTGTCTGACTGCTCTGCCACACAAAGAAATTCTAGACACGATCTGGCGGCGCGAGAATCATAAATTGACGCTCATTGTCGAAGCTGGATTGGACAAGTCCGGCAATCCTATTGGAGTACCATACGGCCCAAAAGCAAGAATGATATTGCTGTATCTACAAACCAAGGCAATCCAGACAAACTGCCGCGAGATCGAACTCGGGAACTCGATGCGCGACTGGATGTTCCGAATGAACATCTCTGATGGTGGTAAGACTTATAAACAAGTCCGTGAACAAGCTTATCGAATTTCAGCGTGCCGATTGACATTCTTTTGGGAGGACGAGCATGATGACCTACGGATGAACGGGGCCTTTGTTAAAACTGCAATAAATTTGAAGTCAGCTACAGCTGATATCCGCCAGCAACATCTTTGGAAAGATACGGTAGAACTTGACGAGAGCTTTTTCGAAGCCTTGAAGGCCCATCCGGTCCCGCTCTGGGAACCAGCTCTCCGACAAATTAGTGGCAAGAGTCTAGCAATCGACATCTACATCTGGCTCGCCTATCGCCTCAGAAGCTTAAAAAAACCATTGACCCTCAGCTGGCCCTCCATCCATCGTCAATTTGGAGCCGGCTACAAGGAAGTCTGGCATTTAAAACCGCAGTTCACAGATGCGTTGAAGTTGGCGCTCGCCGTCTATCCAGAGGCTGTTGTCGATGTCACTAGGAAGGCCGTAACGTTACATCCCTCACCGCCACCTGTATCCGACAACCGGTTGATTTCAATGAGATAAATTGATTTTCTCGGTAAGGTCCGGACCGGGATCGGGGTAGAACCCGAAGCGAAGCAGCAGCACCGATGGGCCGCGTCTGCGCTGCGAGCTCGATCATCGTCGCGCGAAGTTCGCGTCCACTGTTGTCGTGGTGGAGGTGGCTAGTTCACCACGTAAAGCCGCAGTTCGATTGAACATTTCACAACTTGACCCAGCAGCAAACTAATGATCTGATTCAATAGTCCTTTAGCCGGCAATGAAATGATCACCGTTGCAACGCTTTTCTTTGTTGATGAGGTCATGAATAACCGCTTGCGGTTTGGTAACCCGATTACTGAACGCATTATCAATCGTCATCAAACAGAGACCCACTTCATCGGTCACCAAATCTTTGGTTACATCTGGTGGCAACGGATATCATATGGCACGCGCGTTTGGACCATGGCTGTGCTCCAGGCCATAAATCCGCCGGCAACCGGCTACCTGCTCGACAGCATCCGGCCCGGCGCCGATGTTCTGCTCTTCGCCTCCGGGCGCGGCCGGCGCGGGATCCCTGGCCCCGTTGAGCGAGCGCTGCAGCTGATCGACGAGATCGAGGACTGCGGGGTCAATCCTGTGGCCCTGCCGGCAGCCTACTGGCGCCGGGCCCATCTGAGCCTTTGCTGCGGGAAACGGCCGCGACGGCTGACGAAGCGCGAGATCGCGATGTTGAGAGCCTGCAGTGCGTAGAACGCTCCAGGTCCGGGTGATCGCAGTGATGATCGGCGGACTCGCGCTGATCGCGGCAGCCCTGGCCATGTCGTCGGCCGACATCCCGCCACTGCTGGTGCGCAACGTGAGCGTCAGCGTGCCCGTTGGGCTCTACGTCCGCGCCATCGCAGCGCCCGCAGAGCCGGGCCACCTTGTCGCCTTCCGCACCCCGCCAGGCGCCGCCGCATACGTCGCCGCGTACCTCCCGTTTCACGACGCGCACCCATTGCTCAAGCCGGTGCTGGCCGTGGCCGGCGACCGTGTCTGCCTGGAAAACGCCGGCTATACGCTCAACGGCACATGGTTCGCGCCGACGGCTACGCACGATCCGCACGGCCGGCCAATGCCGGTCTGGCGCGGCTGCCGGCGCCTGGCTGCCGGCGAGCTGTTCGTCTTCTCCAGCCGCACGCGCTGGTCCTTTGACAGCCGGCACTACGGCCCGATCGACCGGGCAGACCTCCTGGGAGTCTATCTGCCGCTATGGACCCACTGAGCCTGATCGCCGCCTGCGCGCTCGATTACGATCCTGGGATCGTCGCCGCGATCGCCGAGGTCGAGAGCGGCCTGCAGCCGTATGCCTTTCGCATGACCGACGGCACGCTGCACATCTTCGAGACGGTCGACGCGGTCATCGCCGCGGCCCGCGCGGCCCAGGTCGAGGGACAGGAGCTCCGCGTCGGCCTGACCGGCCTCGCGGTCGATCTGTCGGTCGCCACCGCCGAACCGGCGGAACCGCTTTTCCTGGCATGCCCGAACGCAATGCTTGCGGCAAAGCGGCTGCGGGATTTTGAGGAAACATGCCGCGCTGAATCGGGGGCCGGTCAGGATCCGACGACCTGCGCCATCGCGTCCTACGGCGGCTCAATCGAGGCGCCCGACTACGCCTACGTGGATGCCGTCGTCCTTGCGCAGGCGCTGCCGAACCAGGGCAGGGTCGAGCTGCCCGAGGAGCCGGTAACGGCCCCTGCAGCGAACCAGACAGCGGCAGGAACTGCACCTTTGGCGATCCCCGACGGCCCCGTGATCCTGGCCGCGGCGCCCGATCCGGACCCTACCGTCAGCCCGGAAGCGCTCCGACTGCTCGAGGGCGGCGGCCCGCTTGACCCGGACGACGTGGCGGGGACTGTGCTGGGCGATGACCCGGCCCGGCAGTTGATCGTCCCATCAACGGCGAGGGCGGGCGCTGACGGCGCCGGAGACGGCCAGGGGCGCGAAGACAGGGCAGGGCGGTCGCTCAGCCCGGCCGCCGGGAACCTGCAGGTCCGGCAGGGCAGGGGATCGGCCGGCGCGGATCCGGCCCCGGAGCGGCGGCTTTTCGTGATCGACGCGGCCGAGGGCCCGTAGCCGGCATCCAACGTCATACCACGGCGTGCGACCGCCTGAGCGCGGCATCTTGACGTCGGCCGGGTCCCAGACGGCCCCGTATTGCCGCCTTCGACCCGGCCTCTGCTGGGCCGCGTCTACCGCAGCGGTCCCTTCCGACACGACCGGAGCGACAGCCTCGGGAGCCGGGTCCGGCACCACCGCAGTGCCATCTTCCGGCCGGTGCAACTCGGCAAGCACACGCACCAAGTCAAGCGTGGCTGTCTGCACGCTTTGCGGCAGCGCCGGCCAATCGCGCAGCAGGCGATTGGATGCAGAAGACTGCAAGGCGTCTTCGATCACGGGCTGGTCGCTCTCTAGGCCCTCGTAAAAAAATCCGACCGGCAGCCCGAGCACCTGGCTGAACTGCAGAAGTTGCCCGGCACCGATCCGATTGGCGCCGTGCTCGTATTTCTGCAGCTGCTGAGCTGTCAAGCCGACCTGTTCCGCCACAACGAACTGGCTCAGGCCGCGCAGCTGCCGTCCCCGCCCCAGCCGTGCGCCGATCCTCGCGTCGAGCGTCTTCGACTCTTCACTGCGCGGGCGTCTTGACATCAGCTGCGGGCCTTCGAACGGGGCGGGTTGCGGCGTAAACTGGGTTTGCTGTCCGGATTCCGGATCGGCGTTCGGGTCATCGGCAAGTCCGCGCGACCCGCCCGATCCAAAAGCATCGTCTGCAACCGAACGGATGACCGGGAGCGCAATCTGCCTTTGCGGGACCGGCTGCGCAAGCAGGGGGGATTCCATCGCGACTGAGCCGCCGGCCGAGACGGCAGCCCGCGGATCTCAAGCCCGGCGCCGGCTAGATCGATGCGGTCCAGCCGCCGCGCTGGCGACCAATCCGGAGCCGGGCACGGCGTCAGCGATCACGGGGGCGAAGCCGCGAGCCATTGGTTACGATGCCGGGACCATCCCGAAGCAGCTCGACGAGAACACCATGGGCAAAGATCCGCGGCGTCGGCGCGCGGACGTCCGATGCGGAAGAGCAAGAGCCCGACGCAATTCGATCGGGCCGGCTCGCATGCTTCCTGGAAGGCCGCGGGCTCGGCAGTCTGGTGTTGCTGTATCGTGGCTATGAGGATCCCGAGCCCGGACGAACCGGGGTCCAGCCTGTCCCGGAGCCTCGTGAATGCGAGCAAGACCGCCAGGAGCGCGCTACGCAGGGGCGGGAAGGGCACAGACACCCTGTCCCGCTTGCTGCCGACCGAGCCCGCCCATCACCATCCCTCAGCATGGCGTCGAGGCCTGGCCGCTTTCCGCAGGCAGCCTTCCGGAAATGCCCGCAGGCGTCACTCGAACGGGATGGAGCGATACCCGCGCCGTTCCTTGCGCATCACGGTCTTCGCCCCGGCGGCCGCGGCGGCGCTCTCGCTGTCGAACCAGGTCTCCCGGACCTGGCCGGGCTGGCCAATCCGGCCCCACTCGCGGACCACGACCCAGTCGCCGAACAGGGTCGGCATGACGGAGACGAAGTAGAACCGGTTCATGTTCTGGGACCAGTCCTGCTTCTTCAGATAGGTTGCCTTCATTCGCCACCTGCCGTGGTCAAATCCGAGCCGCGGGCACGGGCCGCACTGAGGCCGGCAAGGACTCCGCGCGGAGGAGTGGTCGGTCGAACCGGTCTGGTCCGTGTCCTGACGGATACGTGTAGCGGCCTGCAATCATCCACGGCTCGACCTGATTTCATCGCTGTTTTCGGCCCGAATTTAATGAGACTGTAGGCGTGACCGAACCCGAATTGAGTGAGACTCAGCCCGCATTGCCTGAGACGAACCTGCAATCATCGGCCTTGGCCCGAACTACGTGAGACTCATCGATTGAGCCGTGGATGGAGCCACTGGCGCACAATTCAGATCGGCAGGCCGGCGGCCAGCATCTGATCGGACAGCTCGCGGGTCCGCGCCGCGTCGAGCTGGCCGTGCAGGAACAGCTTGATTTCGGCCGGCTTGGCATTGAACTGGTCGGCCAGCGCCCGGACCGTGTAGCCGTGCCGGGTCAGCCTCGGCTCCAGGTCCTCCAGGTGGCGCGACAACACGGCCTGGGTGACGTCGGCGGTCACCGGCTTCTCGCCGACCCGGTAGCCCTCCTCGAAGGCGAGCGTGAGATGCTGCTCGATCTGGAGCGGCGTCTTCAGCTTCGCGGCCAGAAGGTCGATCGCCCCGCTGTCGATCATGTCGTGGATCGGCACGTCGTCGGCCGCGCATGTGCCGAGCAGCCAGGCGATGTAGTCGTGCTGGTGCCCGGCCATGCCGTCGAACGAGAAAACGGCGGCGCGGTAGCCGATCTCCTCCATGGTCGGCCGGCGCAGATCGTTGCGCAGCTTCGGGTGGCCGGCGAGCACGATGGAGAGCATGCCGCCGCCGTCGGCCACCACCTCCATCAGCCGCTTCAGCCCGGTGAGCGTCTTGCCGTGCAGGTCGTGGGCCTCGTCGACGAACAGCACCACCGGCTTGCGGCTGCGCTTCACCAGGTCCCGCAGGTCCCGCTCGCGCTTCTCGCCCTGGGTCGGGATCCGCGGGTCCTTGTCGGGCGACAGGTCGTAGAACAGCGCCGCGATCAGCGTCGGCAGGGTGGCGCGCTCCTTGTCGACCGATAACGACTTGGAGACCAGCACCTTGCCCTCCCTGGCCAGGTCGTCCTGCAGGCGGCGCAGTAGGACCGTCTTGCCGCAGCCGACGATGCCGGTGACGGCGATCAGCTGGCCGGCCAGGATGGCGGCGCGCACCTGCCGGGCAATCTGCCGGTGATGCTCGGTCTCGAAGTAGCCGGCCGTGCGGATGTCGCGCGCCAGACCGTAATGCTCCATCGCTTCGATCAGCATGCGTCCCCCTTGAACCGCTGGCGCACCCGGGCGAGCACCGTGGCCCTCACCAGCGTCTCCCGCACCAGCGCGTCAATGAAGGCGCGATCCTCGGCCGCGAGCCTGGCCAGCGGCAGGCCGAGTTCGTCGGCAACCGCCCGCTTGGCCGAGACGATGTCGGGGTAGGCCAGCTCCTGGAAGGGATCGGGATCGGCGAAGGGCACGCGGGCCGGCACGGCCGGCACCCCGGCCGATGCCGGCAGATCATCGCCCGTCAGGGCCGCGCGCGGCAGCCCGATGCGGTCGGCCAGCGCCGCCACCCGGTCGGCCCGCTCCTCGACCTTGGACTTCTGGTACTTGCGGTAGCGGTGCAACGGGATCGGTCCGCCGGACGGGGCATAGGGGCCGTAGCGCCGGTCGTCGTGCTCGACATACAGGTCCTGATCGAACAGGCCCCACCACAGCACCACCGTCTCGCCGGCCAGGCTGGCATCCACCTCATAGGCGGTGCCCTCGACCGTCACCCGCGCATCGATGCCGACCTGGCGCCGCTCCGGCTCGCGGGCGAAGGCGCAGAACCGCTCCCAGGCGCACATCTGGCGCACGCCGGCCTCGGGGAGATAGCGCAGCCAGTCCTCGATCCGGCTGTGCGGCTCGCTGCGGTGGGGCTGGGCGTTGTAGCGGGCGAGGTAGCGGTGGAGCCAGAGATTGGCCTCGGCCTCATTCTCCGGCTCATGGAAGTGGTAGAGGGTCTCGTGCGCCTCCTTCACCGTGCGGAACGGCCGCTCGACCTTGCCCTTGCTGCGCGCGGTCGGCCGCCGGCCATCCTTGCCCGCCGGCAGGTGGAGCATCACGCGCACGCCGAGGCAGTCCATGACGTTCTGGAACACCCGGCTGCGCGCCACCGGGCCGTTGTCGAGATAGATCGCCTCGGGGATGCCCTGGAAGGGACAGTCCGCCTCGGCTTTCGCCGCCATGGCGTTGTAGAGGAAGCGCAGCGCCGACTCCGCGTCCTCGCCGTAGACGCAGCGGTATTCCTGATAGGTGACGCCGCTGCGGTCGTCGACGGCGCTGTAGAGCATCAGCGTCGGGTTGCCGCGGCCCGGCTCCAGCCACAGCGGGCGCTTCACCTGCTTCAGGTCCGACGGACTCATGTCGAACTGCCAGAGCTCGTTGCTGTGCCGCGCCTGGAACCGCACCGCCGGCGGTGGCCGGGTCATGCGGGTATGGTCGTAGCCCCATTCGCGCAGGTAACGGTTGACCGTGGTGCGCTTCAGGCAGCCTTGCGCCGGCTTGACCAGGCCCTCCGGCGTCTCCACCCCGTGCTCCTCCATCAGGGCGATGGCGCGGACCGTGGACAGGTGACGCCCTTTCCTGTTGCTGGTGCGGATCTTGAGCGCGGCAACGATCTCGCAGTACCGCTCCATCTCAGCGGCGGTCAGCTTGCGGGGCTTGCCGCGATCGGCCCGGCGCACGGCCTTCGGCCGGAGATGCCGCCGCAGGGTGCGGTACAGGGTGGCGCGGGAGACGCCGTACAGATCGGCCGCGGATTCCAGAATGGCGCGGCGATCGGGATGCCGCGCCGGCAGCGCATCGAGGCGGCGCCGGAGATTGACCAGCGCGTCGGTAGGAATCCGTCGCTGCCGACTTTCAGCCATTGGCCTCCTCGAGGTAGCTGTAGAGGGTTGGCTTGGAAATCCCCATCAGCTGGCAGATCTCGGCGACCGTGTGCTTGCGCTCGTTGTAGAGATGCACCACCAAGCGTCGCCTCTCCGGATCAAGGCTCTTCCGGCGACCACCCAGCCGGCCGCGGGCTCGGGCGGCAGCCAAGCCCGCCTGAGTGCGCTCCCGGATCAGGTTGCGTTCGAATTCGGCGAGCGCTCCGAACATGTGAAACACGAGACGGCCCCCACTGGACGTGGTGTCGATCGCCTCGTGCAGGCTCTTGAGCCCGATGCCGCGCGCGTCCAGCGTTTCGGCCAAGCGGATGAGATCCTTCAGCGACCGTCCCAGGCGATCCAGGCGCCAGATCACCAGCGTGTCGCCCGTGCGTGCCACCTCCAGAGCCATGGCAAGACCGGGCCGCTCGGCCTTCGCCCCGCTTTTGCGATCTTCGTAAATTTTGGCACATCCCGCCTGCTGGAGGGCATCGGACTGGAGGTCCAGGTTCTGGTCGTCGGTCGACACGCGCGCGTAGCCAATCAGCATGGGGAAGATACCTGAATGGTCAGCAAACTCGTCGCTCAGGAACAATGGTTGACGTTGTTATCATGACCCAGTTTCTTTACCAGAAAACATCAAGCTGTGCGAGCGACAAGACGCGTTGCCACGTTCGTAAGGCAAACGGCCGTTTCCTTGCCCGATCCGGTCTGTCTCACGGAGTCTGGGCCAAGGCCGATGATTGCGGGCTCGTCTCAGGCAATGCGGGCTGAGTCTCACTCAATGCGGGTTCGGCCACGCCTACAGTCTCATTAAATTCGGGCCGAAAACCACGATGAAATCAGGCCGGACCGTGGATGATTGCGGGCCGCTACAGATAATGTCCAAGGGATCGCTTAAGCGAGCGCGCCAGCCGGTCGAGGCGGACGACGACGAGGACGTCGCCGGCCCGTATCCGGCGCAGCACCTGGGCGAGGACTGGTCCCGCGCGGCGGCCGCCGGAGGCGTACTCCTCGTGAATCACCGTGCAGCCGGCGGCGCGCGGCTTGTCGATCTGGCTCCGGACGGTCGGCTCGTCGGTCGACACCCGGGCGTCGCCGATCCGCGCCATCGGGTCCCCCTGGTCTTGCGCGACACTGGCGGCCAGGGTTGCCCGGCCGCGGGCCGTTTTGCAATTCGATCAGACGGCAGGAAACGATCGTTTTGATTCGTGGGTTCGGCCCGGCCCGGCGGCACCGCCGGCGGCCGCGCTGTCAGCCCCGATGGCGGCGGCGGCGCCAGGCAGCGAGCGGCCCCGCCCGGCCGGGGACGTTTCCGCCGCCGAACGCGGCGCTTTTCCGGGTTTTCCACGCCCGGCGTGGCCGAACCAGCCGCCGCCTCCCTGCAGAAACCGCGGGTGCCCGGCCGTTCCACGGGATCGCGACACGGCGACAGGCGCCGATCGCCGGCTCGCACCCAGCGGCGCCCGCTGGCCGGCGCCTGAGGCCCCCGGAGAACCCGCCAGTGCGCACAGTGAAGTGCCATTTCACTGCGTTTCTGGCTGGCCGTGTAACTGATTTCATGAGATATTTTGAAACTAAATTCTGATCTGACCACGGCACGGCAGGCGGGTCATGACAATACCTGGGGGAGGGGCCGGCGCGCCCGGCGGGATCATGCCGGCGGCCGGATCCAGCGTGGACAGTCGCGGCGCCGGCTGTGGCGGCGCGGACCTGCCGCTGCTCGCGACGGCGTCGGCCGGGCTGGCGCGGCTGGACGAGGCGCTGCGGCGCAGCTCGGAGGCCGTGCGCGACGGCTGGCGGGCGCGGGCGCTGATCGACGAGGCAGCCGCCTCGGCCCGTCTCGACGACCGCCTGGTCTCTCCCGAAGATCTCCTGCTGTTCGATGCCGAGGTGCTGGACCGGATCGCCGATTCGGACCTGGGGACCGCCCACCGCATCCTCGGCCTGCTGCGCGCCGCCTGCCGGCGCTCGCCGCGGCACCTGTTCACGCCGCGGCGACTGATGGCGCTGGCCGGCCGGCGGCCGCGGCCGGATCCGGCGCCGGCCGCCCCGGCCGGGCTGCCGCCGTGGCTGGCCGGGCGCCTGACCAGGCCCGAAGACATCCGGCCCGCCCTGGAGCGGGTCCTTTGCCCGCAAACCGTGAACGCCTGGCGTCGTCAGCCGGCGCTTCTTGCCGCCGCCGATCTGCTCGCCTGCTGGCACGAGGCCGGCGCCGCCGACGTCATCGGCACGGCAGCTGGCCGCGTCCTCGCCAGCGCCTGGCCGGCCCGCTGCGGGCTCACGCTCGGCCTGGTCCTGATGCCGGCCGGCGGCTTCCGCGGCCACGCCGGCACCTATCGCCCCGGCCGCGAGGCGGGCTGGACCGGCGCCTTTCTCGCCGCCGTCGGGCGGGCGGCCGCGGCGGGGCTGGCCCGGCTCGATGCCCTGTGCGGCATCGAGCGGCGCTTGGCCGCGGTCACGGCCGCGCGCCGCGGCGGTTCCCGGCTGCCGGCGCTCGGCCGTCTGCTGCTGGCCCGGCCCGCCGTCAGCACCCGTGACGTCATGACCGAGCTCGGCATGAGCCCGAACGGCGCCCGCCTGCTGGTCGACACGCTGGTCGATGCCGGTCTGGTCCGCGAGCTGTCGGGCCGCGGCTCCTTCCGGGTCTTTTCCTTGCGTTGAGAGGCCGATCCGAGCCTTCTGATCGAACCGCGGAAAGCAACCCTTGCGGGGGTTGCCGGGTTTCCAACTGGCGCTGAAATACTGGAAAGGACCAGGACCGGCGATCGGGCCCGCATGGTGGGCCAAACCGCCGCGCAGTCTGGAGAGTGTGACCCATGGGTGCCTTGGCTTCCCGAAAAGCCATCGCCGCCATCATCAGTTGGTGCGAGCGTCCGGATTGGCGCGAGCGGTGGAACAGCGTGACCGATGCCCATCTGGCACCGGTCCTGGAGGATTACAACCTCACCCCCGAAGAGCTGGCCGAGTTGCTTGGCCCGTCTGCCTACAGCCAGTTTCTTGGCTGCATCTTCGAGGATTTTCTGACCTGCAGCTTCGAGCCGGATGGTGTAAATGCGGTCGATGACTACCTGCATCGCCGCGGCTGGAAGGAGCCGGCTCCCGTCAAACGCTACCTGGAGGCATTGCGGGACTCGGTCATGAGCGTCTGGGAGGTCGTGGAGACGGTTCCCGGCAGCCATTTCCTGGCCCGTGACCTGATCCGCGGCGGTGCTCCGGTCCGCGTGGAGGACAAGCTCGGCTCGGCCGACCTGCAACGCTGGGACCGGATCGGCGCCCGCATGCTGCCGATCGGCAGCAAGACCTACATGGCCGGCGGGGCCCTGCGCCTCACCTTCGAGGATGCCGCGGAGATCATCGAGGACATCGCCGACGCCGCCAAGAAATTCAATAAGCACCTCAAGCGGGACGTCGTGCGCAGGGGCCTTGCCCCGGACCAGATCGCCGAGTTTCCCGCCGACGAGCTGGCGCTTCGCGAGGCGCCTCCCGTGTTCACGGATGTCTGGCTGACCACCCAGCTCGACCAGGCGCTCGGCCGGACCGTGCCGAAGCTGATGAACAGCGACGGCGAGGACCTGGTCTTCTGCGAGACGCGGTTTCCGATTGCCGATCCACAGGCGACGGCGGGGGTCGTCGAGCGGCTCGACCGGCTGGCGGCCTGCGAGCGCAATGCTCCGGATGAGGCGTCGTGGAGCTGGGTCGCCGGCGACGGCAGCCGTCCCCCGCCGCAGCGGCCGGACGTTCCGCGCGGACTGTTTGTGGGAACCGAAGACGAGGCGGGCAGTGCCGTGCTCGGCTCCATCCGCTTGGACGGCGAGACCGTGGTTCTCGAGACGAATTCGGTCGAACGCGCCGACCGCGGTCGGGCGCTCCTCACCGACACGCTTGACGGCCTGGTGGGGGAGCCGACGACGACCATGCAGGACGCCGGAGACGCCCTGGCCGAGGGTGCCGAGGCCGGTCCGGCCACGGCAGCACCGCAGTCGCCGCTGCCGCCCGAAGAGACGGCCGCGCTTCTCGGCGAGGCCTTGGACCGGCACTACCATGCCGTCCTTGCTCAGCCGATCCCGATGCTCGGCGGCAGGAGCCCGAAGGCGGCAGCGCGGACGGAGACCGGCCGGCGCAAGGTCGCCGAGTGGCTCAAGCAGCTCGAGAACACCGCGGCCCATCAGGCGGCCGCCGGCCAGATTCCCCCGTACGATTTCAGCTGGATGTGGCGGGAGCTGAAGCTGACGGACCTCAGGGAATGAACAGCCTGCCGCCGCCTTTGATGGTGTTCGTCGCCAATCCCGGCCACGGCGTCATGAATGATGCGATCGCCGGGGCGGCGGCTTATGGTTTGGGGTGGCGGCATGACGGAGGCGCGTGATGGAGTGGGCTGACGTGCTGGCGGATCCCAGCCTGAAGAACCTGCCGTACAAGATAGAGCTCGACCACTACGGACGGATCGTCATGAGCCCGGCGTCGAACCGGCATGCCCGCATTCAGGGCCGGGTGGTCCGGCTGCTCGCGCAGTGCTTTGCCGACGGCGAGGTCCTGACCGAGTGCTCGATCGCCACGCCGGAGGGCGTGAAAGTCGCGGATGTCGCTTGGGCCTCGCCGGGCTTCGTCCGCCGCCATGGCGATGCCACGCCGTTTCCGGACGCGCCGGAGCTGTGCGTCGAGATCGTGTCGCCCTCGAACCGCGCTGCCGAGATGGCGGAGAAGGTCGCCTTGTACCTCGATGCCGGCGCCCGCGAAGTCTGGCTGGTCAACGAGGACGGCGCCGTCGCCCTGCACGGCCCGGAGGGTCGGCGCACGGACTCGGTGTTCCCGATCGGGCCGCCGGCGGTCCTGTCCTGACCCGCGACCGGCAATGACCGGTCCGCCGTCCAGGCGAAGGATCGGTTTCGAAGCGGTCAATCGACGGCCATGCGCAGCGGGCTGTCCTCGACGGGCCATCGTCCGGATTCGGCCGGGGAACCGTCCGCGGAGACGACGAAACTTTCACTGCCGTAGTAGGACAGCGAGGCGAGGTCCTGGTCCAACCGGCCCGGCGCGTCGGCCGAGACGAACATCCACGCCATGCCTTCCGGGTCGCGTTCCACCCATGCACGGCTCGAACCCTGCGTGGCCACGGACGGCGTCGGGTCCGCGAACGCCTCGTCGCGCAGACGCGCGACGGCGTCGCTCGGTCCGACGACCAGAACCGCATCGGCCTGCTCGTCCAGGCTGCCGAGCGTGGTGAAGCCGGTGCCGACGGCCGAGCCGAGCATGCGGGCCGCGAGCCTGCGTGCCGGCCCCTCGAAACCCTGGTCTTGTCCGGCAAGGATCGCCGCCGGATGCTCCGCACGCTGGATATCCCGAATGGTCGGGGGCAGCTCGCCCGGCATCAGGTGTCGCGCCACCTGGAAATCCGGGTCGATCCGAACCGAGAGCGGCCGTTGCGCCACCGTCAGCTCGTAGCGCCGCTCATCCTCGGCGAGGTCGACGGTCCTGACCTCGATGCCGTCCTCCGTCTCGATATGCAGCGGCAGCCGAAGCCGGTAGACCGGGTCCGCCTGGGCAAGGCGGACGGTCAGGCGATGGGCCGCACCGGCCGCGGCCGACCCCGCATCCACCAACGTGACGGTGGGGAGCCCCCGCCTGTCGAGCCACTGGCCGAAGAACCAGTCCAGATCGCGGCCGGCGGCGTCCTCGAAAGCCCGCTGCAGATCGCTCCAGGTCGCGACGCGCGATCGGTTGTCGTTCCAGAAGGCACGGATGCCCGCCCGGAATGCGTCGTCGCCGATCTCCTGCCGGAGCATGTGAAACACCATGGCGACCTTGCCGTAGCCAACGGACTGGTCGCGGTCGTGCTCCGATGACTGGAAGTTCCGGATCGGTCTGTCCAGCATGGCGGGCAGCGAGGACAGGCTGGTGAGCCAGTCGCGGCGCATACGCGTGGCCGCCTCGGCGCCGCGGTCCTCGGCCAGAGCATAATCGGCCTGGTACGTCGTCAGGCCCTCCGCCCAGTTGCCCGTGGCATAGTCGACCGCGACCGCGCCGCCCCACCAGCTGTGCAGGACCTCATGCGCGAGCGATCGGCCGCGCATGTAGGGATGGGCGAGGATGTCCTGGCTGACATAGGTGAGGCCATGCAATCCATACCCGACCGGGATCGGCGCGGACACGACGGCAAACCCAGCGAAGGGATAGGCGCCGATCAGGTCGGCATAGCGTTCAATGTAACCGGCGGTTGCGTCCAAATAGTCATCCGCGAGTTCGGCATCCTCGCTGCGAAAGTAGGTCCGCAAACGGACATCGCCGATCCACCGCTGCTCGACTTCATAGGGCCCGAAGAGGACCGCGAGGTCGTCGCCGTCGCCCTCGAACCGGAACGCGGCTCTGTAGGTGTTGCCGTCGATCCGCTCCGACAGGAGCTCGCCGGTGACGACCCCGCGATGCGTCGCCGGCACCTCGAGGGTGACGGCATACGTGGCGGTTCTGTCCTCCGTGGCCGGAAGCCAGCCAGCGTCACCGAGCAGGAAGCTTCCGTCGTCATCATGGCCGAACACAGCCGCAGCGTCAGACAGCGCCGGCAGGTCGCCGCGCAGACGAAACGTCATCGGCTCGCCGCCTGAGGCCTGCCAACGCCTGCCCCGGAGCGGCCCGGTCCTCGGGGCGGGTGGCGACGCGCCCGCCGTGCCCGGCGGGGCATCCAGGAGAGACATCCAGTCGCTGTCTTCCAGCACGACGGCGCCGGTGGCGTTCGCCACCCGGTCCGTGACATCCAGGGCCCCGGTCGCGGGATCGAAGCGGATCGTCACGTCATGGTGAACACGCTCCGCAGGATTGGCGTCGGCCGCGACACCCCACGCCGCAATGAGGAGCAGGAAGATGAAAGCCGCAGAACCGGCGATCGCTGGCTGCATTGCTGCCCCACGCCCCTGGCCGGTCCCGGCGCAAGCCACCGCCGGGCACCGTCTACCGGGCTTCGACCTGATACCGTTCAGGGCCTGTATATGGAGGCATGCGGACAAAAATCCCCCGGCGTCAGGAGGGCGCCGCCAAGTCGATGGCGCAGACCGGCAGCCGGGGAGATCCTGGACTGGCTCGGCAAGGTCTTCATGACGGTGCGGCGAACGCGTCGCGGCTCCTGTTCAGCAGCCTTGGGCCCTCTCCGGCCGTGCGGACATGACGCCTGCCGGCCAAGGGTCCGGGGAGCCGGCCCTGCCCTGGTCCGCTGGCATGGTCAGGACATCCAGGGCCGTACCCGCCGGGATGGCGTGGGCTGTCGCCTCGATGGGGGCGCGCGATGACCGGCGGATGCGGGCGCACCGCCGGGCAGCAGCAGCGCGATGCGTAATACGTTGCTTGTAGCGTATGATATTGTACTCTTATGGATGAATCGTATCAAGGAGCGTAGTCTCATGGCCCAGCCCGGCAAAGCCACCCCCGAGACCGTCCAGGCCGCGATCGCCGCCCTCGAGGCGCGCCAGGAGCCCGTCACCCTGCAGGCGGTGCGGGCCGAGATCGGCGGGGGCAGCCTGGGCACCATCCAACCCATCGTGAAGGCCTGGCGGGAAGGGCGGGCCGCCATCCGGCCGCGGGAACCCGACGCGGCCGAGGGGCCCGAGGAGCCGCCGGAGCTGCCGGCCCGCGTGGCCCAGGCCCTCGACAGCGTGCGCGCCTCTCTCGACCCGTTGGCCGCCGCCGTGGCCGAGGCGATCGGGGCGGCCGCTATGGATGAGCGCCGGCGCGCCCGCCTGGAACAGCTCGCCGAGACCGAAGCTGTCGAGCGCCGTGTCGCCGAGCTCAGCGATCGTGTCCGCCAGGCCGAGAGCGAGAGCGATCAGCTTGCCCGGGATGCGGTCGAGGTGGAGGCCGATCGGGATCGTCTGGCCCGGCAGCTCGAGGACGTGACGCAGGAGCGCGACGGGCTCGCCGTGCGCCTCGCCGGGCAGGACCAGGCCGTCGCCGCCCTCACGGCCGAACGCGACCGGCTGGCCACCGACCTTCAGGGCCGGGTTGCCCGTCTTGCCGAACTGGACGCCGACCTTGCCGGCCGCCAGTCGGAAGTCGAGCGGCTCGCCCGTGAGATCCAGGCGGCCCGCTCGGACTACGCCGCCGAGCGCGAGCGGAACGAGCACCTGCACGGCGAGACGGCCGAAGCCCGCGCCGCCCAGGCGCGGGCCGAAGCGCAGCGCGACGCGGCCGAGGCCAAGGCCGCCGAGCTGCGCGCCCTGCTTGACCGGTTGGGCCCGCCGAGGCGCTGATGCGGCGTTCTCAACGGTTGTAAATGAATCGTTCCATGCTGTCTGATCGGATTGGAAAACGGCACCGGGACGGGGCACCCTGGCCACCGGCGTTGCGACGACAAGAGGGATCCATGGCACTGATCGGCTATGCGCGAGTGTCCACCGACGAGCAGACCGTCCGGTCCCAGCTCGACGAGCTGCGCGCCGCCGGCTGCACCCGGATCCACGAGGAGCACGCCTCCGGCGGCAGCCGTGCGCGACCGGTCCTCGCCCAGGTGCTCCGGCAGATGCAGGCCGGCGACGTCCTCGTCGTCGTCCGCCTCGACCGCCTGGCGCGCTCGCTCAGCCACCTGCTCGAGGTCCTCGAGGGGCTGGAGGGGAAGGGGGCGCATTTCCGTTCGCTCAACGATCCGGTCGACACGACCAATCCCCAGGGCAAGTTCGCGCTCCAGGTGCTGGGGGCGGCCGCCGAGCTCGAGCGGGCGATCATCCGGGCGCGCACCACCGCCGGCCTCAAGGCGGCCCGTACCGAAGGCCGGGTCGGCGGCAACCCGGCGCTCAGGCGGCGCGACCCCGACGCTGTCCGGCGCGCGCGCAGCGCCCGGCGCGACGCGTACGTGGCGATGCTGACCCGGACCGCGGAGGAGTGGCTGCCGACGGTGCGCCGGCTGCGCCCGCACTGCGCCTGGGAGGACGTGGCCAGGGTGCTGAACGCCAACCGGCCCCAGGGCCGCCCGCCCTGGACGGTGGAGCGGCTGGTCCGCGCGGTGAAGACGTTCGTGCGGGAGGGCCTGGCCGAGCCGGCGCTGCTGGAGCGGGCGCCGGTGCGGAACCGGGACGATCACCCGCTGCTGCTGGTGGCCGGGATCGTCGGCGCCGACCCGGAGATCACCCTGCAGGGGATCTGCGACCGGCTGGAGGAGCTGCGCGAGCCCACCCCGCGCGGGCGACGCAAGTGGGCGCCGTCCTCGGTGCGCATGCTGATCGGCCGGGCGCGAGCCAAGGGGCTGCTGCCGGCGGCCGAGGCGGCGCCCGGCTCACCCTGAACCGCTCCGGGTTTGCCGGAGCGGTTCACCCGGACCGGGGCCGGTGCAGGCTCTCCAGCGCTGCGCGGCCGCTGCGAACAGGCCGGGCCGCATTCCGCCGGTGACCGGGCCAGATGCAGCGACCGCTTCACCGCCAGGCGGGTGTCGGGGGACGGTTGCAGGGCCAGCAGTCCACTATCGACGGGTCCACCAGGACCTTGGGGTGCATCCGGGGTGCCGGCGTTTGGCCACGATGTTCGATGTCGGGTCGTGCCAAGTGCAGTGCCTCCGGAGCAACGACAATCCGCCGGGGTCAGAGCCGGTTGATCCGCTTTTCGAGGCGCGCGAGCGTCTCAAGGGCGGTATCGAGGTGAGGGGGATCGCCGAAGATCATGTCCCCCATTTGCCGGTAGTCGGCGCGCAGCTTGGGCAAGCGGGCGGACGCAGGCGACAGGCGCAGGGAGCCCGGCCGGGCCGTGTCGTAGGCGGCCCAGCTGGACCGGAAGAACCGGGCCTTGTGGCGGGCGACGGCCTCCAGGAGATCGATCCGCGCGAGGCATCGCTCGGCGTAGGGGCCGGCGGCGAGCATGGCGAGGTCGTAGTAGTGACGTGAGAGCCGGATCGGCGCAGGTTTGTCGGCCGGCCGGTGCGCCTCGGCGTGCAGGATGGTCGCCTTTTCCCAGAAGGTCCGCTCGATGGCGAGCGCGCGCACGGTGACGGAGGCGCTGACGAAAAGATCGGGAAACGCCTCGGCCGCGTAGGGTTCGATCTGCGCTTCCTCGGACGGCCAGTGCTCGGTGCGCGCCCCGAGCTCCAGCCGCACCGTGGGGCGGACATAGGCGAGCGCGTCGTAGGTTCCCGCGGCGAGACTCGACGGATAGACGAACTCGACGGTCTGGGGATCGGCGGGATCGATGGTGACCGACCAGGTCGCCGGACCGGCGGGACCGAGCGCCTCGGCGAGGAGCGCTTCGAGGTCTGGGACGAAGCGCTCGGCGACGTGCCGGATGGTGGCCTCGGATAGCTCATCCAGGAGACGCTGCGCCTGCTTTCCGCTCGACGCCTGCATGGGATCGCGGTCGTCGGCGAAGCCAAGGTCATGGCGGTCGAAGGCAAGGTCGATGTCTTCGGAGAAGCGCTCGATGGCGCGATAGACCTTCGAGAGCGAGGTTCCGCCCTTGAAGATCAATCCCGGCCGCCGGTCGGACGCGGCGAACAGCCGCCCGAGCGTCCAGCAGACCCAGAAATCCTTCTCGACAATCGGCGGCGCGAGGCCGCGCCGCGCCGCCGTCTCGTTGAAGAGTTCGGCGCGTTCCGCAGCAGGGGCCTGCGCGATCGTCTCCATCAGGCCGCCGGAGCCGCAAGGCGGTCGAGGATAGGCCGCATCCAGCCCGGCGCATGAATCGCGTCGCGCGCGACCGCCCGACGATCGTCGTCGGACAGCTTGCGCCGCAGGGTCTGCACGACGGCGTCGTCGATGTGCGCGCGTCCCAGGTGGCGCAGCGCCTGGATGACCGTTCCCGAGGCGCCGCCGGCGCCGACGAAGGTCCGCGGCGCCGCATGGCGCAGGGCGATGACCTGACGGCCGATCCGCACTTTCCGGGACGGCCCGTCGGTCAGATAGACGAGCTTGGCGGGCACCTGGGCGGTGAGCCCGAGCCGGTTCGCTGCCGCCGCGCCGGAGTCCATGATCCGGCTGTCCGCTGCGCGCGCCACGGCGCGGGCTACGGCATCCGGAGACGGGGCGAGCTCGCCCAGTCGCGGGCTCTGCCGCGGATAGTCGTAGAGGCCGCGCGCAAGCCGCCGGATCCGCCCGCTGCGGGCCAAGCGCGAGAGCGCCTGATCGACGGCGGCGCGGCTTCCGAGGTCGAGAAAGTCCTTCGGCGTGACCACGGTGCCCCGCCCGCGGTCTTGTATGCTCTTAAGAACTTGATCCGTAATGGACATGTTCGCCTCCCGGCGGCTCTCCATGTCAGAAAATAGAGATGCATTTTCTGACAATCAAGATGGCAGTCGGAGGTGAACTGGTCGCACCAAGTCGCACAAGCGGCACACAGCCGGACATGCGATCGGCAACCTGTCTGGGGTCAGACCGATGGGGCACCGTCAAGTTGGCGGGGCTGCGTTGGCATGGGCGCGGAGGGGCGGCAACCTTGCCTCGAACGAATGTGCCGAGTTACGCGCTCTAAAGCTCGGCCTGTTCGGGCATGGGCCGAAGCGTAGCGTGAAGCGGCCGAGGCCAAGGCCGCCAAGCGGCCGCTGCAAACTGACACCACAGGCTGGGGCACGATCCGCCATACAGCGAGTTCGGCATCACCACCAATGCAGGATTTTCCGGGACATGCGTCCTAGACCGTCTTCAGCAGGTTCCGGTCCACGGAGGTGCGACGCATTCATTGTCCGAATGGCGAAGGCCCTCGCCTTGCTTGTCACACTTATCTATCTTGGGATGTCCACTTCGAAGATGGCAATACCATGTGGGATTACCATACGGCGATCGAGCTATCCGACCTGACCGCTCGCGACGGCATTGCCGATCTGCGGAGCGGAAGCCGTACCCACCAGGCGATCGGCGCACTCGGGGTGCCGCTCCGGTCCAACGGATTGAAGCCTTGGCCGCGCAAGCGGCTGAATACCCGGACGCTGACCCGGACCGAGCGCAAGCGCCGCTTCTGGCGGCGGAACATGGGCCTCGCCGCGGGCATCGTGCTGGGGCTGCCGACGCTTGCCACCGCGGTTTCGGTGTACGGTGCCATCGATCGCGGACGATGGCCCGAGGAGATGGGCGAGGTCGCCACGGCCATGGGCATCTTCTATGGCGCAACGATCGCGTTCTTTATACTGCTGACGCCGTTGTGGCTGCGCCAGTACCGCGACCGGGTCACCAGGGTCGAGGAGGCGGACACGGCGGTGAGCCTGGATGCCAGCGGCCTTGCCGTCACCCGCGAGGGCCGCACGGTCCTTGCGGGATCCTGGGCCGAGCTCGCACTGGCCGATCTGCAGGTGCTTGAGGAGGTGACGGAGGGTGGGACGCAGAAATCGGTCTATGCCGCAACGTTGAAGGATGCTCAAGGTCGGCAGTCCACAGTGCAACGCATGGCCTTCGACCGAGGGCATAAGCTCTTGAAGGAGATCCTGTGGGCGCTGGCCGATCACGGCCGGCTGGGCGTTGACGGATCGACCTGGGTTTCCGGCATCGGAACGGCGACCGCACGAAAGCCGGGAGACTGGTTCGCGGCCGTGGCCCCCTGGCAAAGAATCCTCATCGTTGTCTTCGTCGTCGCTGTTTGTATCTATGCACTGGTAGCCGTGAATCGGCCAAGGCCCATCCTCCGCATCGATTATCAAGGAGACATCGATCTGCTTGCGAATCTGGCAGACGCGACCAATTCCTTGATCGACGCCCGCGAGAACGAGCAGACGGCCGAGATTTCTGACCTGTGCCGGGCGGATTTTTTCTACGATGCGACCAGACGCGTATCGATACCGCAAGACGATGAGGCAGCGCTTGCCCACGCGATCGATATACGGGACTCGGCCTTCAGCGCTATCTCGCGAATTGCCGGCGACGCCGGATACGACTGGGAAGAAGAAAACCGGGACCTGTGCGGCCCTGCGCCGTTCTTTTACAGAGGCGGCGGAGATGATGTGATAACGTTTCTGAATACGGCGAACAGGATGATTTTTGCCACCCGACTAGGCGAAGAATTGGGCAGGCAGGATGTCTGCAACGCGATATTCCAATACATGGATGCGACGGTGGCGTCGATGAATGTGCGGATACGCACCATGACGCTTGCCGAAAGTGTGGAGGTGCAAGCTTCGATCAGCGCCGCCAGGACCGCACTTGACTGGATCGCGGAACAACACGATACGACGATCACCGGCTTAATGGCCGACCGGTGCGGTTGATTTTTGGTCTGGGCGCTTTCTCATGACTACAGTCGCGGCCGCCTTCGGCCCGCCAGTCGCGGCTGGTGATGGAGGTGATCTGGTCGGGCAGGCAGTGAGGGTATGATGCCCAGCATCGCAGCAGGCCCAAACGGTGGGCATTGTTGCACAAACCGGCCAGAGCCGGGGCGGCGGCTGCGCTGGCAGACGGGGTGGCTGTCGGGTACAGAGGCCGGCCGGCCTGCTCAGGAACCCGCCCACTGCCACAGGATCCCGAAGGGTCGCTATGGGAATAAGACTTGGCCGACATGCGATGCCGCGTTGCGGATCGCGCAGGGAACCTCCCAGCCATTACGCCAGCATCGACGACTTGTGCACCAAAGGTGCCGTAAGTAATGTCCTGATTAATCCACGCCTTCGATTGACAGGTTGTCGATTCTGTACGTCCCGCCGGATACCATAATGAAGCCGACTTCGCGTCCATCCGTCATGCCCGCGGTTACGAGGTCATTCGCCATGCTGGTCTGGCTGGACCCGCCGTTCTGGATACGGAACACCAGAGCGCCATTGTCCTCGCTCATGATCAGCCGGACCGTCTCACCGACGCTCATGCCGCTGCCGCCCAGGGCCTGATTGATCGAAAATCCGCTTCCCGTGAAACGGCCAACGCGGAGGGTGCCGCCATCCTGTGGAGAAACAATGCCTACCGAAAACGGCGTGCCGGGCTCGTCTTCCCGCAAACCATGCACCAGACCTAACCCTACCAGGAGATCGGGCCATCCGCCGCCGTCCTCGATCACCGTGACATCGGCCGAAACCTCGCGGCTGCCTGGCGGAGGCAGTTCGTGATCGCGGAACGTGAACCGGACCATGCCAGGGTACTCGGGCGGTGCGGAGATCAACACGCTCCCGTCCTGCTGCACCTCCACGGTTACGTCCTCCGGCACGATAAACCGGCCGAAGAATTCCGCCGCTGTCGGCGGCTCGAACGACCATGCCGCCGATATCACCAACAGGCCCGCCACCAGCCCGACATGCGCTACTTTTAACAGAAATCGGATCATTGCTCTTTCCTTTTTTCCTCCATCCCATTCACCCGACCGCTAAAGAATGGGCTGACACGCCCTGGAAAGGCTGCAGAACAAGCCATCAACCAATGATTGAGGCAGCCGGCCAGGAGCGCGTGATGAGTGACTCCGTAACGCTGCCGGCGCCGGGATTCAACAGGTCGCTTTGGATCGAGGCGCAGGTGATCGACACGCCGGCCGTGGCAGCGATGCCGATCGCCTGCGCAGCGATCCGGCGATCTGCGTCGCTGCCACAGGCGCGGCCGCGGCCGCCGAGTATCGCACCTTGCTGTCGATAGCAAATTAACTTGTCCGATGTAGGTAGCACGTTATTTGTCCGCTCGTTCACGATTTGATCTGCGGTCTGGAGCGGTGTCAGGCCGGCAGACCGGCCATGTCCGTATTCCCTTGTTCGACCGGATCGGACCATTCCCCCGTCCCGACCTGGCATCTCCGCCGCCCGCCGTGCCAGCCTCGCACCAGGGTGGGGACGGCGCGGTCATGCCGCCGCCGCGGTCGCGCCGTCGAGGCTGCCGTCGGCGGCGTATCGGGCCAGGCAGCGCGGGCCGTGGAAGACCGCCAGACGGCCGTCCGGGTATTCGTGCACGCGCACCCGAGTGCGGGCATAGTGGTGCCGGTGCCGGTCGCCGGGAATCTGCAGACACAATCGGTTGTAGCGCACGGTGTTGTCGTTGCCGACCGTGCGTTCCTCCTGAATGCGCAGGACATCGGCCAGCGCCTGGCCGCGACAGGGGGTGAAGGCCGTCCCCTGCTCCGCCGCCGCCACCGCGAAGCGCTTGTTGTGCCGCGGCAGGTAGCTCTCGCGCAGGAACCGGTTCGCCGCGTCCATGTCGGCGATCCCGGCGGCGCGCAGCTCCTGCGGCAGGCGGCCTTGCAGGGTCCCGAACATCCGCTCCGAGCGGCCGCGCGCCTCCGGCGAATAGGCCGGGATCGTCTCGATGCCGAGCTGGGCCAGCGCCCGCCCGACCTGGGTCGGGTTGGCCTTGTCCACCTTGCCGCCGGCCTCGGCCGTGTGCCAGTAGTGCGAGCCGCGGTCGGTGTACAGCGAGCAGAACAGCCCGTGCGCCTCGATCGTCTCCAGCAGTCCGCGGAAGCTGCTCGCGGTGCCCTCCTCGAGCACGAAGAACGCCGAATAGACCTCGTTGGTGGCGTCGTCCATGGTGACGATCAGGTCCCATTGCGTGGCGCTGCCGGCCACCCAGGCGTGCCGGGACGCATCCTGGTGCAGCATCATGCCCGCAAGCGGCCGGCGCGGCCGCTTGCGGCGGTAGGCGCCCCGACGCTTCGCCTTCGCCACCTGCCCGGCGGCCTGCAACGTGCTCTTGACCCAGGTGTAGCTGCGCTTGATCCGGTGCTCCTCGACCAGCTTCTCGTGAAAGTGCTTCACCGTGAAGTCGAAGTACTGCGTCTCGAACAGCGTCAGCACCTTCATCGCTTCGTCCACCGGCGCCTGCCGCGCCGAAACCTTGCCCAGACGACGGTCGTACAGCCCCTCGGCGCCCTCCGCCTCCCAGCGACGCCGATGCCGGTGGAATGTCCGGACCGACACCCCCAGCAGCTCCGCACCCTCCTCGCAGCTCAGCCGGCCCTGCTCATGGCGACCGTACACATCCTCGAACCTCATCAACCGATACTCCCGCAGCACCGCCGACCGTTCCATCGCCGCCCTCCTTCGAACGGCTCCAGAGTCGGCCAACTCGCGTGCTACCTGGATCGGTCATATCATCTGCTCTCGACACGAGTATCGCACCTTGCTTGACCGGCTGATCCGCCGGAGCGCCGAAACGGCTTTTCACTTCGGTTGCAAACGCTCGTTTCCTCCTGTCCGTAAGGTTTGGACAGGAGTTGCCCAAGCGTGGCCGGAAATCCTATCTGGCGCCCAAAGTCCGCAGGGCGGGCTCTCGGCAGCGTCGGCCTCACATCATCGGCCGCTAACTTGCACCACAGACGGGGACATATCCCCAGTATCGCGGCTTCGGAATAGGGTGGCGATGCGCGGTGTGATGCTTGACCGGCCCGGCGGACAGTTCCTGGTCGTCGGCAGGGTTCCGGCTTCACCGATCCGGCCCCGGCCGGCAACCGGAGCCGATCCGTGCAACAACGTCCCTCCAGACCATCGCCCGGCGGGGCGCCTTGGCTGGCAGCGGGCCACCGGCTACGGCCGCCGATCGCTGGCCGAGACCGCGATGTTTCGCTACAGAACGTTGATCGGGCGGCGTCTGCGCGCCCGGAGCCTGCCTGGACAGAAGGCCGAGGCCCGAATGGGCTGCGCCGTGATCAATCGAATGACGCAGCTCGGCATGCCGGTCTCGTGCCGGGTCAGCTGAAGGCCACGAACATCGCCGGCTCCCCGGCCGCCACGCCACATTGACGATTTGTGCACCAAAGCCGATCACACCGCTGGTATTCGACCTCCCTTCAGTCGGAGCCGAGGAACCGGATCAGATCCAGCGATGGAACAGCTGTTAGCTCTCCGCTGTTGTACATCCAGAAACCGCAAGCATCGGGAGAGATACGCCATGGCTGGCGAGAAGGACGAAGCCAAAGGATCATTGAAGGAAGCGGCCGGCAAGGCCACCGACGACAGACGGACCGAGGCCGAGGGCAAGACCGATCGGGCCAAGGGCGAGGCGAAGGACGCGGCGCACGACGTGAAGGAAAGCGCCAAGGGCGTGCGCGACAGCCTGAAGAAGGACTGAGCGTCCCGGGATTAACTCTGGGCCACTCCTTTGTCTTAATCCGACCACACAGAGGTGGCGCGATGGCAGGCATCCTGAAGTTCTTTGGGAGCGTGATCGGCATCATCTTCCTCATCGGCCTCGTCGTCGTGATCGGCCTCCTGGCCCTGATTTTCTAGGGGGAATTCGGCGCTCCGACGCATCAAGTGGATTTGGTGATGTCGCCAGCGTGTTGCAGGGAGGTCCGGAAGGCAAAGAAGGTCCCCCTTCTCGGCTGATAGTCACGCGACTCGGACAAAGTTCGGGCGTCCCAAATCAAGCATCCGGTTGAGAACCTCGACGGCAATGGCGATCTCGGTGGCCTGGGCCGCGGCTGTGTGGAAGCGCAGCATCGGTCCAATTGGCACCGTCAAATTGGCGGGGTTGGGTTGCCGTGGTGCGGCTGAGCGGCTATCAGGCCGGCATGACGACGTCCTGCTCGCCCTCCTATGCCGGCTGCCGCTTTCCTGCCGAGGTGATCGGCCACGCGGTCTGGCTGTACTTCCGCTTCCCGCTCAGCCTGCGCTTGGTCGGTGCTCGTCAACTTGACGGTACCGGATCAGTCTGCATCGACCTTCTCGGCCAGCCAGATCTTGATCAGGGACTGATAGGGGACGTCCCGTTTATTGGCGGCGATCTTGATTTGGTCGAGCAGGTCGGCCGGCAGCCTGAGAGAAATCGACTTCGTGGATGGCTTCAGGTTGGGAAAACGGACACGCTGGGCTGTGCTCCAGTCCACGTACCGGGTGGAGTCGTGGGTCTCCCAGAACGCCCGCTCCTCGGCTTCGTCGCGGAAGGCCGGCACTGGTTCAGATGTCTTGCGCATAGTGCATGCGTTCCTTCTTGCTCATGTCCCGGGCCGAAATAATCCGGATAAGCGTATCGTTGTCGCGCAGCGTAAAGGTGATGTGCAGTCTCCGGCCTGCTCCCGTAATACCGAGCGCATGGAACCGCAATTCTTCCTGGCTATGCCCCGTGTCCTCGGCGATCAAGAGCGGCTCATTGAAGAAGACTTGCTCGGCCTCAGTTTGGCTGACGGCATGCTTATCGGCGCTTTTTCGGGCATTCCCAGCGTCCCACTGGAATCCGACGATGCGGTCAAGATTGATCATCCTTGTATATCGCTGGCATATACGCCGGTGTCCAGAGCCGAAATACAAAGGGCCGGGCGTTGGCCGCCGCCCTGGGAGGGCGGCGGTGGACGGCGAGTTTACTGGGGGGCACCGTCAACTTGATGGCGTGGACGACCGCTGCTCTTGGCTTCAAGGAGCCATAGATGCGTGGTTGGAGCACACCATCAACGAGAGGGCCGTCCACATGAGCATTGTCACTGTCGGGCTGGATCTTGCCAAGCACGTCTTCCAGGTCCATGGCGTCGATGAAACCGGAACGGCCGTGGTCCGGCGGTCGGTGCGGCGCGAGCAGGTCGAGGCGTTCTTCCGCGACCTGCCCCCGTGCCTGGTCGGCCTGGAGGCGTGTGCGACAGCCCATCACTGGGCGCGACGGATCCGCGCCCTGGGGCATGAGGTGCGGCTGGTTCCGCCGACCCGGGTCAAGGCCTACGTTCAGCGCGGCAAGAAGAATGACGCCACCGACGCCGCGGCGATCGCCGAAGCGGTGACCCGCCCGCACATGACCTTCGTTCCCATCAAGAGCGAGGAGCAGCAAAGCGTCCTGGTCCTGCATCGCTCCCGCGACCTGCTGGTGCGTCAACACACCATGCTGCTCAATGCCCTGCGGGCCCATCTGGCGGAATTCGGCATTGTCGCCCCGCAAGGCCGGCGCAAGCTCGCCGGGCTGATCGGCCAGCTGAACGAGCTCGACCTCCCCGAGATGGCGCGGACCGCCCTGGTCGAAGTGGCCGAGCAGATCGACCGCTGCACGGACCGCATCGCCGCCCTGGAGACCGCGATCGTGACCTGGCACCGCACCAACGAGGCCAGCCGCAACCTGGCCACCATCCCCGGCATCGGGCCGATCACCGCCTCGGTGCTGGCGGCCACCGCCACGGATCCGAAAGCTTTCAAGAACGGCCGCCATTTCGCGGCGTGGCTGGGACTGGTGCCGCGCCAGAACTCCAGCGGCGGCAAGGACCGCCTCGGCGGCATCACCAAGGCAGGCGACCGATCCATCCGCCGCCTCCTGGTCGTCGGCGCCACCACGGTCATTCGCTATGCCCGCAGCAAGGCGCCCGGAGACGGCGAGTGGCTGAAGAGCCTGCTGGCGCGCAAGCCGGCTCGGCTCGCCAGCATCGCGTTGGCCAACAAGATGGCCCGCATCGCCCGGGCGGTGCTCAGCCGCGGCACGGTCTACCGCAAGACGGCCTCGCTCCCGGCGGCCGGCTGATCGTTCAGCGCCGGGGCCCCCGCGGGAGGGATGATCCCCCGTCGGCTGCAGCCGCCGTGTCGCTGGGCGGTCACGGTCACGACGGCTGAGCGACGGGCCCACGATGTGTGAGGGGACAGAGGGAGGTGATGGCGAGACGGTCGCAGCCGGGGATCGGGAAGACCCACGCACTGTCATGCGCATCCAGCGCGGCAACTTGATCGGGACCCGATCCGCGGACTTCATCATGGGAGCATGCAGAACCGGGGGGCAGTTCGGTAGCGCCGGGATCGAGCCGGCCAGTGGCTGGCTTTCTGCCGTGGTTGCTCGGCGGCGCGGCACGTGACGCTCCGGTGGGCATGGCCTCGCCGACAGCTTACCCCGCCCCAACCCCGGCGACTATCGAACTGCCCCCCGGTTCTGCATGCTCCCGAACATCGACGATTTGCGCACCAAAGCCCATGGGCGGCACATGCCCGGCCGCGGTGTTTCTTCGCCGCGGATGGCCGTGATGGAGCCCCCGGAACGCTCCGCGACCAGCATGGTTCTATCGATGCCTTCGCTCGCAACAAAAGCCACCGAGGCCCCCACCGGAGGAATAGCCAACATGCGGATCCGCGCCGGATATCGCCTTGCCTTCGAATGTCCGCAGCCCACGCCAATGCTGCTGGTCCTGAATGTGCACCCGTCACGCCGCGCGGACCTTCTGTCAGACGATGTCCCCACTTTCGACCCGCCCATCGAGATATGGGGCTACATCGACGGCTTCGGCAACGCCTGCAGCCGGGTCGTGATGCCGGCCGGCCGCACCAAGGTCGGCACCGAATTCGAGATCTACGACGATGGCTTACCCGACATCGTTCCGCGCGACGCCGTCCAACACGATATCAAGGATCTGCCAGACGAAGTTCTGGTTTTCCTGTTGGGCAGCCGCTATTGTGACACCGATCGCATGGGCGATTTCGCTTGGGCAACCTTCGGCCAGACCCTGCCGGGATGGAGCCGCGTCCAAGCGATCTGCGACTTTGTCCATGGTCACATTGTCTTCAACTATGCGAACGCCGACCCGCTGAGGACCGCCTATGGCGGCTTCGTCGACCGGACTGGTGTCTGTCGCGACTTCGCGCATCTCGCGATCACGCTCTGTCGATGCATGAACATTCCCGCGCGCTACTGCACCGGGTACCTGGGTGACATCGGGGTTCCTGACGATCCGAATCCGATGGACTTCAGTGGGTGGTTCGAAGCCTACCTGGGGTGTCACTGGTACACCTTCGACGCGCGGCACAACACGCCCAGGATCGGACGCATCCTGATGGCAACCGGGCGCGACGCGACCGACGTCGCGATCTCCACCAGCTTCGGCAACTCGAAGCTCGTCCATTTCGAGGTCATCACCGAAGAGGTTTCGGGCGGAGCCGCAAGGGTGGTCTCCCCCACTGAGTGAGGTGCTGGACAGCTTCGTCACCAAGACGCGCGACAGGAAGGTCAACCTGAAAATCCTCAGAAAAACGAAGAAGCACCGGCGGCAGCCATGTTGCATGGAGGTCCGGAAGGCAAGGAAGATCCCCCTTCTCAGCTGATGGTCAGGTTCTGTCAGCTTTCGGGCCGGGCATCCGTCCTTGCCTGACCGGCCTGGGATCGTAATACCAGCGGCCCTAATCATTGACCGGTTTTGGCCCAGGAGCGGGTGGCGATGGAGGTGATCCGGTCGGGCAGGTCAATGAGGGCATTCCAGGCGTCGCAGCAGGCCTGAACGATGGCCTCGTAGTCGGCGAAGACGCGGTTGCTGAGGAAGTTCTGACGAAGGTACTGCCAGACGTTCTCGACCGGGTTTAGTTCGGGTGAATACGATGGCAGGTGCAGCAGCGTGATGTTGTCAGGCACATCGAGGCATCCGTCGCCGTGCCAGCCGGCTTTGTCGAGCACGACAAGGGCGTGCGCTCCCGGTGAGACGGTGCGGCTGATCTCTTTGAGGTGCTCGGTCATGGCCTCGGCGTTGGCCCGTGGCATGACCAGGCCGGCCCCGGTGCCGCGCGCCGGGCAGACGGCGCCGAACAGGTAGGCCCAGGTATAGCGCTGGTCGCGCGGGATGGCCGGCCGCGAGCCGCGCTCTGCCCAGAGCCGGCTCAGGGTGCCTTGCTGCCCGACCCGCGCCTCATCCTGAAACCAGATCTCGATCGGCTTGTCCCGCGCCGCTTCGGGCAGCGCCTCAGAGCCGGCCGGGGAAATTTGGGCAGGGCGATAAGTGGATTTCCGGCCTGAGAGCGGCGATGATGCCGCGGGATCAGGAGGAACCATGACGAGACGATCGCGCCGGACCCACGCCCCGGCGTTCAAGGCGAAGGTGGCGCTGGCCGCCATCAAGGGGGAGAAGACGCTGGCCGAGCTGGCCCAGCAGTTCGACGTGCATCCGAACCAGATCACGGCTTGGCGGGCGCAGCTTCTGGAGGGCGCAGCCGGGGTCTTCGACGCCGGCACGGCGCCGGCGTCGGCGGGGGCGCCGGTCGACGTGAAGGAGTTGCACGCCAAGATTGGGCAATTGACGCTGGAGAACGATTTTTTGTCCGATGCGCTCGGCAAGGCCGGCCGGCTGAGCGCGCGGCGATGATCGACCGGAGCCATGACCTGCCGCTGACGCGGCAGGCGGAGGTGCTCGGCGTGAGCCGCGGCAGTCTTTATTACCGGCCTCGTCCGGTGTCGGCGGCCGACCTGGCGGTCATGCGCCGGCTCGACGAATTGCACCTGAACCACCCGTTTGCCGGCAGCCGGATGCTGCGCGACCTGCTGCGGGCGGAGGGCATGGCGATCGGCCGCGACCGCGTCATCACGCTGATGCGCCGCATGGGCATCGAGGCCTTGTATCGCCGGCCGAACACCTCAAAGCCGGCACCGGGACACAAGGTCTTTCCGTACCTGCTGCGCGACATGACGATCGAACGGCCAAACCAGGTGTGGGCGATGGACATAGCCTACATTCCGATGGCCAGGGGCTTTGTCTATCTCACCGTGGTCCTCGACTGGTACAGCCGGCGGGTTCTGTCATGGCGACTGTCGATCGCCATGACCGTGGACTTCTGCCTGGAGGCGGTTGAGGAGGCGCTGACCCGGCACGGCCGGCCCGAGATCGTCAACACCGATCAGGGCAGCCAGTTCACCTCCGGCGCGTTCGTCGGTCTGCTGCTGGCCAACCGCATCGAGATCAGCATGGACGGCAAGGGATCATGGCGCGATAATGTCTTCGTTGAGCGGCTATGGCGCTCGGTGAAGTACGAGGAGGTCTATCTCAAGGCCTACGGCAGTGTCGCCGAGGCCCGCACCTCCATCGGCCATTACCTCGACTTCTACAACACCAGGAGGCCACATTCGAGCCTGGGCGGGCAAACGCCCGACCGGGTCTACGTCCACACTCCGCCCCAGGCGGAGGCCGCATGATGTGCGCCGCCGCGCGGGGGGCCTCATTCCGGTCGGGCTACGCCCTCCCTCCATGAGGCCCCCCGCGCGGCAGATCGTGACGACATCCGGCTGGCAATCCACTTAAAAAACGCCGGATCCTGTCTCGACGACTCCGGCCAGCGCCTCCTTCACCAGATCGGAAAAGTTTTTTTAAAAGCCTCCTGGGCCTCGGGATCGGCCTGTGGGTGGCGCGGGCGTGCCGACACCTTCGCAAACCTCAACCGATGCAACACTTTGCCGACCGAGCGCTCATGCATCTCGATGTCGTACCGCTCCTTGATCACCTTTTGAAGATCGACCCGGCGCCAGCGCACAACCCCGTCGCGGTCCGGGTCCGGACCCTTGCGCACGAGCCCGGCCAGCTCCGCCTCCTGCTCGGGCGACAAAGCGCGTTGGCGCCCTGGGGATGTCCGATTGTACAGGCCCTCAAGCCCCGCCTCGTTGTACCGGTGCACCCAGTCGCGCAGCGTCTGACGGTCCATGCCGCATAGCCGGGCCGCATCTGCACGCGACGCCCCCTCCAGCAGCATGGCGATCGCCAGCATCCGCCGCGCCGCCGCCGGGTCGCGGGCCCGCGCCGCCTCGCGCCGCAAATCGTCCGCCGAATACTCCGTCCGCGTGATCTTGACCGGCATCCTGTCTCTCCGACGCACCCGTTTGCCGGAGGCAATCACACCGCAATTTCGATGGGAATCCCCCTCTGCTCCGCTCAGCCTTCGGCCTTCCCGCCGCGAGTCAGCTCCATAGGCCGCTGGTATAAGGTATCAGGACTTGGCCGAGATGTTCCTGATCCGGGGGTTCGTCTTCACGCATGAGGCGGTGCGGGAGTGGGAGGCAAAGCTGGCGCCGCTGCTGACCGAGCCGCTGCGCCAGCGCCGGGCCGGCACGGTCGGGCGCAGCTGGTACGCCGATGAAACCTGTGTGAAAGTTGCCGGGAAGTGGCGCCATCTTTAGGCTCCGCGACGCTCCGAGTGGATTCGGCGGGTAGCGCCGGGCGGAACCCGCCAGCCGCAGACGGCAGCCTCCCCGACCTTGCTGCCAGGGTGGCATCAGGCGGCGGCCAGCCTCAAGCGCCGCCTCTCTACCGGAGACGGCGGGCCGCTGGCGCGGCCAACGTCCGCCGCGGCCACGGTCGTCGTAGCGGCGAGGGCGTCGGCGGCGCTTGACCCTGGCCGCCGCCTGATGCCTTGGGGGACGCAGGTCGGCTCCGGCGGGATGGTCGGTGCCAGTCCCACCAGCAAGATGGTGTTATCATGGTATGGCCGGCGGCACCGCAGGCGCTCATGCCCGTTTCCCTGCCCTTGGTGAGACTGGACCGGGACCTGCCCTCGGAGCCGACCTGCGCTCCCCGGCGCGCCGCGCGGAAGGCCTGTCAAGGCCCGGCGACACCGCAGCCGCCAGCCGACACGCGCCGCCCGTGTTTAACGGTGCCGCTGGCCCGGCGGTGCCGCCCGGGAGCCGGGCCTTGACAGGCCTGAGCACGGCGCGACCCTGGCCGCCGGTCGGGACCGCCCCTCGTGCCGGGCTACGATGGCATTGGGCATCGGTCAGCAGAAGCGTCCGCGGCGACAGCCGTCCGCACCCTTCATCGCCTGGATCTGCCCGCTCACAGCCCCCACCGGCGACATCATCAATTCCACTTGATGCGTCGGAGCGCCCATCTTCACCGCGCCATCGATCGGGACGGCCATCTCGTCGACGTCTCCTTGAGCGAGACCCGCGACCTGGCGGCCGCCAAGGCGTTCTTCCGCTCGGCCCGGTCGGTCACGCAGGTGGCGCCGGACCGGGTGACGACCGACGGCCACGAGGCCTGCCCGAGAGCCATTCGGGAGGAGTTCGGCAAAACGGTTGTGCACCGGACCAACCAATACCTCAACAACCATCTCGAACAGGATCATCGTGGCATCAAGGGTCGGTATCGCCCGATGCGTGGCTTCAAGGACATCGGCGCTGCGCGCCGCTTCTGTCGAGCTTACGATGAGCTTCGACATGTCCTGAGGCCGATGACCTTCCACAAGGAGCCTGTGTCGCTGGCGCGGCGGCGCGCCATCCATGTCCGGCGGGTCGCGGCCCGGCCACGCGCGAGTCGGCCGCGCGAAACGTGACCATCCGGCCGCGCTCGTCGTCCCACAAGATGAACCGCACGGCGCGGAGCCCGTCCCCAAAGGACAGAGCCGGAACCTCGCGGAGCGCCTGCAGCGCCTCATGGCACTCCTGAAGCCTATAGTTGGGGATGCGCGGGTTCAGGTGATGCACATGGTGGTATCCGATATTCCCGGTGAACCATTGCAGGATTGCGGGCAGGCGCAGATAGGTCGAGCTCCGCAACGACGCCGAGACCGCATCCCAACCGTCGTGACGGGCCCAGACCGTCGATTCGCCGCGATGCTGCACGGAGAACAGCCAGACGCCGATGATCGATGCCCATATCATAATCGGCAGATGTACAGTCGCGATCTCGCCGAATCCGAGCAGCAGCCCCAGCCCCCCGAATATCACGATCAACGCTACGTCGGTGACGTAGACGGCGCCGCGCTCGCGCCGCCACGCCGTCGGTGTATCAAAGGGAAACCTGTAAAGACCGAGGAAGACCAGCGGCGGCAGCAGAAAATTGGCGACGAACGGGTGCCGGGCCGTTCGATACCACCAGCGTCGCAATGGGCTCAGCGCGTGATACTCGGCCACCGTCAGACAGGATGAATAGATATCGGCGCCGCTCTGACGGCGGTCGAGGTCGTTCCAGATGCCATGATGGCCGGCGTGCTGCCGACGCCACGATGTGTAGGGCGTCAGCGTCAGCAGGCTGCACGCGAAACCGAGCATATCGTTCGCACGGCGCCCGCGGAAAAACGACAGATGTCCGCAGTCGTGCTGGATGATGAAGATCCGCACCAGGAAACCGGCGGCCAATGGTGCAAGCGCAAGGGAGAACCAGTAGGACACATCGATCAGGACATACATTGCAGCACAGGTGGCGAAAAAGCCGCCGAACGACGTGATCATCTGAGAAAGGCTTTTGCGCAATATGGGCGGTTGAAAGCGCCTTGTACGCTGGCGGAGGTCCGCTTGCTCGCTCATGGTGTCCCTTTTCGGCGTGGAACGGCCTTCTTACCTTCTTAATAGCTACTGGCGGCGTGAGACCGATACAAAGTTGAAATCGGCATGCCCGCAGCTCCTAACAAGAAACAACGCGCCGAAGGGGGCTTCGCCCGCCGGCCTCCCCACAGTTTCATCCATCGGGATCGGCCGGAACGGACGGTGGTCAACTCGCCAGTGAGTAACATCAGGAGGGATCGGTGGTTCCCAACGAGAGCATAACAAACTGGGGGGTCTGGATCAGGCAGCGACCTGTCGGGCTGTGGCATCGTCGTTGGCGGTAAGCCCCGGAAACCAGGTCTCGAAGGTCGGCCGCAACGTGCCGTCCAGCGTACGGGTGCGGACCTGGAGCAGGTGGTGGGCACCGCGCCTGGTCCACTGCATCTGCTGGCGCTTGGACATCCGCTTGTCGATGACGACGTTGACCGCGGACTCCGTGAAGGCCGTGGAGATCCGCTCCCCATGGCGCCACCGCTCGCCGTAGTTGGGAATGGCGCCGGTGTTGTTGGCGATGTACGTCGCGAACTCCGCCGTCAGCCGGGCGAACTTCTTCAGCCCGTCGTAGGGCAGGACCAGGGCGCGAAGATCCTCGGCCAAATCCTCGAGGCGCTCCTGGGCTTCGACGGCGTCGCCATGCCAGAGCCGCCACTTGATCCGCTCCAGCCGCTCAGCGAGCTCGGCGCCGACGGCCGCGTCACGGTGGGTCACGCCCTTGGCGAACTGGCCCAACACGGTCAGCCGCATTGTCACATGGAACCAATCCAGGACATGCTCGGCGCAGGGCGACATCTCGGCAACCAGGGCCCGGACGCTGTCGCCGCCGTCGGTCAGGAAGGTGATGTCCTGGTTCATCTGCAGACCCTGGTCGCGCAGCACCTGGTTCAGCCGGCGCCGCGGCTTGGTGTCGTGGGTCTGCACGAAGCCGAAGAAACGATCGGCCCGGTCCTCCGGAACCGATTTGCCGGCGATCACCTCGAACTGGGCCGTCTTGTCCTCCCAGCCGCGCACGAATCCGCCATCCATGCCCACGACGATCGGCCCCTCGGGGGCCGGCAACGCACGCCAGTCGGCAGCACATCCCTCAATGAAGGAGAAGCGCTCCTCACCCAGCGCCGCCTCAAGCCGCTCGGCGACCCGGCACAGATCGCGCCGCACGGTCATCGGATTCGTCGTCTCGGCGACCGGCAGCACGTCCTTCAGCAAGTCCGTGGTGATGCCGTAGGACGCCAGCGAGGCCCACTTCGCCTCCAGGAACAGCAGCTCGGGAGCCGCGTGCTGGGTGAACAGGGCCGTCAGCGGGCTGAAACTGCGGCCGGCCGCAGAATGGCAGGCGCAATGGCGCAGGCGCCGGCTGGGAATGGCCACGGTGCCGAACAGGGTTCGGAACCGGAGTGGTCTCACCCCCTTGCTCTGCCGCACTCGGCCGCACTCTGGACACCGCCGATGCCGTGCCAGGACCTCGGCCGCCTGGGCGGTCAGCAGTCGCTCCTGGGCGGTCTGCAGCATCTGCTTCGCTTCGGCAGGCACCGTCAAGTTGGCGGGGTTGGGTTGCCGTGGCGGGGGCGGGCGGCTATCAGATCGCCATGACGACACCCTGCTCCCCCTCCTATGCCGGCTACCGCTTTCCCGCCGAGGTGATCGGCCATGCGGTCTGGCTGTACTTCCGCTTCCCGCTCAGCCTGCGCATGGTCGAGGAGATGCTGGCGGCCCGCGGCATCGTCGTCAGCCACGAGACCGTGCGCCAGTGGGGCCGCAAGTTCGGCCGCGAAATCGCCAACAACCTCCGCCGGCGGGCGCCGCAGCGGGGCGACAAGTGGCATCTGGACGAGGTGGTGATCACCATTGCCGGCAAAAAGCACTGGCTGTGGCGGGCGGTCGACCAGGACGGCTTCGTGCTGGACTGCCTGATCCAGAGCCGACGCGACACCAAGGCTGCCAAACGGCTGCTCCGCAAGCTGATCAAGAAGCAGGCGCGGGCACCGCGGGTGATGATCACCGACAAGCTGAAGTCCTATGGTGCGGCCAAGCGGAAGTTGAAGCTCGGCAGCGAGCATCGCCAGCACAAGGGGCTGAACAACCGGGCCGAAAACTCTCATCAGCCGACCCGAAGACGGGAACGGCAGATGAAGCGCTTCAAGTCAGCGCGCCAGGTACAGCAGTTCCTCTCCATCCACGATCCGATCGCCAACCTCTTCCACCTGCCCCGCAATCGCCTGTCCGCCACCGCATACCGCACCGCCCGCGCCCACGCGTTCGCGACCTGGGCCGAGGTTGCCGGCGCCGGCCTGGCGGCGTGACCTCGGCCGGCCGGCCGACCAACGGTTTTCCGCCACCCAATTGCCGTTCCGCTCTCGTCAAGTTGACGGTGCCGTGTGGAGGCCGGACACGACGGCGACGCGCTGCCGCTGGGGCTGCTGTGCCGGATCCTGTTCGACCCGGGCGCGGCGGACGACCGGGTGGCGATCCGTGCGGCCGAGCGGCTGGCGGCGCGCTTCCTGGGCGGCCACGCGGTGAGCGCCGCGGCGGGGCGGCAATGGGCCGACGCCGCCGAGCTGGTCGTGACCGGCCTGACCGGGAGCCATGGGGCGGGAGAGGTGCACCGCCGGCTCGACCGCGCCGATACCCTGGCCGGGGAGCTGGACCTCGGCGACCGCGTCGAGGCCAGCCGCCACCTGCCGGGCAGCTTCGAGCGCCGGCTGGCCCGCCTGGCGCAGGCGCTGGAGGCGGTCGCGGCGGCGCCCGGCGAGGCCGCGCCGGCCGACCTGGAGCCGGCGATCCAGTCGGTGACGGACCACGCCCAGGCGGCGGTGCTGCGCGGCCGGTACGATGCCGCGCTGATGGCCACGCGGCTGGCCCGCTGGCTGGCGGCCCCCGCGCCCGCCCCGGCGGCGACGCTGGCCGAGGCGATCGACCGCTACACCCACGACACCGCCTTCGCCGACCGGGCCCGCCGGCACCTGCTGCGCGGCGACCAGGCGCCGGTGCTCAGCGCCGCCTACGGCGCTCTGGCGCGGCAGGCGCGGGCCCGGCGCGAGGCGGAGTCGCAGCGGTTCGCCGGGCTGCTCCAGGCCTGGCTGAAGGCGCCGCCGCAGGACGACCCGACCCTGACCGTCGAGGCGGTGCTGGACCGGGTCGTGGCGCCGCTGGCCCGGCAGAGGCCGGTGCTGCTGCTGGTGCTGGACGGGCTCAGCCTGCCGGTGTTCGTGGAGCTGCTGCCGCCGCTGCTGGACCAGGGCTGGAACGAGCTGTGGCCGGCTGGGGCCGAGCGCCGGCCCGCCGCCCTCGCCGCACTGCCGACGATCACCGCGGTCTCGCGGGCCAGCCTGCTGACCGGCCGGCCGGTGCGCGGCGCGCAGCCGCTCGAAAAGACTGCCTTTGCCGGCCATGCCGGCCTGCGCGTCGCATACAAGACCCGCAAGGCGCCGAGGCTGTGGCACAAGGGCGACCTGACCGGCCCGGACGGGCCCGGCCTGGCCGCGGACCTGCGCGCCACGCTGGCCGACCCGGCGGACCGGGTGGTCGGCGTGGTCTACAACGCCATCGACGACCACCTCGCCGGCTCCGACCAGCTCCACCAGACCTGGGCGCCGGACGTGCTGCCGCCGCTGCCGGCGCTGCTGCACGAGGCGCGCGCGGCGGGACGGGTCGTGATCCTGACCGCCGATCACGGCCACGTCCTGGACGAGGCGACCGTGCTGCGGGCCCAGGACGGCGACGGCGGCGACCGCTGGCGCCCCGCCGATGCGCCGCCCGGCGACGGCGAGGTGCTGCTGCAGGGCGCCCGCGTGCTCGCCCCCGACGGGTCCGACCGGGTGGTTGCGGCCTGGAGCGAGGCGGTCCGCCATGCCGGCAAGAAGACCGGCTATCACGGCGGCGCGGCCCCGCAGGAGGCGATCGTGCCCGCCTGCGTGCTGTCGCCGGTCGCCGAGGACCTGGACGGCTGGCACCTGGCGCCGCCGGTCGAGCCCGGCTGGTGGCACGGCGGCGAGCCGGCGCCCGCCCCGCGCCGTCCCGCACCGCGGCCGCCCCGGCCCCGCGACGACCGGCAGCCCGGCCTGTTCGACGCGCCGCGGCCGGCCACCCCGCCCGCCGGCTGGATCGACCGGCTGCTCGCCAGCAGGACCTACGACGTCCAGCGGCGCATGGCCGGGGCGCGCAGCGTCGGCGACGAGCAGGTGCGCGCCCTGCTGGCCGCGCTGGCCGAACGGGACGGCCTCTGGCCGTTCGCCGCGCTGGCGCAGAGGCTGGGCGACCCGCCGTTCCGGCTGAACGGGCGCCTGGCCCAGGTGCGCCGCCTGCTCAACGTGGACGGCTATCCGGTGTTGACGGTGGACGATCCCGCGAACACGGTGACGCTCAATCGCGACCTGCTCGAGGTGCAGTTCGGCCTGAAGGACGCCTGAGCCGATGCCGAGCCCGCAACGCCGTACGGAAATCATCGACGCCCTGCGCCGCGGCACCGTGCCCCGCGCCGGGCTGGACGCCTTCGCCGTCGGCCTGGACCGGCTGGGCGACGCGTTCGACCGGGAGCTGGACACGGTCCGCCTGGGCGGCAGCGTGTTCAAGGCGGTGCGCGGGGAGTACGGCAGCGGCAAGACCTTCTGCGCCCGGTGGCTGCAGGAGCGGGCCCGGGCGCGGGGCTTCGCCACCGCCGAGGTCCAGATCTCCGAGACCGAGACGCCGCTGCACCGCATGGAAACGGTGTACCGCCGCCTGACCGAGCGGCTGGTCACCGCCGACGGCCGCGAGGGCGCGCTGCGCGACATCGTCGACGCCTGGTTCTTCACGCTGGAGGAGGAGGTGCTGGCCGCCGGTGACGTGGACCCCGCCGACGAGGCCGGCCTGATCGACCGCACCGGGCAGGTCATGGAGCAGCGGCTGGCCGCCGTCACCCGCTCCGCGCCGGCGTTCGGCGCGGTGCTGCGCACCTACCGCCGGGCGCTGGCCGCCGGCGACGAGACCACGGCGGCCGGGCTGGTCGCCTGGCTGGGCGGGCAGCCGAACGTGGCCGCGGCGGTCAAGCGGCAGGCCGGGCTGAAGGGCGACATCGATCACTTCGCCGCCGGCAACTTCCTGGCCGGCCTGCTGGTCATCCTGCGCGACTCCGGCGTGCCGGGGCTGGTGTTCGTGCTGGACGAGGTCGAGACCCTGCAGCGCATGCGCGGCGACAGCCGCGACAAGGCGCTCAACGGCCTGCGCCAGCTGATGGACGAGATCGACGCCGGGCGGTTCCCCGGCATCTATCTGCTGATCACCGGCACCTCGGCGTTCTTCGACGGGCCGCAGGGCGTGCAACGGCTGGCGCCGCTGGCGCAGCGGCTGCACGTGGACTTCTCGACCGAGCCCCGGTTCGACAACCCGCGCGCCGTGCAGGTGCGGCTCAGCCCGTTCGACCTGGACCGGCTGGCGGCGGTCGGCCGCAGCATCCGTGACATCTTCGCGGAGCAGGCGACGGCGCCGGAGCGCATCCGCGGGCTGGTCGGCGACGACTACATCGCGCGGCTGGCCGGGGCGATCGCCGGCGACCTGGGCGGGCGCGCCGGCGTGGCGCCGCGGCTGTTCCTGAAGAAGCTGGTCGGCGACGTGCTGGACCGCGTCGACCAGTTCCCGGACTTCGACCCGCGCCGGCACTACGCCCCGACCCTGGCCGAGGTCGAGCTGACGGCGGCGGAGCGCGCCGCGCGGGCCGCAGCCGACGTCGACGAGATCGAGCTGTCGCTTTGACGGCGCCGGCGGCGTTCGAGCGGCTGCACCCGGCCGTCCAGTACCACGTGGTCAACTCGCTCGGGTGGTCGTCGCTGCGGCCGATGCAGGAACGGGCGATCGCCCCGATCCTGGCCGGCGAGCACGTGCTGCTGCTGGCGCCCACCGCCGGCGGCAAGACCGAGGCGGCGGTCCTGCCGGTGCTGTCGCGCATGCTGACGGAGCACTGGGCCGGGCTGTCGGTGCTCTATCTGTGCCCGATCCGGGCCCTGCTGAACGACCTGGAGCCGCGGCTGGCCCGGCTCGGGCAGTTCGTCGGCCGCTCGGCGGCGCTGTGGCACGGCGACGTGGGGCCGGCGGCGCGGCGGCGGATCGAGCAGCAGCCGCCCGACCTGCTGCTGACGACGCCGGAATCGCTTGAGGCGATGCTGATCTCGGTGCGGGTCGACCACCGCGCCCTGCTGGGCGAGGTGCGCGCCGTGATCGTCGACGAGCTGCACGCCTTCGCCGGCGACGACCGCGGCTGGCACCTGCTGTGCCTGCTGGAGCGGCTGCGCCGGCTGGGCGGCCGGCCCGCCCAGCGCATCGGCCTGTCGGCGACGATCGGCAACCCGGACGCGCTGCTGGCGTGGCTGACCGCCGGCCGCGACGAGCCGCGGGGCGTGCTGGCCCCCGCGCCGGCCGGGGCCGCGGAGGCCGACGTGACGATCGACCACGTCGGGTCGGTGGACAACGCGGCCCTGGTGCTGAGCCGCCTGCACCGCGGGGAGAAGCGCCTGGCGTTCTGCGACAGCCGGGCACAGGCGGAGCGGCTGGCCGGGGCGCTGCGCGACCGCGGCGTGGAGACCTTCGTCTCGCACAGCTCGCTGAGCCCGGACGAGCGGCGCCGCGCCGAGGGCGCCTTCGCCTCCGGCTCCAACTGCATCATCGTCGCCACCAGCACGCTGGAGCTGGGCCTCGACGTGGGCGACCTGGACCGGGTCGTCCAGGTCGACGCGCCGGGCAGCGTCGCCGGCTTCCTGCAGCGGCTCGGCCGCACCGGGCGGCGGGCGGGGGCGCGGCGCAACTGCCTGTTCCTGACGACGTCGGAGGACGCCTTCCTGCGCGCCGCCGGCCTGATGCTGCTGTGGTCGGAGGGGTATGTCGAGCCGACGGTGCCGCCGGCGCAGCCCTGGCACATCTTCGCCCAGCAGGTTCTGGCGCTGTGCCTGCAGGGGGCGGAGCTGGTCGCGGACGACTGGCGGGACTGGGTGGGGGGGGTGCCGGCCTTCGCCGACCGGGCCACGGCGCGTGCCGTGCTCGACCACATGCTGGCGGCCGGCATCCTGGCCGCGCCGGACGGCCGGCTGACCGTCGGCCCGGCCGGGGAGCGGCTGTTCGGGCGGCGGCATTTCCTGGACCTGGTGGCGGCGTTCGCCACGCCGCCGCTGGTCCGGGTGCGGCACGGGCGGCAGGACCTGGGGGCCGTCCACCCGTTCTCCTTCGCCGCGCCCGAGGGCCGCGCGCCGGTGGTGTCGCTGGCCGGGCGCAGCTGGGTCGTGACCTCGGTGGACTGGTCGTCCCGCACCGCCTGGGTGGAGCCGTCGGCCATGCCCGGCCGGTCGATCTGGGACGGCTCCTCGCGGGCGATGGGCGCGCTGCACTGCGCCGCGGTGCAGCGGCTGCTGGCCGGCGCCGACCCGGCGCCGCGGCTGTCGCAGCGTGGGCAGCGGGTGCTGGCAGACCTGCGCGAGGCTTACGCCTGGTGCACCCCGGACGCCACGGCGGTGGTGGCCGAGGCGGACGGGGAGACGCGCTGGTGGACCTTCGCCGGCATCGGCGCCAACGCCGCCGTGGCCGCCGGGCTGGCCGCGGCCGGCGTGGCCGTGCAGCGCTTCGACAATTTCGGCCTGACGTTTGCCGGGCGCCCCGCACAGGCGGCGGTGGCAGGCGCGCTGGCCGGGCTGTCGGCGGCGGACCTGCGCCCCGACGTGCCCGAGGCGGAGCGGGACCGCCTGAAGTTCTCCGCCTGTCTGCCGGACGGGCTTCGGCGTGGGATCGCTGAAACCCGGACAATCGATCATGCCGCCCTGGTGCGATTGCTTGCCATGCCGGTGCGGTTCGTGGAAATCCATTGAGGGGGGAGACCACCACGATGCTGGCGCTCGCCCCATCGGTTCCTGGCATGATCACCAGAACTGGCCGGCTTGTTGCGGCCTCCCCTGTTCATCGCCAAGCTCTGATAATGCCGGGATTATCATGTCGAGGCGAAGCCGTCATTTCACTGAGGCCGCAGCTTGAAGGCTGCGGATGCGGCAGTAGCGCCTTGCGTCAACCGTGAGCGACTGATTATATGGCCATATATGGTCATACCGGAGCCCGCCGATGCCCCACGTGCCGATGAACGAGGCCAAGACCCGCCTCACCGAGCTGGTCGCTGCCGTCGAGCAGGGCGAGCGCGTCATCATCACCCGCCATGGCAAGGCCGCGGCGGAGATCGTCCCCTGCCGGGGCTCCCGGGGCGTGCGGCTCGGCGACATCGGCGAGCTCAAGCGGCGGCTGGGCATCGGGCGGATTGTCGAGACCGTGCCCGAGGATTTCGACGTACCGCTCCCCGAGGACATTCTCATCAGCCCGATCGACTGACGATGCTGGTTCTGGCGGACACCCATGTCCTGGTCTGGGCGGCCGAGGAGCGCCTGGACCGAATCCCGCCGGGCTTTCGCACCATCCTGGCGGATGAGGGCAATGCGGTGTTCATGAGCGCGGCCAGCTTCTGGGAGCTGGGCATCAAGCATCGCCTCGGCAGGCTCCGGCTTCTGGTCGATCCGGCCGCCATCGCGACACTTCTGGAGGCGGCCGGCTTCCGCCACCTCGACGTCACCCACCGGCACGCAACCGCGCGGCTGCAGCATGAACCGGAGACACGGGACCCGTTCGACCGGCTGCTGCTGGCGCAATGCAATGTCGAGGACATGCAGCTGATGACGCTCGACCGCGCCCTGCAGAGCCTCCCGCGGGCTCTCAAGCCGCAGTGACCTTCCGGCCGCGCCGGACGTGCCCGTCGGCACTGTCGACTTGACGAGGGTGGAACGGCAACCTCGGCCCAGGTCGCGAACGCCTGGGCGCGGGAACTGGAGCGGCGTGGCCACGAGGTGCCGGCCGATCCGTGCCCGCCGGAGGAGTGGCCGACGATCGCGGCCCGGCTGGCGCGCCGGTCCCCCGAACTGGTCGAGGCCCTGCACCGGATCCTGGTCGAGGGCCGGCCGGTGGGCTGGGTGTCGACCACGCCCGCCATGCGGTGCCGCCTGCAGCGCATGGCGGGCGACCTCGGCTGGCGGGCCGTCCACGACGACGAGGACCAGTAGGCGGTGCAACGGCTGCCGTCGCGGTTTTCCGCTGCCCCTTTGCCCGGGAGGCACAAGAGTTGACGCCGAAGCGGCTGGGAGCGGACCTGCCCCCGGATGCTGGAGGAGCATGAAACGACAGCAGCGCGGCTGGAACACCTCCGGCGGGCCGCCGAGGCCGAGGGCAAGGCGGAGTATGCACGTCTCGCCGAGGAGATCGGGGTGCATGCCCGGACCGAGGAGCTGGTCCTCCATCCCAGCGCGCTCATGATCGGCGAAGCCGTCCGGCTGCGCCGCGGCGGCGATCAGGGGCAGGACGGATCATCGGACCTCTGCACCCCGCCCCTACCGCTGCCAAGCCAGCCGGCGGCGGTTCGACGGACTGCGCTTGCCGCAGCCGCGATGGCCGCCATGTCATGGCAATGAAGAGGCGAAAGCGACAAAAGACGGTGCCGCTGCCCCTGATGATGGCCGAACTGGCATTCTCGTCATGGGAGACGATTGGCCGTCGATCCTGGATGATGACCCAGGGAACCTGCTCTGCTGCCGAGTATCGGCGCATGGTCATGGAGAAAGTGGAGGCGGCCCGGCTCAGCGGCAACGCCGTGGGAGTTCCCGGCGGCAAGGGCAGCGCGACTGCCGTCCTGGCTCCCTGGCACCGCCGGGCCATGGCCAACAGCAAGCGGTTGCGCAAGAAGACGCAACCGCGGTGAACGACCTGGTCCGTCCTGCTCTCGGCCTGGCGCTCGTTGGTGCACGAACCGGAGCAGCGCTGCTCCCAACGGCCGGTGGATGCCTGCCCGCCGGAGGAGGGCCGGCCATCGCGGTGCGGCCGACCCCATTGGCCGGTCCCGGCGGCAACCATCGACAGCCGGAGGCGCTCGCGATCCGCGGGCACCCTTTCCTGCCATCGTCAGCCCGGACTCCCGGCGTCACGTGACATCCCCCGGCGACGCCGATTGTGGCGCGCTCACGCCGGCCTCCCGAACAGCTCCCCGAACAGGCGCTCCGCCTCGCGCAGCCCGGCGTCGGTCAGGATGACCGATTTCGCTTTGCAGACCGGGTCCAGGATCATGCCCTTGTCGTGCAGCCGGTTCATCGCCTCCCAGTCGAACGTCTTCCAGGCCCGCACCCCGTCGTGCAGGGTCAGGTAGAGCAGCGCCAGAACGGCGTCGTCGATCCTGTCGGTGTCGATGTCCATCGCTCCGAAACCCTCCCTCCAGCAGGTGGGCGCCGGCCTGCCCGGTCGTCGCCCCTGAAGTCTACCCTCCCGGCCCTCTCCGCAGGAGCCCGATCGTGCACCGGATGGACCCTGTTCCGGCTGGACGCCTGGCGTGGTTTCGCGGGGAGGACTGGATTGCAGTTCATGCGGACGACAGGGTCGGGCGTCGCCCTGCGGGCCGGGCTCTACTCGCCGCCGGCGGCGGCTCCCGAAGCCCCTGCGGGTCTTCGCCCTTCGGGTCACGATCCCTGACGCGCGCGGCTGGCGCCGCGGTGAGCGCGCGGACGCCCCACCCGGAGGGCGGGGCGCCGGGTGGCGGCCCGGCTGCCGTTGCGGCGGGACCGGATCAGGTCGAACCCTCGTCGATCGCCCGCCCGAGGCACCGGGGCAGGGGCCGGGAAGCTCGGGTCGTCGAGCCTGACCGGATCGTGCCTGCCATCCCACGGCATCGGGTCCACGCCGCGCCGCACTCGACCGGGCCGGCGGGGCAACGGCCGAACGCCGTGCCGATGTCCTCCGCGGCCGGCGCCCGGTTGGCGTTGACGGTAAGGGTCTTGAGCCTGCCGATCGGGGATCCGGCCTGCTCCCGGCGGGCGCCGACGGCCGCCACGGAGCGCCTCCTCCCCACGCCAGCCGTGCCGCGCCCACCGCGACCTCGATGGCTTGATCTGGCCGGAGGGTCCGGGCTGCGCCCCGATCGCCTCCGCAACGGCGGACCGTCAACTTTCTTCCCCTGCCGCTGCGCGGCATTCCTCGCGAGACAAGAAAGCCGCCGGCCCGCCATCCTCCGCTGCGCTCCGGCCGCAAGCGGTGCGCAGGCGATCGCCCTCCGGCCGGACGATCGCCATCGAGGCCGCGGTGGGCGCGGCCCGGTCTCAGCAAGGAGACGCTCCATGGCGACCATCGGCACCTTCACCAAGACCGGCGACACCTTCACCGGCACGCTCAAGACCCTCACCATCAACGCCAAGGTCAAGATCGCGCCGAACGAGAAGGACACCGACAAGGCCCCCGACTACCGCCTCTTCGCCGGCCCGGTCGAGTGCGGCGCGGCGTGGAAGAAGACCTCCCAGGGCGGCCGCGACTACCTCTCGGTCAAGCTCGACGACCCGAGCTTCCCGGCCCCGGTGTTCGCCTCGTTGGTCGCGGTCGAGACCGGCGAGTTCCACCTGATCTGGTCCCGCCGCAACGGCAGCTGAGCCCCGCTCCGACGCAGCGCCCCGCCCTCCGGGTGGGGCGTCCGCGCGCTCGAAGAAATGTGCAAGGACCCCGGATCGCCCGGAACAACACCGGCGCTCCGGCATGCTCCTCGAGATCCCGCAGCGGCAGCCCGGCGCGCTCCTCGGCCCGGCGTCCGCCATTGACCGCCTGAGGTCTCGGGGTGCCCAGGCCGATGCGCACGGGAGCAACGGCTCCGTCGAGCCCCGGCGGTCAACCGGCCTGGAGGTCGCCCCGTCACGTCCGTCGTCGTGGCCGCGCCGCTCCCACCGAAGACCCCACGGCATCGGCAGCGGCGGCCCGACCCGGGTCGCGCCCTATCGGACCCGGTCAAGGGACATCCATGCACCTGCGGCCGCTGCCTGCCGTGCCGGAGGCGGTCATCGGAGTCGCCGGCCCCTGCAAGCCCGTCGAGGCTCCGGTTTTTGGACAGACGCCGATCCGGTGGCCGTGGTTTCGGCATGAGGGGTCTGGCACCCCTTGCGCAACGCACTCCGGGACATCGGCGGAGTCCAGGCGGCCGGGCGCATCCTTTCCGCGATCCAAGGATTGAACGCCCCACGCCACGATCACCGGCAGGAGCGAAGGCGTACGGGCGTCGCCCTGCGGGCCCGGGCTCTACTCGCCGCCGGAGGCGGCTCCCGAAGCCCCTGCGGGTCTTCGCCCTTCGGGTCACGATCCCTGACGCGCGCGGCTGGCGCCGCGGTTGGCGGGGCCAGCAATGGCGCCGCGGCCGCCTTGCCCGATCCGGCCGCACGGCCGGCCGGTCGGCCCGCGGCGGCCCTGCGGATCCTGTTCCCCGTGAAGGCGAGGCCGGCCTCCGCCTGTCCCGCCCGCCCTTCGGATCCGGGTGCCGGCGCGTGGGCTTGCCCCCCGGTGCCGTCCCGGTCGGCTGCTGCCGGATGACCGGGAACCGCCGTCGCGGCCCGGCGGGCAAAAGCCATCCGGGTTGCCGCCAGGGCTGTGACGAAGGCGGCGCGTCCCGACCCCGGCCGGGCGCCGCAGCGCGCCGGCCCCCGCAGCCGGGCCGACGGGGGCCAGGCCGGTCCCGGCCCCGGCGGCGCGCCGGAGAGGAAGAGGGCGATCGAGGCGGTGTGACGGGCCGGGAGGCGGGAGAGAGGCTCTCGCCCGCCCGTCGCGAAGGATCCGCCCGATGACCGGCACCCTCGACCGCATTCCGCTCGACCGCCTGTTTCCCTCCAAGCACAACGTCCGCAAGGCCCCCGACACCCCGGCGGCGCTGGCCGAGCTGAAGGCCAGCATCCGCGCGCACGGCCTGCAGCAGAACCTGGTCGTCGCCCCGGCCAACGCCGACGGCCGCCATGCCGTGCTGGCCGGCGGCCGCCGCCTGACCGCGCTGCTGTCGCTCCGCGCCGAGGGCGCGCTGCCGGCCGACCTGACGGCGGTGCCGTGCCTGGTGTCCCCCGGCGATGCCGCGGAGCTGTCGTTGGCCGAGAACGTCGTGCGCCTGGCCATGCACCCGGCCGACCAGGTCGCCGCCTGGGCCGCGCTGGCCGGCAACGGCCTGAGCGTGCCACAGATCGCCCGCCGCTTCGGCGTCTGCGACGCCCTGGTCCGCCAGCGCCTCAAGCTCGGCGGCGTCGCGCCCGCCGTGCTCGAGGCCTGGCGCGACGACGCGATCGACCTCGACATCGTCACCGCCTTCGCGCTGAGCGACGACCACGATGCCCAACTCGCCGTCTGGCAGCAGCTGCAGGCCCAGGGGTACGTCTTCGCCCCGGCCGTGCGCCGGCTGCTGACCGCGGCCAGCGTCCCGGCCGGCGCGCCGCTCGCCCGGTTCGTCGGCCTCGAGGCCTACGAGGCCGCCGGCGGCCGCGTCACCCGCGACCTGTTCAGCACCGCCGACGACGTGTTCCTCGACGACGCCGCGCTGGTGCGCCGGCTCGCCCTGGCGCGCCTCGAGGCCGCGGCGGCTCCGCTCCGGGCGGACTGGCACTGGGTCGAGGCGGTGGTCGAGCCCGACCGCCGCTTCCTCGCCGGCTGCGGCCGCATCCCCGCCCAGCCGCTGGAGCTCCCCGAGGCGCTGGCGCGGGAGATCGCCGCCGTGGACGCCCGACTGGCGGCGCTCGATGCCGAGGAGAGCTGGGACGCCGCGCAGGAGGCCGAGGCGGAGCAGCTCGCCGCCCGGCGCGACGCGCTCGAGCGGGACGCCGAGGCCTGCATCACCTATGCCGCCGACGACCGGGCGCGGGCCGGCTGCCTGGTCACGGTCGGCCGCGACGGCGCCATCGAAGTGATCGCCGGTCTGGTCCGCCCGGAGGACGCCGCGCCGGCCGCCGGCACGCCCGCCCCGCCCCCGGCGCCGGCCGGCCGCCCGGCCTCCCCGGAACGGGCGCTGCGCCGCGAGGCCGGCCTCAGCCAGGGCCTGGTCGACGACCTCAAGGCCCACCGGCTGCAAATCACCAAGGCCCACCTGGCCGGCGACTTTACCGTCGCCTTCGACCTCGCCCTCCATGTCCTGGCCCGCGAGGTGCTCCAGCCCTCCTGGCAGCCCCGCCCGCTCGAGCTGCACGCCACCGCCAGCCGCGAGGCCAGCACGCTCGACGACCTCGGCGACACGCCGGCCGCCCGGCAGCTCGCGGAGCACCGGGCCGGGCTCGCGCTCGACTGGCTGACCCTGCCGCCGGCCGAGAGCTTCGCCGCCCTGGCCGCCCTGCCGGCCGCGGCCAAGCAGGCGCTGTTCGCCTGGTGCGTCGCCCAGTGCCTGAAGCCCCAGCTGTCCTTCGAGGACGGCGCCGACCCGGTGCTCGAGGCCGTCGGCGCCCGCTTCGGCATCGACGTCGCCGCGGCCTGGCGCCCGACCGCGGCCAACTACTGGAGCCGGGTCACCCGGGCGCACGGGCTGGACGCCGGCGCGGCGGTGCTCGGCAACGGCTGGCGCCGCCGCCACGACGGGCTCCGCAAGCCGGCCCTCGCCGCCGCGCTCGAGGCCGTGTTCGCCGGCGCCGCGCCCGACCCGGCGGCCCGCGCGCGGGCCGCCGCCTGGCTGCCGCCCGGCCTGGCCTACGACGGCCCGGCCGCTGCCGAGGCCGACCCCGGCGCCTTGGACGCCGGCGACGACCCCGCGCCGCTGCCGGCCTTCCTGACCGGGGATCTGTCCGGGGACCTGCCCGGCGAGCCCGCCGACGCCTGATCCCTCCTCTCCCGATCCCAATCCCGATCCCGCACGGGCCGGCCGCCTCCGGGCTGCCGGCCGTCGTGCGTCCGGCCCAAGGAGCCGCCCATGCCCCGATCCTCGCGCACCGCCGCGCCGGCCCCCGCCCGTTCCGAGGCGCCGCAGGCCGGCCTCTACCGCCGCATCACCGGCGAGATCGTCGCCGCGCTGGCCCGCGGCGTGCTGCCCTGGCGCCAGCCCTGGCGCCAGGGCCTCCCGGCGGTGGCGCGGCCGCGTCGCGCCAACGGCGCGCCCTACCGCGGCATCAATGTCCTGGTGCTGTGGAATGCCGCGCTGGCCCGCGGCTACGGCGCCACCGTCTGGATGACCTGCCGTCAGGCGCAGGCGCTCGGCGCCCACATCCGCCGCGGCGAGACCGGCACCCGCGTGGTCTATGTCGGCCGCCTGCGCCGCACCCAGCCCAACGGCATGGGCAACGACGTCGACGTCTGGATCCCGTTCCTGCGCGAGTACGCCGTGTTCAACGCCGAGCAGATCGCCGGCCTGCCGGCGGAGGCCTACACGCCGCCGGCCGCGCCCCCCGAGCCCGAGCGCATCGCCCGCGCCGAGGCCTACTTCGCGCACATCCCGGCGGAGGTCCGCCACGGCGGCAGCCGCGCCTGCTACGCGCTCGACCAGGACCTGATCGAGCTGCCGCCGTTCGCCGCGTTCCGCGACGCCGCCGCCTACTACGCCACGCGCGGGCACGAGACCCTGCACTGGACCCGTCACCCGACCCGGCTCGCCCGCGACTTCGGCCGGCGCCGCTGGGGCGACGCCGGGTACGCCGTCGAGGAGCTGGTCGCCGAGCTCGGCGCCTGCTTCCTCGCCGCCGACCTCGGCCTGACCCCCGACCACTGGGACAACCACGCCGCCTACATCGGCTCCTGGCTGGCCGTCCTCGACCACGACCCCCGCGCCGTGTTCACCGCCGCCGCCCGTGCCGAGCAGGCCGTCGCCTTCCTCGCCGCCTTCCAGCCCGGCCTCGCCTGAGCCGCGCCCGTCCTCCCGCTCGCCGCCCCGCCCGGCAAGGCCGCCGGGAGCGCGGCCCGGCCGCCCCGGCGCCCCGCCGCCGGTGCCGGCTGCCGCGCCGGGACCAGAGCGAGAGGGCGGTCGCGGCCGTGTGACGCCCGCGCCGAGGCCGCGAGAGGTTCGCCGCCCCGGCGCCGGGCGCTGCCCGTTCATTCCGGAGACCCCTGCAATGCCGATCGCCGCCCGCCGCGCCGCCCCCGCGACCCTGCTCGCCCTGCTCGCCCCGCAGGCCGAGGACACCGCCGCCGCCCTGTTCGCCGCCGCCACCGCGCTGGCCCGCCGCCTCGACGCCGGCCGCCCGCTCGACCCCGCCAGCCTGCGCGCCGCGCTGCAGGCCGCCACCGGCCGCAGCGACGCCGCCGGCGGCTGGGCCTGGAAGGACGCCTACGACGCCGCCGAGGCCGCCCAGGTGCTGTTCCTCGGCCGCCACGGCCCGGCCCTGCGGCCCCATCTGGCGGCGCCGCAGCGCCTGCTCGCCATGCTCGACCGGCTCGCCGCCCTCGGGCCCTCACAGACCCGGCGCTCCGAGGCCGGCCAGGCCCTGCAGCAGTTCTCCACCCCCCTGCCGCTCGCCTTCGCCGCCGCCCGCGCCGCCCGCCTCGCCCCCGGCGACCGGGTCCTCGAGCCCTCCGCAGGGACCGGCCTGCTCGCCGCCGGCGCCCGCCTCGCCGGCGGGCCCGGCCTGTCGCTGATCCTCAACGAGCTCGCCGACGCCCGCGCCGGCCTGCTCGATCGCCTGTTTCCCGGCACCCCGGTGACCCGCCTCGACGGCGCCCAGATCGACGACCGCCTGGCGCCCGATCTGGTCCCCACCGTCGTCCTGATGAACCCGCCGTTCTCGGCATCTGCCGGCTGCGCCGGCCGCGACCCCGCCGCGGCGGCCCGCCACGTCGCCGCGGCGCTGGCCCGCCTGGCCCCCGGCGGCCGCCTGGTCGCCATCACCCCGCTCGCCCTGGCCCCCGCGGCCCCGGCCTGGCGCGACGGGCTCGCCGGCCTGCTGGAGCACGCCCGCGTCGTCTTCTCCGCCGGGCTGGCTGCCGCCGCCTATGCCCGCCACGGCACCGCCACCGCCACCCGGCTGACCGTGCTCGACCGGCTGCCGGCCGCCGATCCGCACGCCCTGCCCGATGCCCACGCCACCGTCGCCAGCGTCGCCGAGCTGCTCGACCTCGTCGAGCGCCACGTCCCGCCGCGGCCCGGCCCGCCCGGCGCCCCGGCACCGCGGCCCGGCGAGCCCCTGCCCGCGGCGGCCGCCGCCGCCGCCGCGCCGGTTCCGGCGGACGCCCCCGGCCCCGTGCCCGGCACCCCGGTCGACCTCGTCTACGAGGCCGGCGATCCCGCGCCCGCCCGCGGCCGCCTCGACGACGGCCTGTACGAGCCCTACACCGTCCAGTCGGTCCGCATCCCCGGCGCCCGACCGCACCCGACCCCGCTGGTCCAGTCCGCCGCCATGGCCGCCGTCGCCCCGCCCCGGCCGACCTACCGCCCGACCCTGCCGGCCGGGCTCGCCGAGGCCGGCCGCCTCTCCGACGCCCAGCTCGAGAGCGTGATCCTGGCCGGCCAGGCCCACGCCGGCCATCTTCCCGGCCACGTCCTGGTCGACGACGCCGGCGACACCGTCACCCCGGCCCCCGCCGATCACCCCCGCGCCGTCCGCCTCCGCCGCGGCTGGTTCCTCGGCGACGGCACCGGCACCGGCAAGGGCCGCCAGATCGCCGGCATCCTGCTCGACAACCGGCTCAAGGGCCGGCGCCGCGCCGTCTGGCTGTCCAAGTCCGACACCCTGATTGCCGACGCCCGGCGCGACTGGGCCGCCCTCGGTGGCACCGCCGGGGACATCGTCGCCCTGACCCGCATCCCCCAGGGCGACCCGATCGGCCTCGACCACGGCATCGTCTTCGCCACCTACGCCGCCCTGCGCAGCGCCGCCCGCACCGGCAAGCCGGCCCGCGTCGACCAGCTCGCCGCCTGGCTCGGCCACGGCTTCGACGGCGTCATCGTCTTCGACGAGGCGCACGCCCTGGCCAACGCCGCCGGCGCCGCCGGCCCGGACGGCGCCCGCGCCCCCTCCCAGCAGGGCCGCGCCGCGCTGCGCCTGCAGGCCCTGCTGCCCGACGCCCGCGTCGTCTATGCCTCCGCCACCGGCGCCACCACCGTCGCCAACCTCGCCTACGCCCCCCGCCTCGGCCTGTGGGGCACCGCCGACATGCCGTTCGCCGCCCGCGCCGACTTCGTCGCCGCCATGGAGGCCGGCGGCATCGCCGCCATGGAGACCGTCTCCCGCGACCTCAAGGCCCTCGGCCTGTACACCGCCCGCGTCCTGTCCTGCGCCGGCGTCGCCGTCGAACCGCTCGTCCACGACCTGACCCCAGAGCAGGTCCGCATCTACGACGCCTACGCCGACGCCTTCGCCGTCATCCATCACAATCTCGACGCCGCACTGCGCGCCGCCAACGTCACCGGACCCGACGGCGTCTATAATCCCGCCGCCCGCGCCGCCGCCCGCTCCGCCTTCGAGAGCAGCAAGCAGCGCTTCTTCAACCACCTGCTCACCGCCATGAAGGGGCCCAGCCTGATCCGCGCCATCGAGGCCGACCTCGCCCGCGGCGACGCCGCCCTCGTCCAGCTCGTCTCCACCGGCGAGGCCGTCCTCGACCGCCGCCTCGCCGACATCCCCGCCGGCGAGTGGGCCGACGTCGCGGTCGACGTCACCCCCCGCGAGTACGTCCTCGACTACCTCCGCCACGCCTTCCCGACCCGGCTGCACGAAGTGGTCACCGATGCCGACGGCCACCGCTCCTCGCGCCCCGTCACCGACACGCACGGCCGGCCGGTGCTTTCGCGCGAGGCGATCGCCCGCCGCGACCGCATGCTCGAGCACCTCGCCGGCCTGCCGCCGGTGCCGACCGCCCTCGACCAGCTGATCCACCACTTCGGCACCGCCGCCGTCGCCGAGATCACCGGCCGCGCCCGCCGCATCGTCCGCCACGCCGAGCCCGGCGGTGATCGCCATGCCGTCGAGGCGCGCCCGGCCTCGGCCAACCTCGCCGAGGCCGAGCGCTTCCTGGACGACGACAAGCGCATTCTGGTGTTCTCCGACGCCGGCGGCACCGGGCGCAGCTATCACGCCGACCTCGGCTGCCGCAACCAGCGCCGCCGCGTCCACTACCTCCTCGAGCCCGGCTGGAAGGCCGACACCGCCATCCAGGGCCTCGGCCGCTCCAACCGCACCAACCAGCGCCAGCCGCCCGTCTTCCGCCCGGTCGCCACCGACGTCGCCGGCGAGCGCCGCTTCCTCGCCACCATCGCCCGCCGCCTCGATACCCTCGGCGCCATCACCCGCGGCCAGCGCCAGACCGGCGGCCAGGGCCTGTTCCACAGCACCGACGACCTGCACTCCGCCTACGCCCGCGCCGCTCTGCTCGACCTCTACCGCGACCTCCACGCCGGCCGCATCGACGCCTGCCCGCCGGCCGACTTCACCGCCGCCACCGGCCTCGAGCTCGCCGACCGCGACGGCTCGCTGCGCGAAGTCCTGCCGCCCATGCACCGCTTCCTCAACCGGCTGCTCGCCTGCCGCATCGACCGGCAGAACGCCCTGTTCGCCGCCTTCGCCGAGCGCCTCGACGCCCGCATCGCCGCCGCCGTCGCCGCCGGCACCTTCGACGCCGGCATCGAGACCCTGCGCGCCGACAGCCTCGTCGTCCTGGACAGCCGCGTCCTGCACACCCACGCCGCCACCGGCGCCGAGACCCGGCTGTGCCGCATCCGGCGCACCGACCGCATTCGGCCCCTCGCCCTGGCCGATGCGCTGACCCGCCGCGGCGCCGGCGGCCGCCTCCTGGTCAACGACCGCACCGGCCGCGCCGCCGTGCAGCGGCCCGCGCCGGCGCGGGTCCGCGCCGACGGCGGCGTCGAGGCCCGCGTCCGCCTGCTCCGCCCGCTTGAGCGCACCGCCGTGTCGCTCGCCGCGCGCGACCGCGCCGGCTGGGTCGAGGCCGACAAGGCCGCCTTCGCCGCGGCCTGGCAGGCCGAGCTCGCCAGCCTGCCCGCCGTCACCGCCGCCACCCTGCACCTGGTCACCGGCCTGCTCCTGCCGGTCTGGGACCGCCTGCCCCGCGACGGGCTGCGCATCTACCGCCTGCAGACCGACGCCGGCGAGCGCCTGCTCGGCCGCCTCGTCGCCCCGGAGGCCGTCGCCGGCGTCTGCCGGGCCTTCGGCGCCGAGGCCGGCCCGGCGCCGGCGCCGGACGATGTCCGCACTGCCGTGCTCGCCCGCGGCGCCATCGTGCCCCTGGCCGGCGGCCTCCGGCTGCGGCGCACCCGCGTCCACGGCCTGCCCCGCATCGAGCTCGCCGGGTGGGACGATGGCCTGATCGACCGCCTCAAGGCGCTCGGCTGCACCGCCGAGATCGTCGCCTGGCGCCTGCGCCTGTTTGTCCCCGACGGCGACGGCGCCGACCCCGTCCTCGAGCGCCTGCTCGCCCGGTGGCCCGCCGGAGCCTGACCGCCATGATCGCGCCCGACTCCCCCCGCGACCTCGGCCGCCGGCTCGCCGCCCGCGCCGAGGACATCTGCCGCCACTATCTGTCCAACGGCGTCCGCTCCGGCCGCTACTGGCTGGTCGGCGACGTCCGCAACACCCCCGGCCGCAGCCTCTACGTCCGCCTCCACGGCGACGGCGCCGGGCGCTGGTGCGATGCCGCCACCGGCGAGCACGGCGACCTCCTCGACCTGATCCGCCACGCTTGCGACCTGTCGACGTTTCCGGAGACGCTCGCCGAGGCCCGCAGGGCCCTCGCCCTGCCGGCGCCCGACCCGACCGACGCCCCCGCCCCGCGCCGGCCCTGGGCCGGCGCCTCGTCGCCCGCCTGCGCCCGCCGGCTGTTCCGCGAGGGCGTGCCCGTCGACGGCACCCCCGCCGCCGCCTACCTGGCCGCGCGCGGCCTCGACCGGCTCGACCCGGAGGACCGCCGCGCCCTGCGCTTCCACCCCGCGGTGCTCTTCCGCGAAACCACCGAGGCGCCGGCGGTCCGGCTGCCCGCCCTGCTCGGCGCCATCACCGACCTGGACGGCCACATCACCGGCATCAGCCGGTGCTGGCTCGACCCCGGCCAGGCCGCCAAGGCCGACCTGCCGGCGCCCCGGCGCATCCTCGGCGCCCTGCGCGGCCACGGCGTCCGCTTCGGCCGGCCGGCCGGCCTTCTGGTCGCCGGCGAGGGCATCGAGACGGTCCGCTCGGTCACCGCCGCCCTGCCCGGCCTGCCCGCCGTCGCCGCCCTCACCGCCGTCAACCTCACCCGGCTGATCCTGCCCGACGGCCTCGAGCGGCTGTGCATCGCCCGCGACAACGATGCCGCCGGCCTGTGGGCCGCCGCCGCCCTGCGCACGCGTGCCGAGGAGGCCGGCATCGCCGTCACCGACCTCGCCCCCGTCGCCAACGACTTCAACGACGATCTCCGCATCCTCGGGCCGACCGCCCTGGCCCGCCTCCTGCGCGACCAGCTCGACCGCTGACGCCCGCCAGGGGCCCAGCGGGGCAGGTCCTTGGCACGGCCCCGACCGGCGCCCGGGCCGCATTCCCGCCGCCCCACCGGCGCCCGGCGTCGGGCCTCCGCCCCGCGCCGCGGGGCCACGCCTGCCGCGGCCTCGCAGGATGGGCCTAACCTCCGGGGGCACGGCCCGCAATGGCGCCCAAGCAGTTTTTTGGCGGACCCGCGCAGCCACCGCGGTCCCGGCCCGGCCGCCAAAAAACGGCCCGGCCGCCATCCTCCGCTGCGCTCCGGCCGCAGGCGGTGCGGGCCGCGCCCCCGGAGGTTGGGTGGGGATGTCCATCGAGGCCGCGGCAGGCGTGGCCCCACCACACGAGGACACCATCATGACCACCGACCGCCACCGCTCCATCGACGACGACCAGGCCGACGCCGGCGACGATCGGACCCGGCACTCTCCGACCGCCTGGCTCCTCGACGAGCTCGCCCTCCACGGCGCCCGCCCCGGCAGCGACGAGACTGACCACCGCCCCCTGCCCGAAGCAGACCGCTGCGCAGCCGCCCTCGCCGAGATCGTCGACCTGTTCGGCCACATCTTCGAGGACACCCGCCTGGAGGACGACCTCGCCCCGGTCCTGTGGGCTTTCGTCAACCTGTTCCACGGCCAGGTCCAGCGCATCGAGCGCGACCTCGACCGCAACGAAGACGCCCAGCGCCGCGGTCAGCGCGAGCAGGACGGTTCCGAAATCCGCGCCGTCGAACTCGAGCGCCTGATCGCCGAGGGCCTGACGCTCATCGAGCAACGCAACGCCTTCGAGTTCATGCGCGAGCACGCGGCCGCCCTGTTCGAGGTCCGCACCGGCTCAACCTGGCGGCCCCGCACCGGCTCCCGGCTCGATCACCGCACCCTGACCGCCGCCATGATCGACAGCCGCGATTTCATCGAGGCCCGCCGCCGCGCCGACACCACTCTGCTCATTCCCGCCGGACCCCGCGTCGCCTTCACCGGCGGCATGGACTACCAGGACACCGACCGCATCTGCGGCATGCTCGACCGGGTCCGCACCCGCCACCCCGACATGGTCCTCCTGCACGGCGGCGCCTCCCGCGGCGCCGAGCTGATCGCCGCCAAGTGGGCCGAGGCCCGCGGCGTCCCCCAGGTCGTGTTCAAGCCCGACTGGGCCCGCCACCGCAAGGCCGCCCCGTTCAAGCGCAACGACGCTCTCCTCGAGGCCATGCCGATCGGCCTGGTCGCCTTCCCCGGCTCCGGCATCTCCGATAACCTCGTCGACAAGGCCAGGGCCCGCGGCATCCCCGTCTTCCATGGCGATCGCCGCGGCTGAACGGCCGGCTCAACGGCGGCCCCGCAAATGCGGGGCCGCCATTTCTCCTCCCTTAGCAGCCGCGGAACATGCGCTGCGCCGCCTTCCACGCCATCTTCTTCCCTGGGCATTCTCCAAATGTCTCAGAATCGAGACATTTGCACCATTGCAATGAAATCAGCCATTTCCCTCTCGCGTTCGACCCTAAAACGCGTTATATCGCACAGCGTGCGACGCCGCTCATCAGCCGAGGCTGCATTATGAAAAAGCTTCTCATTGCAAGCGCCAAGGGCGGATCAGGAAAAACCACCATAGCAAGAAACATATGCGCCCTTGCTGCTTCTAATGGCGTAAGCGTTGCAGCTATTGATACTGATGATCAATTCACGTTTTCGAAATGGTGGGAAAAACGTGAAGAACGAGACGACAACGGCCTGCCAAAAATCGCGCTTTATCAAGCCTCCATGAATAATGTTGCCATCGGTCTTGACGATCTTGATCATGATCTGGTCATTGTTGACACTCCGCCAGTTGTTGATAAAGACGGCAGTCTAGCAGGGTTAGTTGAACTTGTCGATTATATACTGATACCAGCTCGGCCGACCGAAGACGATTGGAACTCTATCCTGGTTGTTCACGAAATTGCTTTAAGGGCCAAAGTTCCATTCGGATATGTTATTAATCAAGCGACGGCGCGCACAACATTAATTGAAATGTGCAAGAAAGTTCTCTTAGAGAGAGGCGGTGTTGTTTGCCCATTCATCATTCATAACCGTCAAGATTTTCCTATAGCAGGCATGAGCGGCTTCGGCGTCACTGAAGTCAAGGGGATGAAACAATCTTCGGAGGAAATTCAGGGCGTCTACGCATTTCTCCGCCAGCAGATCGGAGGGTTCTAATGTCGAAGCTCGTTCCCGTGACCCGCACCAGCCTCAAAAGAGATGCGAGGGCCTCCGTCGAGGTGCAGAACAAACTGGAGCGTTCGACCAACGTAGAGGACTTTGTAAGGGAGATCACCACTGAATGGATAAATGTACGACAACGCTTTTTGATTATCGGACAATATTTGGTAACGGCGAAGCTTAATATCCCGCATGGAGAATACATAAAACTGATAAATGAACGTCTACCATTTGGAAGAAACGTCGCTCACCAGCTTGCGTCTATTTATCTGTCGGTCCAAAATGAAGATGTGCCTGCAGAAGCGTTGCCAAGCAGTTATACTACTGCTTATCGGATTGTTCGTATGGATCCGACCATACGTGCAAGAGCAATGGCTGAAGGTGTGATCACGCCTCAAGTTACTTTCAAAACAATTATGCGGTTCGTAAAAGAAAAACATTTAACAGACGTCGATGATGTTCAGAAGCTACGCGAAGAACGCGCGACCCTGCAGCGAGAACTAGACCGCATCATGGACCGAGCAAGCCAAATCAGGACCCGGCTTGAAGACATCGATCTCGAACTTCAAGGCTAATAGCCTGCATCGTTTTTCTTTTCTACCGAACCGGGGGCCGGCACCTCAGCCATCCCCTCATTTCACACGGATGCAGAGACATCTGGGAAAAACTGTTTTTGGTTGAGGGTCTCGTTGAAGCGCTGGATGAGCGGGCGCAATCGGTGTTCCGGCATGTTCGGGATCA
>Ga0081535_100179_pt1 | contig 58414 bp, 54 predicted proteins | sample HotLakmasection3_FD_71020 | JGI IMG/M metagenome (GOLD analysis project Ga0081535, IMG submission 71020) | Hypersaline microbial mat communities from Hot Lake, Washington, USA - Section #3 (SPADES assembly) (version 2) | ecosystem: Environmental > Aquatic > Non-marine Saline and Alkaline >... | reverse complement strand
GCCGAAGCGCCGTCGGCGACGCTCGCTGCTTTGGAGCGGCGCAATGCCGAGCTCTCGGCCGAACTCGCGGCAGCCGAGGCCGCTGCCGCCGCCGCCAATCAGATCGCCGCCGACGCCACCCGTCTCGCCGAGCGTACGGCCCGCGGCGACGAAGCGCTCGCCGCCGAGCGCAGCGCGGCCGAAGCCGGTCTCGAAGCTGCCCGCGCCGAACTCGCCGCGCTGCGCGAGGACATGGCGACGCTGACCAAAGCGACCAACGACGCGCTCGCGGCACAAAACGTGGCACACGCGACCGAGCGCGGCGGCCTGCTCGACACGATCGCCGGGCTCGAGGCCGAAATCGCCGCCCTGAACGAGCAGAACCGGTCGTTGACTGCGCTGAACGAGCGGTTGGAGGTCGACGGCCTCGCGGCAGAGGATGCCCGCTCGCCGGACGACGACAACGGTGACGGCAGCGCCGCCACGGCGAGTGCCGCACTCCGTGCTGCCAACGAACGGATCGCCGCACTCGAAGCCGAGCTCGCCGCCACCGCCCGCCTCGCCGCCGAGCTCGATAGCGAACCTGCGGATGCCGGTCCCGAGCCGGAGCCGGTCGAGCCCGTCACTGCCGAGGTCCCTCTTGGCGAGATCCCCATTGGCGAGATCTCCCTCGGCGAGGGCATGGCGGACGACGCCGAGCTCGCGGCGGCACTCGAACGGATCAAGGATCTCGACGCCGAATTGACGACGGCGCAGGCCCGCCTCGCCAGCCTGCAGAACCTGCTGCAGGCCGAATGGCCGGGCCCGCCCCGCCCGGCACCACGCTGAGGCTCAGAACGTCTCGGCCGGAAACAGCGTCGCGATCGCCTCGTTGTTGACCTGGACCGGGTAGCGCGCCCGCAGGGTGCTCTCGTACTGAACGAGCAGATCGTCGCGCAGGGCCACCTGCAATTGCTCCGCAATCGCCGCCACCTCGTCTGCCGCCGGGCTTTCGATCTGCTCGGTGCGCAAGATCGCCTGGCCTTCCTCGACGGGCACCGGCTCGCGTGCCAGCTCCCCGGCACGCGTCCGGAACATCGCGGTCACCGCTTCGGGCGACAGCCCGACCTCGGCACCGCTGGCACTGCGGGTCACCGGCTCGGTCGAGCGCAACTCGACCTCGCCGCCGAGTTCGGCGGCAATCGCCTCCAGCGTGCGGCCGGCCCGCGCGTCGGCCATGATCGCCTCGGCCCGCTCTGCGGCGGCCCGGTCCTGCTCGCGCATCCGCCAGAGCTCGGCCACCTCGTCGCGGACGTCCGCCAAGGGACGGCGTTGCGGCTCTTGCACCGCATCGACGCGAAACATGTAGAACGTGCCCGCCGGCGTTTCCTCCAGGAGCGAGGTCTGGCCCACCGGGGCGGCGAAGATGTCGGCCAGAATGTCCGACGACGGGGCCTCGCGCAGGAGCTGTCCGTCCGGCCCGCGGCCCTCGGCATCGACCGCTTCGAGCCGGGTCGGCTCGAGGCCGACGGTAGCGGCCGCGTCCTCCAGACTCCCGCCCGCCGCGATCTCGTCGTCGAGTGCAGCCGCCAGCTCCGGCAACTGATCGATCGCGCGCTCGAGGGCGAGATCGCGGCGAATCTCGTCGCGCACCGCCTCGAAGGGCTGGACCTCGGCGGGCTCGATCTCGATCACCCGAAAGAGATGCCAGCCGAAGGAGCTCTCCACCGGCCGACTCACCGCGCCCTCGTCGAGCGCAAAAACCGCGTCGGCGAACTCGGCCGGCAGATCGGCGGCCGTGGTCGGCCCGAGCGTCGAATAGGTGAGGCCCTCCGCCGCCATTTCGCTCGCCAGGTCGGCGAACACCGCACCCTCGTCGACGGCCGACCGTGCCGCCTCGACGACCTCGCGATCGCTCGCCAGAAGCTGGCCGACCCGCCGCCGCTCGTCGCGCGTGTAGAATGCCCGGCGCGCCTCGTACTCGTCCCGAAGCTGCGCCTCGTCGATCTCGATCTCGTCGACGATGTCGTCGGTCGACAGGGTCACGAACGTGACGTCGCGGAACTCGGGTGCGGTGAAGCGCTCGGCCCCCTCCTCCTCCAGCAGGGCGCGCAAGGCCGCCTCGTCGGGCTCGCCGACCGGCAGGTCGGCCCGCGGCACCACCAGCACGGTCGCCGTGCGCCGCTCGCCGCGATGCGCACCCAGGCGCTCGGTCAGCGGTGCGGGTGCGGCCACCAGATCGGTGAAGGCGTCGAGAACCCGATTGCGACCGATGTCGCGGCGCATCGATTCGACGAATTGTGCCTCGCTCAGCCCGGCCGAGCGCAAGAAGCTGTCGAAACGAGATCGATCGAAGCTGCCGGCCGACTGGAAGAACGGGTCCTGGCGAATGGCTGCGGCGACCTCGGCATCGGTGACGCCGAGCCCGATGTCGCGGCGGTGCTGATCGATCATGGCGCGCGCCACGACGCTCTGCAGCGCCCGATTCAAGAGCCCCATGGCCGCCGCCTGCTCGCGGGTGATCGTGGTGCCGAACTGCTCCTGCAAGGCGCGGCGATCGTTCTCGAAGGCGCGGTCGACCTCGCGCAGCGGCACCTCGGTGTCGCCCACGGTAGCCGCGATCTCGATATCCTCACGACCCATGAAGAGATCGCCGATACCCCAGACGGCGAAGCTGACGATCAAGACCACGAGGAGAGTGCGGACGAACCAGCTGCTGGCGCGCTTGCGCATGGCATCGAGCATGAGAAGACCTTCGGCGGGAAGAAGACAGCGTCGTCGATGCCCTACCTATGGCCTGCAACCCGCGACCGCAATCGCGAAGGGTGCGAGGCGCGGTCGTCGCGTCGCCTTGGACATGCTCGGCGCATTGTGTTAACCGACCCTGATGCATGACATCGAAACGAGGTTCGCGATGCCTTTGGCGCGACCGATAGTGCTCGGCAACTGGAAAATGAACGGGCTCAAGGCCGACGGCCTGGCGCTGGTCGGCCGGCTCGCGGCGCGCGCCGCACATCCGACCGGCACCCTCGGCGTCTTCCCACCGGCCACCCTGCTGGGCCCGGTAGCGCAGCGGCTGAGTGCCAACCGCATCCTGGTCGGCGGCCAGGATTGCCACCATGCCGAGAGTGGTGCCTTCACCGGTTCGATCAGTGCCGCCATGCTGGCCGATGCCGGGGCGAAGGCGGTGATCGTCGGCCACTCCGAGCGGCGGCACGGGCTCGGCGAGGACGATGCGCTGATCAGGGCGAAAGCCGGGGCGGCGCTCGCCCAGCGCCTGCTGGTCGTGCTCTGCATCGGCGAGACCGAGGCCGAATACCTCGCCGGCGAGCGCGATGCCGTGCTCACCCGGCAGCTCGACGGCAGCCTGCCCGAGGGTGCGACGCCGGAGAACCTGGTCGTCGCCTACGAGCCGGTCTGGGCGATCGGCACCGGGCGCACGCCGAGCCTCGACGAGATCGCGGCGACCCACGCCCGGTTGCGCGGCCTGATGGCCGAGCGCGTCGCCGACGGTGCGGCGGTGGCGTTGCTCTACGGCGGCTCGGTCAAGGCCGACAATGCCGCCGACATCATGGCGCTCGATGCCGTCGACGGTGCGCTGGTCGGTGGTGCGAGCCTCGATGCGGACGGTTTCTGGAGCATCTATACGGCCGGCGGCGGCGCTTGAACCGCACGGCTCGCGACCCGAGATAGTCGACATGCAAACCATTCTCCTCGTCATTCATCTGCTGATCGCGCTGGCACTGGTCGGCGTCGTGCTCTTGCAGCGCAGCGAAGGCGGTGCCCTGGGTGGGCTCGGCGGCACCACCATGGGCGGCATGATGAGCGGCCGCGGCACCGCCAACCTGTTGACACGGACGACCGCGATCCTCGCCGCCGCCTTCATGTCGATGAGCCTGTTGCTCGCCGTCCTGGCGAGCGGCAGCCAGGCGCCGCCCTCGATCCTCGACGGCCCGAACCCGTTCGATACCGAGCCGCTCGAGGCGCCGGCCGAGCCGGAAGCGCCGGCGGCGCCGAGCGCGCCGCTCGCCGACTAGCCGCCGCCGCTCGTCGACCCGGGCACGCCGGCCACGGTCGGCGCGCGCTTGCCGTGCGGCCGGCTTTCTCGCTTGCCCTGGTCGTCGTGAGCATGGATAGAGTTGCGCGATGCCACGCTTCGTTTTCATCACCGGCGGTGTCGTCTCGTCCCTCGGCAAAGGCCTTGCCGCGGCAGCGCTCGGTTCACTGCTGCAACTGCGTGGCTACAAAGTCCGGCTGCGCAAGCTCGATCCGTACCTGAACGTCGATCCCGGGACGATGTCGCCCTACCAGCACGGCGAAGTCTTCGTCACCGAGGACGGGGCCGAGACCGACCTCGATCTCGGCCATTACGAGCGCTTCACCGGGGTGCCGGCCAGGGCCACCGACAGCGTTTCGGCCGGCCGCATCTACTGGACCGTGCTCACCCGCGAGCGCCACGGCGATTTCCTGGGCGGCACCGTGCAGGTGGTCCCGCACGTCACCGACACGATCAAGGAAGTGATCCAGAAGGATGTCGCGGACGCCGACATCGTGCTCTGCGAGATCGGCGGCACGGTGGGCGACATCGAGGGCCTGCCCTTTCTCGAAGCCATCCGCCAGCTGGCCAACGAGTTGCCGCGCGGCGAGGTCGCCTTTCTCCACGTCACCCTGGTTCCCTACATCCAGTCCGCGGGCGAGTTGAAGACCAAGCCGACCCAGCATTCGGTGCGCGAATTGCGCGCCATCGGCATCCAGCCCGATATCCTGCTCTGCCGCTCCGAGCGCGAGTTGACCGCCGAGGCACGACGCAAGATAGCGCTGCAATGCTCCGTCCGGGTCGACGCCGTGATCCCGGCCTACGACGCCGAGACCATCTACGAGGTGCCGATCAGCTATCACGCCGAGGGCCTCGACAATCGCCTGATCGAGGCCCTGGGCCTGCCGGACAACGGCGAGCCCGACCTCTCGGCCTGGTACGAGATCGTCAACCGGGTCAAGCGACCGGAAGGCGTGGTGAAGATCGCCATCGTCGGCAAGTACACCGAACACAAGGACGCCTACAAGAGCCTGAGCGAGGCGCTGACCCACGGTGGCATCGCCAACAATGTCCGGGTCGAGCTCGACTGGATCGACGCCGACTACTTCATCGCCGTCGACGCCTCCGACCGTTTGCAGGGGGTGAACGCGGTGCTCGTGCCGGGTGGCTTCGGCGAGCGGGGGGCCGAGGGGAAGATCGCCGCCGTCACCTACGCGCGCACCCGCGGCCTGCCGTTCTTCGGCATCTGCTTCGGGATGCAGCTCGCCTGCATCGAGGCGGCGCGCAATCTCGCCGGCATCCAAGGCGCCAACTCGACGGAGTTCGGTGCCACGGCCGATCCGGTCGTGGGGTTGATGACCGAGTGGCAGCGCGAGGGCGACATCGAGAGGCGCCGACCGACCGACGACATGGGCGGCACCATGCGCCTCGGCAACTACCCGTGCGTGCTGGCGGAAGGCAGCCTGGTTCGCCGAATCTACGGCACCGGCTCGATCGACGAGCGTCACCGTCACCGCTACGAGGTCGACAGCACCTACAAGGAACGGCTGGAGGCCGCGGGGCTGCGCTTTTCCGGCATGTCACCGGACGGCCGGCTGCCCGAGATCGTCGAGCTGCCGGGCCATCCCTGGTTCGTCGGTGTACAATTCCATCCCGAACTCCGCTCCCAGCCGATGCGCCCGCACCCGCTGTTCGCCGATTTCGTGCGGGCCGCACGGCAACAATCCATGCTCGTCTGAGGACCAAGCCCGATGCGCCACGCCGTCGAGGTCGGCAACCTCGTCTTCGCCCAGAACCGTCCGCTCGTCCTGATCGCCGGCCCATGCGCCATCGAGAGCCGGAGCCACGCGCTGATGATGGCCGAGCGCCTGGTCGAACTCACGCGGACACTCGGTCTGCCCTTCGTCTTCAAGAGCTCGTTCGACAAGGCCAACCGAACGAGCGCTCGAAGTGCCCGGGGCATCGGCCTCGTCGACGGGATTGCGATCCTGGCCGAGATCAAGGAACGCTTCAGCTGCCCCGTCCTCACCGATGTCCACGAAAGCGGTCAGTGCAGGCCCGTCGCCGAGGTCGTCGACATCCTGCAGATCCCGGCCTTTCTCTGTCGCCAGTCCGACCTGCTGCAGGCGGCGGCCGAGACCGGTGCGGTCGTCAACGTCAAGAAAGGCCAGTTCCTGGCACCCTGGGACATGGCCAACGTCACCGCCAAGCTCGAAGCCTTCGGGGCGAACCGCATCCTCGTCACCGAGCGTGGTGCCTCGTTCGGCTACAACACCCTGGTCTCCGACCTGCGGGCCTTGCCCCAGCTGGCGGCGACCGGCTGGCCCGTGGTGTTCGATGCCACGCATTCGGTCCAGCAACCGGGTGGCCGTGGCGGGACGAGCGGTGGCCAGCGCGAATACGTTCCGCTACTGGCCCGTGCGGCGACGGCGATCGGCGTCGCGGCCGTGTTCATCGAGACCCACGACGACCCCGACAAGGCCATGAGCGACGGCCCCAACATGGTCCCGCTGGACGCGCTCGAGCCCTTGCTCCGCGACCTCATGGCCTTCGACCACTTGGCCAAGACCCGCCCGCTGGCCGACGCCTAGTGGGGCAGCGTCATGTCCGAAACTGTGTTGGTCGTCAACTTCCCGTTCCGATTCAAAAACTTAGCGGCGACGGAACCGGGCTCGGCGGGAACCTCGTGGCCGTCACCGCCGAATCTCGGCGAGCGATTCCACACGCATTCGGACATGGCCGACGGCCACAGCCGGCGGCTGTCACTGCGGGCATGGTCGCCGATCGAGACCAACCAACACGTTTTCGGACATGACGACCCGAGCGATCGGCACCGCGACCTCGCTTTTGGTCGCGAAGCGGGACGGACCAACACGGTTCTGGACATAACCGACGCCTTGGCCGACCAACAGGGCTGCGGACAGACACAACCGGGATGACACCTCATGCGGGACAGCGACATCGTCGGCGTACACGCCCGACAAATCCTCGATAGCCGTGGCAACCCCACCGTCGAGGTCGACGTAACCCTGGCCTCCGGCGCGGTCGGCCGCGCGGCGGTCCCCTCCGGCGCATCGACCGGCTCACGCGAGGCCCTCGAGCTGCGCGACGGCGACAAGAGCCGCTACCTCGGCAAATCGGTCATCAAGGCCGTGGAGTCGGTCAACGGCGAGATCACCGATGCGATCCTCGGCCGCGACGCCCTCGAGCAGGCCGCGATCGACCACACCATGCTGGAGCTCGACGGCACCGACAGCAAGGGCAGGCTCGGGGCCAACGCCATCCTCGGCGTCAGCCTCGCCGTCGCCAAGGCCGCGGCCGAGAACGCCGGGTTGCCCCTCTTCCGCTATCTCGGTGGCGCCGGCGCCCGCGTGCTGCCGGTGCCGATGATGAACGTCATCAACGGCGGTGCCCACGCCGACAACCCGATCGACATCCAGGAGTTCATGATCATGCCGGCGGGGGCACCCACCTTCGCCGAAGCGTTGCGCATGGGCACCGAAGTCTTCCATGCGCTGAAAAAAGGCCTCAAGGACGCCGGCCACAACACCAATGTCGGCGACGAGGGCGGCTTCGCCCCGGACCTGCCGTCGGCCGAAGCCGCCCTCGGCTTCCTCGAGAAGGCGGTGACCGCCGCCGGCTACAAGGTCGGCGACGACATCGTCTTCGCGCTGGACTGCGCGGCGAGTGAATTCTACGCCGACGGCGTCTACGACATGAGTGGCGAAGGCCGGAAGGTCGATGCCGGCGGGATGGTCGACTTCATCGAATCCCTGTGCAGCAAATTCCCGATCCGCTCGGTCGAGGACGGCCTCGCCGAAGGCGACTGGGACGGCTGGAAGCACATGACCGACAGGCTCGGCAAGACCGTCCAGATCGTCGGCGACGATCTCTTCGTCACCAACCCGCAAATCCTCGCCGAAGGCATCGAGAAAGGCATCGGCAACGCCATCCTCGTCAAGGTCAACCAGATCGGCTCGCTCACCGAGACGCTGGATGCCGTTCGCCTCGCCACCGCCAACCGCTACCGCTCGATCCTCTCGCACCGCTCGGGCGAAACCGAGGATGCGACCATCGCCGACCTCGCGGTCGCTACATCCTGCGGGCAGATCAAGACCGGCTCGCTGTCCCGCTCCGACCGCCTCGCCAAGTACAACCAGCTGCTCCGCATCGAGGAGCAGCTCGGCGCCGCCGCCGTCTATCCCGGCCTCGCCACCTTCTGATCCGGGACCTGGCCCTTGCACCGGGATGCGCTCGGCTACCGCCTCTACCGCCTCAAACGCGAGGCCGGACGGCATTGGCTGGGCGTCATCCTGGTGCTTGCCCTGGGCTATTTCGCCTACCACTCGATCCACGGGTCGCGTGGCCTCTTCGCCTGGGTCGACCGCAATCACGAGCTGGAGGTGCAGCGGCTGGAGCTCGAGCGGATCCGCGCCGAGCGGCAATGGCTGGAGGAACGGGTCCGCGCCCTGAGTGACGAGGGCATCGCTGTCGACCTGCTCGAAGAGACCCTCTACGAACTCGGGTTCGTCCACGAGAACGAGGTCATCATCCTCGACCCGGAAGCCGCAGGCGACGCCGCGGAATGAACCGCCCCGCCGGTCCTGCATGAGGCACATGCGCCGCGATCGGCTGGCAGAGCCGATATTCTCGGCTATAGTCCTGTCGAGTCGCACGACACAAAACCTCAACGGGAGGGGCGCCTGCTCATGACAGCGACCAGAACCGGCAGCAAATCGCCGGCGCGCCGAACCGGCAAGAAGGCATCCGCAGAGGCCAGCGAGCAGTGGCTCCAGTTCTTCCGCGAGATGCTGCTCATTCGCCGCTTCGAGGAAAAGGCCGGCCAGCTCTACGGCATGGGCCTGATCGGTGGCTTCTGCCACCTCTATATCGGCCAGGAAGCGGTCGCCGTCGGTATCCAGCACGCGCTTTCCGACAAGGACTCGGTGATCACCGCCTATCGCGACCACGGCCACATGCTGGTCACCGGCATGGAGCCCCGCAAGGTCATGGCCGAGCTCACCGGCCGGATCACCGGCTACTCCAAGGGCAAGGGCGGCTCGATGCACATGTTCGCCAAGGACAAGAAGTTCTACGGCGGTCACGGGATCGTGGGCGCGCAGGTGCCGCTCGGCACCGGCATCGCCTTTGCCCACAACTACCGCGAGGACGGCGGCCTCTGCACGACCTACATGGGCGACGGGGCGGTCAACCAGGGCCAGGTCTACGAGAGCTTCAACATGGCGGCCCTGTGGAAGCTGCCGGTCATCTACGTGATCGAGAACAACCGCTACGGCATGGGCACCTCGCAAGCCCGCGCCTCGGCCGGCCAGAAGCTCTGCGAGCGCGGGGCCGCGTACGGCATCCCCGGCGAGCAGGTCGACGGCATGGACGTCACCGCCGTGCACGCGAAGGCCAAGGAGGTCGTCGAGTACGTCCGCGACGGCAACGGTCCCTTCATCCTCGAGGCCATGACCTACCGCTATCGCGGCCACTCGATGTCCGACCCGGCGAAATACCGGACCAAGGAAGAATTGCAGGAATACCGCGAGCAGCGCGACCCGATCGAGAACCTGCGGGTGAAAATCCTCGATGCCAAACTCAGCGACGCCGACGCCTTGAAGGCAATGGACAAGGAAGTCCGCGACATCGTCAACGAGGCCGCGCGCTTCGCCCAGGACAGCCCCGAGCCCGACCCGTCGGAGCTCTGGACCGACATCCTGCTCGAGGCCGACGTTGCGACCGTCTGACTTGGGCGACCGTCTGACTTGGGGCGACCGTCTGACTTGGGGCGACCGTCTGACTTGGGCCGCCGTCCGAGCGCCGAGACTCGACACGAACGAACCGATTGATCCGGGAAGGCCGACCGATGCCCACTGAAATCCTCATGCCGGCACTGTCGCCGACCATGACCGAAGGCAATCTCGCCCGCTGGCTGAAGCAGGAAGGCGACGCTGTCGCCGCCGGCGACGTCATCGCCGAAATCGAGACCGACAAGGCGACGATGGAGGTGGAAGCGGTCGACGAGGGCAAGCTCGGCCGAATCCTGGTCAAGGAGGGCAGCGAAGGGGTGGCGGTCAATACGCCCATCGCCCTCCTGCTCGGCGACGGCGAGGACGCGTCGTCACTCGACGACTACGGCTCGAGCGGCACCCTGCCGGGCGAGCCGCCCGAGCAGGCCGAGGAACGCACGCCGGCACCCGAGGCAGCGCCCGAAGCCAAAAAACACGAGCTGCCCGCCACCGCGCTGCCCACGGATGCCGTCCAGCCCGCAGAGCCGGAGATTCCCGAAGGCACCGAGATGGTCAAGATGACCGTCCGCGAGGCGCTCCGGGACGCCATGGCCGAGGAGATGCGCCGCAGCAAGGACGTCTTCCTGATGGGCGAGGAGGTCGCCGAATACCAGGGTGCGTACAAGATCAGCCAGGGCCTGCTGGAGGAGTTCGGGGCGAAGCGGGTGATCGACACGCCGATCACCGAGCACGGCTTCGCCGGCCTCGGCGTCGGTGCCGCCATGGCGGGCCTCCGCCCGATCGTCGAGTTCATGACCTGGAACTTCGCGATGCAGGCGATCGACCAGATCATCAACTCGGCGGCCAAGACCCTCTACATGGCCGGCGGCGAGATGGGCAGCCCGATCGTCTTTCGTGGCCCCAATGGTGCCGCCGCCCGGGTCGCCGCCCAGCACAGCCAGGAATACAGCTCCTGGTACAGCCACTGCCCGGGCCTCAAGGTCATCTGCCCCTACAGTGCGGCCGACGCCAAGGGGCTCCTCAAGGCCGCGATCCGCGATCCCAACCCCGTCATCTTCCTCGAGAACGAGGTGCTCTACGGCCAGACCTTCGAGGTCCCGGTCATGGACGACTTCGTCCTGCCGATCGGCAAGGCCAAGATCGTCCGTCCCGGCAACGACGTCACCATCGTCTCGTTCTCGCTGATGATGAGCCGCGCACTCGAAGCCGCAGACGCCCTGGCCGAGGAGGGCATCTCCGCCGAGGTGATCGACCTGCGCACCATCCGTCCGCTCGACAAGGCGACCGTCGTCAAATCCGTGATGAAGACCAACCGGCTCGTCTCGGTGGAGGAAGGCTGGCCGCAATCCGGCATCGGCTCGGAGCTCGCCGCGGTCATGATGGAGGAGGCCTTCGACTATCTCGACGCGCCGATGATCCGGGTGACCGGCAAGGACGTGCCGATGCCCTATGCCGCCAACCTCGAGAAGCTGGCGCTGCCCCAGGCCGCGGACGTCATCGAGGCGGCCAAGGCCGTCTGCTACAAGAGCTGAAGCGCCGGGGAGGACCGCCATGCCGATCAAGATCCTGATGCCGGCGCTCTCGCCGACCATGACCGAAGGCAATCTCGCGACCTGGCTGAAAAAGGAAGGTGACCCGATCTCGCCCGGCGACGTGATCGCCGAGATCGAGACCGACAAGGCCACCATGGAGGTCGAGGCCGTCGACGAGGGCAAGCTCGGCCGGATCATCGTCCCGGCCGGCACCGAAGGGGTCGCCGTCAACGACGTGATCGGCCTCTTGCTGGAAGAAGGCGAGGACGCGGGTGCCCTCGACGCGGTCGACACCAGCGGCGGCGGCAATGGTGCTGCAGCGCCGGAGCCCGAAGCACCCCGGCCCCAGGCGGAGCAACAGCCGATGGACGAAGCGGTGACGCCGGCGGCCGAGCCGGCAGGCGGCGGCAACGGGCAGGGTGGCCGCATCTTCGCGAGCCCGCTGGCCAGGCGCATGGCGGAGAAGGCCGGGCTCGCTCTCGACGCGCTCTCCGGCAGCGGCCCGCGCGGCCGTATCATCAAGGCCGACATCGAGGCGGCGCTGAAGAAGGGTGTCGGCAAGGCGGCCCCTGCGGCGGCCGCACCGGCGGAAAAGGCAGTGGCCGCGCCGGCGGAAAAGGCCGCGGCCGCACCGGCCGGCGTGCCGGTGCCGGGCGCCGTCGCGGCTGCCCCCGACGCCCCGCACAAAGAGATCAGCCTCTCCAACGTGCGCAAGGTGATCGCCCGGCGGCTCACCGAGTCGAAGCAGCAGATCCCGCATTTTTACCTGACGGTCGACTGCGAGCTCGATGCCTTGCTGAAGCTCAGAAAGGAGCTGAACGAGCGACCCGGTGCCACCTACAAGCTCTCGGTCAACGACCTGATCATCAAGGCGACGGCCATCGCCATCCGCCAGAAGCCGGCGGTCAATGCCATGTGGGGCGGCGACAAGCTCTATCAGTTCGAGGACATCGACGTTTCGGTGGCCGTCGCCATCGACGGCGGCCTGGTCACGCCCATCATCCGCAGGGCCGACCAGAAGGGCCTCGCCACGATCTCGGCGGAAATGAAGGAGCTCGCCGTTCGTGCCCGGGACGGCAAGCTGCAGCCCGAAGAATACCAGGGCGGCGGCTTCACCATCTCCAATCTCGGCATGTACGGCATCAAGGACTTCTCCGCCGTCATCAACCCGCCACAAGCCTGCATCCTCGCGGTCGGCGCCGGCGAGCAGCGCCCCGTAGTCAAGAACGGTGCCCTCGCCATCGCCACCGTCATGACCTGCACGCTTTCCGTCGACCACCGCGTCGTCGATGGAGCGCTGGGCGCCGAATGGCTGCAGGCCTTCCAGAGTCTCGTCGAGGACCCGATCAGCCTGATGCTGTGACCCCCATGGCACCGTCTCGCACAGCTGAACGAGCCCGAACGACCGTCAGCGATCGGCTCGCAGCCAACGAGGAATTGGCGGGCATGTCCCTGCCGGTCGGATGGCTCGAGGAGATGAAGCGCGAGAGCGCCGAGCCGCCAAGCCAATTGCCGCGCGGTCGCTCACAAAGGGGGGAGTAGGCGGCCGAGTTCGGTCCGGCTGCTCGGCAGGAACGGATTGACGAAGCTGAGCCCATCGAGCACGGCACCATCCTGCATGTCCTCGGTGAAGAGATGCGTCGCACCGGCCCTAAGCGATGCGGCACAGATCACCGCATCCCAGACTTGGAGACGGTGTCGCTGCGCGAGCTCGACGGCGTGGCGCATTACCGTCGCGTCGGTCTCCGCAATCTTGAAGAGCGAAGTCAACTCGATGGCGAGTTCGCAACCGCCAGGGAACAGTTCGGGCCGCTTACGGCGTATAACCGCCAAAAATTCACCGATAACCTGGGCCGCGATTATCCCCTGCTCAATGGCTGCGCGCTCGATCAGCGAACCGGCCGAGGCTCCCTTTTCCGTGTCCGGCTCCAGCTCGGCATAGACCAGGATATTCGTATCCAAGGCGACGCGGATCAAAGCTCGATGTCGCCGTATTTGTCCTCTTCCGTAATCTTGCCGACGCGGTAGCCGTCACGGGGCAGTTGCGCCAAATGCCGCTTGAGGCGCTCGAAAGCCGCGCGAAACTCGGGATCATCGAGCCGGCTCGCCCGGCGCGGCGCCAACTCCGCCACAGGCTTGCCCTGCCGGGTGATCACCACCGTCTCGCCCGCCTCGACCTCCTTCAAAAGCCGGGAGAAATTCTGATTCGCCTCACGGATCGAAACCGTCCGCATCCCGTACCCTCAATGTAGCACAGTTCTACATACGCCGCCGCCCCGCCGGTTGACAAGTGCTCCGAAGCCGCCACAACCGACGGGCAACACTACCACAGGGAGCAACGCCATGGCCGATACCTCATTCGACCTCGTCGTCGTGGGCGGCGGGCCGGGCGGCTACGTGGCGGCCATCCGGGCAGCCCAGCTCGGGATGCAGGCGGCCGTGGTCGAGCGCGAGCATCTGGGCGGCATCTGCCTGAACTGGGGCTGCATCCCGACCAAGGCGCTCCTGCGGACCGCCGATATCTTCGACACCTTCCACCACGCCCAGTCCTTCGGGCTGAAGGCCGAGAAGGTGAGCTTCGACCTCGCTGCCGTGGTCAAGCGCTCGCGCAGTGTGGCGGGCCAGCTCTCCAAGGGCGTCGGCCACCTGCTCAAGAAGAACAAGGTCGCGGTCTTCGACGGCAAGGGCCGGCTGGCCGGTTCCGGCAAGCTCGAGGTCGAGCTCAACAAGGGCGGCAAGGAGACGCTCACCGCCGAGCACATCATCCTCGCCACCGGTGCGCGCGCCCGGCAGCTGCCCGGGCTCGAGGCCGACGGCAAGCTCGTCTGGTCCTACAAGGAAGCGATGGTCCCGGACATGATGCCGAAGTCCCTTCTGGTCGTCGGCAGCGGCGCGATCGGCATCGAGTTCGCCAGCTTCTTCCGCTCGATGGGCGCCGAGGTCACCGTGGTCGAGGTGCTCGACCGCGTGCTGCCGGTCGAGGACGCCGAGATCTCGGCCTTCGCGCAAAAGCAGTTCGAGAAGCGCGGGATCGAGTGCCTGACCAGTGCCCAGGTCAAGAGCCTGAAGAAGGGCAAGGACAACGTCACCGCCACAGTCGAGGCCGGCGGCAAGAGCCGGGAGCTGACGGTCGACCGGGTGATCATGGCGGTCGGCATCGTCGGCAATATCGAGGACCTCGGCCTCGATGGAACCAAGGTGAAGACCGAGCGCAGTCACATCGTCATCGACGAGTGGTGCCGGACGGGCGAGCCCGGCGTCTACGCCATCGGCGACGTCGTGGGCGCCCCCTGGCTGGCCCACAAGGCCAGCCACGAAGGCGTGATCTGCGTCGAGAAGATCGCCGGGATGCAAGGCCTGCACCCGATGGACACGACCAAGATCCCCGGTTGCACCTACTGCAACCCGCAAGTGGCATCCGTGGGCCTCACCGAAGCCGCCGCCAAGGAGAAGGGCCTCGAGGTCAAGACCGGCAAGTTCCCGTTCGTCGGCAACGGCAAGGCGATCGCGCTCGGCGAGCCCGAGGGCATGGTCAAGACCGTGTTCGACGCCGAGACCGGCGAGCTCCTGGGGGCGCACATGATCGGGGCGGAGGTCACCGAGCTGATCCAGGGCTACGTCATCGCGCGCCAGGTCGAGGCCACCGAACTCGACCTCATGCACACCATCTTCCCGCATCCCACCCTCTCGGAGATGATGCACGAGGCCGTGCTGGATGCCTACGGGCGCGCCATCCACTTCTAAATGTTCGATCTCGCTTGGTGGACCGCGATCTCCGAGATCCTGCGGAACTTCGGCATCATCCTGGCCGGCGGGCTCGGTCTATGGTTCGCCTGGGCTCGCGTAAAGGCGGCCGATCGGCAAGCGAAGGCTGCAGCAGATCAAGCAGTGCTCGCGCGCCGCGATCATGTCGCTGAGCTCTTCAATAGGGCTGTGGGGCAGCTCGACGATCCGAAGCTGCAAGTTCGGTTGGGAGCGATCTACACGCTGAGACAGATTGCCAAGGATTTTCCGGACCTCACGGAGGCTGTGTTCGAGCTGCTGGCCGCATATATGAGGGACACTGCATCCTCTTACGGCGACAACGAGCCCCCAGTTGACGTGCGGGAGATAATGTCGATCATCAACGAGCAGCTTGGAGGTCGGACGTGAACTCCGTGTCCTCAAACCGTCAATCGACACGCGAACCGAGGCGTCTCGACATTCATGGAGCTTTCGTCCGACGCACTGTGCTGGACGGGGCAAACCTCTCGCGTGCCAATCTGGCGAAAGCCGACGCCACGAACGCCTCGTTTCGAGGGGCCAATTTCGAGGGGGCTAACCTCGCGGGGACGATCCTCAGGGGTGCCGACCTGAGCGACGCCAAGAATCTCACCATCGAGCAGCTCGAACAGGCCGTGATCGACGAGACGACCAAGCTCCCGCCCGAGCTCTTGGCCGAACTCCACGCCCGCCGCCAACCCCCAACGCCGGAAGCCTGATGGCCACCATCACCCTCGACCGCCAGATCACGCGCAAGCCCGCCTGGATCCGGGTCAAGGCCCCGACCTCGGCGACCTACCACGAGACGCGCAAGCTGATTCGCGCCAAGCGCCTGCACACGGTCTGCGAGGAGGCGGCCTGCCCGAATATCGGCGAGTGCTGGACGCAGAAGCACGCGACGGTGATGATCCTGGGCGATACCTGCACCCGCGCTTGCGCCTTCTGCAACGTCAAGACCGGGCTACCCGAGGCGGTCGATCCGCGCGAGCCCGAGAACCTCGCCGAGGTCGTCGTCGGCATGGGCCTGCGCCACGTCGTCATCACCTCGGTCGACCGTGACGACCTGCCGGATGGTGGTGCCTTCCAGTTCGTCCGCTGCATCGAGGCCATCCGCAAGGCCTCGCCCGAGACGACGATCGAGATCCTCACCCCGGACTTCCTGCGCAAGCCCGGCGGGGTCGAGAAGATCGTCGCGGCCAAGCCCGACGTCTACAACCACAACCTCGAGACCGTGCCGCGCCTCTACCGCACCGTCCGCCCCGGTGCCCGCTACTTCCACTCGCTCCGCCTGCTGCAGCAGGTCAAAGAGCTCGACCCCTCGATCTTCACCAAGTCCGGCATCATGGTCGGGCTCGGCGAGGAGAAGCGCGAGATCCTCCAGGTGATGGACGACATGCGCTCGGCCGAGGTGGACTTTCTCACCGTCGGCCAGTATCTCCAGCCGACCCCGCGCCACCACGAGGTCGTCCGCTTCGTCGATCCGGAGGAATTCGAGGGAATCGAGCGCGCCGCGCGAGCCAAGGGCTTCCACCTCGTCTCGGCGACACCGCTGACCCGGTCCTCCTACCACGCCGGCGCCGACTTCGAGCGGCTGCGCGAGGCGCGCAACAAAGCCCTTGCCGCCGCCTGATTCCTCGCCATTTCTGACGTACAATGCCGACACACGCCGAACAGCGACATCTCCCCTACACGCCGGAGCAGCTCTACGACCTGGTCTCCAGGGTCGAGCGCTATCCGGAATTCCTGCCCTGGTGCAAGGCGTCGCGGATCACCCGCCGCGACGGCGACGTGTTCTGGGCCGACCTCGTCATCGCGTTCAAGGTCTTCCGCGAGCGGTTCACCTCGAAGGTGACGCTGATCCCCAAAGAAGGGGTGGACGTCCAGTATATCGACGGACCGTTCCGCTACCTCAACAACCACTGGCGCTTCCTGCCCGCCGAGGACGGCGGCTGCATCGTCGACTTCTACGTCGATTTTGAGTTCCGCTCGAAAATGCTGCAGCGCCTGATCGGCCTCTTGTTCAACGAGGCGGTGCAGCGCATGGTGGCCGCCTTCGAAAAACGCGCCGAACAGCTCTACGGGCCACAGGCGCAGGCCAACAAGTCGTCTCGCTCCGGTACCGCACCCGTCCGCGCCTGAAGCGGGCGGTTGCGCGCACGGATCAGAAGTCGGAAGGGGGCGGGGAAATGATCCCGCCACACTTCTTCCTAGTTCCTACCCAACTTCTCGTCGAGTTGGCCCATGGCGGCGGGCGGCAGGGCGACGTCGAGGTGGACCCCGCTTTCGTCGTCCTTGCGGGTGAGGACGCGGCCCTGCTGGTGGAGCCAGTGGATGATGGCCCCCTGGTCGTGGGCGAGGTCGAGGTGGACGGTCTTGTCCTCGGCACTGAGGCGGTCCTCGACCAGGGCGAGCAGGGCGTCGAGACCTTCGCCGGTTTTCGCGGAGACCGGGATGGTGTTCGGGCTTTCGCTCGCTCGAATCAGGGTTTCGGCGCGCGCTTCGGGCGGGAGCGCGTCGATCTTGTTCCAGGCTTCAACGAGGCGTTTGGCGCGGGCGGTCTCGTCGACGCCGAGTTCGCCGAGGACGGCTTCGACGTCGGCTTTTTGCGCTTCGGTCTCCGAGTGGTCGATGGCGCGGACGTGGACCAGGAGGTCGGCTTCGAGGACCTCCTCGAGCGTCGCACGGAAGGCGGCGACGAGGGTGGTGGGCAGGTCGGTGATGAAGCCCACGGTGTCGGAGAGGATGACGTTGCGCCCCGACGGCAGCTTGACCACGCGCATGGTGGGGTCGAGGGTGGCGAACAGCAGGTCCTCGGCCATGACGTCCGCCCCGGTCAGGCGGTTGAAGAGGGTGGATTTGCCGGCGTTGGTGTAGCCGACCAGCGCAATCACCGGGTAGGGGACGCGGGTGCGGGCGGTCCGGTGCAGGCCGCGGGTGCGGCTGACCTGGGCGAGTTCTTTCTTCAGGGCCGTGATGCGGTCGTCGATACGCCGGCGGTCGAGCTCGATCTGGCGTTCGCCCGGGCCGCCCATGAAGCCGGCACCGCCGCGCTGCCGTTCGAGGTGGGTCCACGAGCGGACCAGGCGCGAGCGCTGGTAGGTGAGGGCGGCGAGCTCCACCTGGAGGACACCTTCGCGGGTGCGGGCGCGCTCGCCGAAGATCTCGAGGATCAGCCCGGTGCGGTCGATGACCTTGCACTCGAGCTTTTTCTCCAGGTTGCGCTGCTGGATCGGCGACAGGCTGCCGTCGACGACGACGAGGCCGATCTCGAGGGCCTGGACCGTGGTCTTCAGCTCCTCGATCTTGCCGCCGGCGAAGAGCGTGGCGGGCCTGGGATCGCGCAACGGGGCGGTTTCGGCGGCCACGACGTCGAGCTCGATGGCAGCCGCCAGGCCCACGGCTTCTTGGAGCCGCATTTCCGGCGAGCGGACGGCGCGGCCCGAAAGGTAGGGGTGGACGACGAGGGCGCGCATCGGCGCTTCGCCGGTCCGGGTCGGGGCGGTGCGGGTCGGATGGTCGCTGATGGTGGTCGCTACCTCTGGTTCGGCGCTGCGGTTCCGGCGATCACTCGCGATTGGGGTAGTCGCGCGCCGGCGCCTCGCGGGCGGCAGGTTCACGATTGCTGCTGTAGCCCTCGCGGCCCGGCCCCTGCTCCTCGCCCCCGGCGGCGGCACCGGGATCGTAGAGCCGAACAGCGGCGGACGGCATCACGGTGGAGACCGCGTGCTTGTAGACGAGTTGCACGTGACCGTCGCGGCGCAGCAGTAGGCAGAAATTGTCGAACGAGCTGATCACCCCTTGCAGCTTGACGCCGTTGATCAGGAACACGGTGACGGGGATCTTGTTCTTGCGAACGTGGTTGAGGAAGACGTCCTGGAGGTTCTGCTGTTTTTCGGCCGCCATCGAGTGGGTTCCTCTGATTTTTTTGTCGTCGCACGTGGTCCTGCCGACCCCAATAATGTCGGTGCGCAAGCCCGCTTATCAAGCTCGAATGGGCCGGCAGCACGTCGAGCGATAAAGCGGCACGCCGGCGAATGCTAGGCGAACAAGCAAGAATCGTGGTTTTTTTCGCGTATTTCGACAACTACACGACACCCTCGAGCCTTTCGGTCGCCAGATAACGGGCGAGCAGGCGGCGGCTGATCGAGCCGGGCTTGCCGTTGGCGATGACGGTATCGTCGATCCGGGTCACCGGCAGGATCAGGCTCGAGGTGCTTGTGATGAAGGCCTCGCGGGCGGTTTTCGCCTCCTCGACGGTGAACGGGCGCTCCTCGACCGGGATGCCCGCGGCTTCGGCCACCTCCAACAGCAGCTCGCGAGTGATGCCACCCAAAATCGCGTGGCCCCGGGGCCGGGTGACGATGCTGCCGTCGGCCGTCACGATGTAGGCATTGGCGGTCGAGCCCTCGGTGACGTAGCCGTCCGCGTCGCAGAGCCAGGCCTCACGCGCGCCCGCCTCGGCGGCTTCCTGTTTGGCCAGGACGTTGGGCAAAAGGCTCACGGACTTGATGTCGCAGCGCTCCCAGCGGATGTCCGGGCGGGTGACGACGGCGACCCCGTCCTCGATCTCGGACGGCTTGGGGAAGGGCGCGCGGCGAACGGTGACGACCAGGCTCGGCCGGGTCGCCGGCTTCGGGAAGAGGTGGTTCCTGGGTGCCGTGCCGCGGCTGACCTGGATGTAGACGATGGCCTTGCCCAGCGGGTTGCGGCGCAGCGTTTCGCGGATGATGGCGCGAAGGGCAGCGCGCGAGGTCGGCATCGCCATGCGCAAACTGGCCAGCGAGCGCTCCAGCCGGTCGAGATGCCGCTCGAGATCACGCGTCTCGCCGTCCCGACACTTGATGACCTCGTAGACACCATCGGCGAACTGATAGCCACGATCCTCGATCATCACCGCCGGCACGTCGATCGAGACATAACGGCCGTTGACATAGGCAATGCGCGCCATGCGGGGACTGGCTCCGTTGTGTAATGCTGCTTGCCAGGATGTAGCGCAGATGCAGGCAGTGGGTACAGCACAGGAGCCGCAGCGCCTACGTGGAACGAATGCGGGGAAGAAAGAGACGCAGGGAGGATGATCCTCCCTGCACCCACCGGTATTTTTGGCGGCAGTGGCGGCGGGTTGAGCGTCGGGTGTTCGTCAGGCGGGCTCGTAGCGGGCGACGTCGATTTCGGGGGCTTTGGCCTTGGCGCGGGCGATGTCGACGGCGCTCTGCATGCGGAGCAGGGTCTCCATGTCGGCGCCGAACGCCTTGTCGAGCCGGATCGCCATCTCGGCCGACAAGGCGGCCTGCCCGTTCAGCACGCGCGACAAAGCCACCCGCGTGACCCCCAGCACCTTTGCGGCCTCGGTCACCGACAGGCCCAGGGGCTCGAGGATCACGTCCCGAACGAAGGGCCCGGGATGGGCGGGGTCTGCCGGACGAAACGGACCACCCGTCTCCTCGGCGAGAGTCGTGTCACTCAATGGTAGTCCTCCAGGTCGAGGTCGACGATCTCGTTCGCGTCGTTCACCCGAAACGTCAGCCGCCAGTTGCGATTGACCACGAGGCTCCAGGTGCCGCGCCGATCACCCGTCAACTGATGGGCGCGCCAAACGGCCAAACGCTGCACGGCCTCGATGCCCGGCGCCGCGCTCAGGAACGACACCATCGCCGTGATCTTGCCCACCTGAGCCGGCGGCAGCCCGCCCGTGTCGCCCCGCGTCAACCACCGTCGCAAGCCTTTGTGGCGTACGCTTCGGATATCCATGCAGCAAAATACCCCAGCGGAGCTCGCTTGTAAAGCCGCGCTATACACCAGTCATACCTGATGCGCTGGTCGATTGCGGTCGGCGTTGACAGTGGCTGCAGCGGGGTACAGCATCGGAGGGCAATCTTGGTTTCCGCTACCGCTTTGCTCCAGTCGACCAATCATGACGAAGATTGTTTATGGATAAGCGTCCCTTTGGCCTCCACGAAAGCTAGATGTTTGAAGGTATCCCGCCACATTCCAAATAGCATCAAGCGTAAGGTGCGTCGCGCCTGTGGATTTGGTTGCGTCTTTTGTGGCCATCCCATTTTTGAGTATGATCATATGGTTGAATTTTCTCGCGTCAAACAACATACTGTTGAGAATTTGTGCTGCTTATGCCCAACGCACCATGCAGAAAAGACGAGGGGCCTTATAACTCCAGAGAGAGTTAAAATGGCCCGCGCGAATCCTAAGAATCTCTCAGGGATCAGAATTTCATCGCACCCCTTCTATTTTTATGGATTCCAATCTGTCGTCAAGATGGGATCAGTGGTGAATTATTTTAGTCGGCCAAGAGATGCAAAAAATCATATATATACCCCATTAGTTGTTCGGAACGAATCCCTAATCAATATAAACTTCGGACCGGACGATATAATCCTGTTCGATATTCACATACGAAACAAGGATGATGAAATTGAATTTGCAATTATCGAGAATGAGTTAGTTTATAAGACAAAATTCTGGGACATTGAGTTTATTGGGAACCGATTCGTCATAAAAAAAGATAAGTTCACGATATTGTTTCAAGCGACACTCAACATGCCGAATGCGATAATAATTGAGAAAGGACAGTTTTGCAGTGGAGGCAGTTGCGTAGAAGTTAAAGAAAACTCCATATTCTTTGGATATGGTGGGCGTTTGGGCGATTCGATGTGTGCTAACAGCAGATATGGATTTGTCTACAACTCTAGGGAAGATTTTGCGCCCAGCTGCATGTACGCAACGGACTGATAACTCTCTAATTTTGCACCAGGACGTGCCCTGGAACCTTTAACCTCTTGACCATTGCCGCTTTTGACAAATTTCAAAGCCATTCAACAGAAAAACGCAGAGAGGTGCACCTCGGAAAACCTCTTGTTAGCGGCTAACGTACTCGTTCTCTTTCTTGACGTTCGAGCCGCCCTCTACCCGTTCAGCGCATCCGTCGCGCGTATTCGTCCACCAAGGCGCGGATCATGCGTTGGTAGGGGACGTGTTGTTTGGCGGCTTCTTGTTTGAAGAACTCGACGGAGCGGCGGCTGAGGGCCAGGGTTACCTTGACGGTGTCGTCGCGGGGAACGAGTTGGTCGGGGGGCGGTAGGGTGTCGGCGATGCGGTGGAGGTCGCCGGTAATCTCGCCCTGGTCGTCGGTGTAGTCAGCCGTTTTGGCGTTCATAGGCGTCTCGTCCCTTGCGCCAGTAGCCGGCGCCGATGATGCGGATGTTGTTGCCCCTGGTGGTGAAGCGGACGGTCATGACGCGGCCGTTCACGATGCCGAGACAGAACCAGCGCGGTTCGGCTGCGCTGTGCGCTTCGTCCACGGCGATGACGCGGCGTGGGTCGAAGAAGGCGCGCTGGGCCTCTTCGAAGCCGACGCCGTGCTTGGCGCGATTGAGCGCGTCCTTGGCATCGTCCCACTCGAAAGACCACGTCACGCAGGAACCCTATCAGCAGCCATATAACTTGCAATACGTTTCGCCATATAGTCTTCCCCGAAAAAAAACCGGAGGGTGCAGGGAGGCTAGCCTCCCTGCGTGCTTCCCTAGCGGCCGGAAGGCCGCTTCTGGCCAGCATGACGACGCGGTCGTGGGCTTGGACGACGGTGTCGGAGCGGGGGGTGAGGACTTTGTCGTCGCGGATGACGGCGCCGACGATCATGCCGCCCGAGGCCTTCAGGTCGTCCGAAAAAAGGTTCCTGGAACCTTTTTGCTCACGCCACTCGTTCCTCGTGGTCGAGGTAGCGGCGGAGGGCTTCGCTTACCACCGCGTTCAGATTTAAGCCTTTGCGGTGGGCGGTGAGCATCGCTCGGCGGTGGAGGTCGCGGCCTGGGCGGACGTTGAAGCTGCCTTTCAGGGGGATGTCGGGCTTGCGGCCTTCTTCGGCGCAAAGGTCCAGGTAGTCGTCCACTGCCTCTTGGAACGCCTGCTTCAGGGATTTGGCGTCGGTGCCTTCGTAGGTCACGAGGTCGCGGATGAACTCGAGGCGCCCGTGGAATACCTCGTCCTCGTCGTTGTAGTCGATGGAGCCGATATAGCCTTTGTATTCGAGCATCGAGGTCATATGAGGCCATCCTCTCTCAGCCGCCGCAGGACGTCGTCGATGACGTACATCTTCACGATGTTGCCCGGATGCGGCTTGTGCAGGGTGATAATTGGTGCTGTGGGGTGGACGAAGCGCCGCCGCGAGCCGCCGGTTTTGCCCGCTTTGGCCTCGGTGTAGCCCAGCCCTTCGAGCAGCCGCACCAGTTCTTCCCAGGTGAACTCCTTCGGTCGGCTCTTTAGCCGGGCGATCAGCTTGTCCCGCCGGCTCATGCCGCCGAACCACTCGTTACGTTTCTCGTCGGCCCAGATTATGGGGATTCCGGCCGTCGATTGCAACTGTTTTCAGTTGCATCGTACCGACGGGCCCGTTTGCTTCCCCCAAAGTACCGGTGGGTGCAGGGAGGCGTGCCTCCCTGCGTTTCTTCAATTAACCGCCGCTTCTGGCTCAGAAGTAGTCGAGTCTGACGGCGAACAGCTGTTCGACTTTCCTCACCACGTCGCTTCTGGCGAGCATGACGACGCGGTCGTGGGCTTGGACGACGGTGTCGGAGCGGGGGGTGAGGACTTTGTTGTCGCGGATGACAGCACCCACGATCATGCCGCCCGAGGCTTTGAAGTCGCGCAGCGGCTTGCCGACGAGGGGGGAGGTTTCGAGTGCTTCGGCTTCGTAGACTTCGGCGTCGCCGTCGCGGATGGTGTAGACGGATTTGAGGCGGCCGCGGCGGACGTGTTGGAGGATCGAGGAGACGGTGGTTTCGCGCGGGTTGATCGCCACGTCGAGGCCGATCGGCCGGACGACGAGGTTGTAGGTCGAGTTGTTGACCAGGGCCAGCGCCCGGCGGCAGCCCAGCCGCTTGGCGAGCAGGCCGGCCATGATGTTGACCTCGTCGTCGTTGGTGACGGTGACGATGGCCTGGGCGTTCTTGACGTTGGCTTCGTCGAGCAGCGCCCGGTCGCGGGCGTCGCCGCAGAGGACGACGGCACGCTCGAGCTCGTCGGCGATGATCTCGGCGCGTTCCGGGTTGGCCTCGATCACCTTGATCGAGAGGTGCGGGTAGCGCTGCTCGAGCTCGCGGGTGAGGAACAGGCCGATATTGCCGCCGCCGACGATGATGATCCGGTCGCTCATCCGCTCTTCGTAGCCGAAGGCCGGCAGGGCGCGTTCGACCTGGGCTGTTTCGACGACGAAATAGACGGCATCGTCGATGCGCAGTTGGTCGTCGGCGTGCGGGATGAAGAAGTGCTCGTCGCGGACGACGCCGACGCAGGCCAGATGCAGGTCGGGGAAGAGGTAGGTCAGCTGGCGCAGCGGGGTGTCGATGATCGGGGTGGTGGTGGTGCAGCGGACGGCGATCAGCCGCACCCGGTCCTCGGCGAAGGGGACGACGTTGAGCGCCCCCGGCACTTCGAGGCGCAGGGCGATGGCGTGCGCCACCTCGACCTCGGGCGAGATGACGACGTCGATCGGCAGGTGGTCCCGCCGGAAGAGGTCGGCGAAGCGGTCCTGGAGGTAGTCCTGCTGGCGGATGCGGGCGATCTTGGTCGGCACGTTGAAGAGAGTGTGGACGACCTGGCAGGCGACCATGTTGACCTCGTCCACCTGCGTGACCGCGATGAACATGTCGGCGTCGTCGGCGCCGGCGGCTTCCAGCGTCGAGGGATGCGAGGCGTAGCCGTGCATCGCCTGGATATCGAGGTGGTCGCCGATCTTCTTCACCAGCTCCGGCCGCTGGTCGATGATGACGACGTCGTTGCCGGCGGCGGCCAGGTAGCGGGCGATGTTGTAGCCGACGAGACCGGCGCCGGCGACGATCACCTTCACGGCCGGCTACCCTGCCCGAGCGAGCCGGGGTTCAGTCGTCACTGTGCAGGCCGAGGGTCTTGAGCTTCCGGTGCAGGGCCGAACGTTCCATGCCGACGAAGTTGGCTGTACGGGAGATGTTGCCGCCGAAGCGCTGCAGCTGGGATTGCAGATAGGTTCGCTCGAACTGCTCTCTGGCATCGCGGAGCGGCATCGAGACGAATTCGCCGTTGGCGCGCGGGTCCATGCTCTTGGCGGCACTGTCGGTGAGCTCGGGCGGCAGGCCGGCGATGGTGATCGGCTCCCGGCCCTCGCCCGCCATGATCAGCATCCACTCGATGGTGTTCTTCAGCTGGCGGACGTCGCCCGGCCATTCGGCGGTCTGCAGGACAGCCATCGCGTCGTCGGCGATGTCGCGGCCGGCGAGGCCGGAATCGGTCGCCGTTTGGGTCATGAAGTGGCGGGCCATGTCGGGGATGTCGGTGCGGTGCTCGGCCAGCGGCGGCAGCTCGATCGGCACCACGTTGATGCGGTAGTAGAGGTCTTCCCGGAACCGCCCGGCACTCATCTCCGCCTGCAGGTTGCGGTTGGTGGTGGCGATGACGCGGACGTCGACCTCGCGGCGGTTGTTGCCGCCGGGCCGGGTGAAGCTTCGCTCCTGCAGCGCGCGCAATACCTTGCCCTGCGTTTCGAGCGGCATGTCGGCGATTTCGTCGAGCAGCAGCGTGCCGCCGTCGGCGCGCTCGAGCGCCCCGATCACCCGCGGCTGGTCGGCGGCCAAGAAGCCGGGCTCGCAGCCGAAGAGCTCGATGTCGACGCGCTCGGGACCGAGTGCGGCACAGTTGACGACGACGAACGGGCCATCGGCCCGCCGCGAATGCGCGTGCAGCAGGCGGGACACGACCTCCTTGCCGGAGCCGGGCGGCCCGCTGATCAGAACCCGGCTGTTGGTCGGCCCGACCCGCTGGATCGTACTCTTCAGCTTGCCCATGGCGGGCGAGGTGCCGATCAGCTCGAGCTTGTGCGCCCGGGACCTGAGCTCCTCGTTCTCGCGCCGGAGCCGGGAGAGCTCCATCGCCCGTTCGACGGCGAGCAGCAGCCGGTCGGATTTGAACGGCTTCTCGATGAAGTCGTGCGCCCCTTTCTTGATCGCCGCGACCGCCGTCTCGATCGTGCCGTGACCGCTGAACATGATGACCGGCAGGTCGGGATAGCTGGCGCGGACGTGGTCGAGGATCTGCACGCCGTCCATTCGGCTGCCCTCGAGCCAGATGTCGAGGAGGACGAGGGCCGGCGGTTTCTTCGCCACTTCGCGCAGAGCTTCGTCGCTGGTGGCCGCCATGCGTGGTTGGTAGCCTTCGTCCTCCAGGACGGCTGCCACCACCTCGCGGATGGCGGCTTCATCGTCGACGATCAGTACGTCCTTGCTCATACTCACTATCCGTTGCGGCCGGTGGCGACCCGATCAACCCGCCCGGCGCTCCCCCCGGTCTTTTCTGTCGTTGACGATGCGGTCGGCCGGAAAGACCAGCCGCACCAGGGCCCCGCCCGCGTCGCTCTGATCGAGCTCCACGCGGCCGCCATGTTCCTCCATAATCTTGTGGACGATGGCAAGCCCCAACCCGGTTCCCTTGGCCTTGGTGGTGACGTAAGGCTCGAGCAGACGCTGACGTTCGCCCGGCGGGAAGCCCGGGCCGTTGTCGGCGATCATCAGCTCCAGCTCGTGCTCGGCACGATTGGCGGTAAGGCTTATCACGGGTGTTGCGATCGGGCCACCGTCATCACTGTCACGGGCGGCAGGGTCGGCACCCGGTGCGTCGGCAAGCTCGGGGGTGGCCCGGCTGTCGCGCAGCGCTTGTGCCGCATTCTGCAGCACGTTGTTGAGCGCCTGGCTGATTTTTTCGCCGTCGCAATCGAGGTAGATGCCGTCGAGGGCCCGGAGGTCGACGTCGGTGCGCAGCGCCGACCAGGCGCCGGCCTGGAGCTCGACCGCGTGATGCACGAGTTCGGCCAGCGGCTCCGGGCGCATGCGCGCGTCGGGCATCCGGGCGAAGGCCGAGAATTCGCGGATCAGCCGGCCGATCACGTCGACCTGGCGGATGATGGTGTCGATCGACCGGGCGAAGGCACTGCGGTCGGCCTCGGCGATCTGGCCCTGGAACTTGCGCCCGAGCCGTTCGGCGGAGAGCTGGATCGGGGTCAAGGGGTTCTTGATCTCGTGCGCGATGCGGCGGGCGACCTCGGCCCAGGCGGCCTGGCGCTGGGCGCTCAGCAGTGCCGTGATGTCGTCGAAGGTGAGCACATAGCCGACGATCCGCAGGGGGCTTTCGGCACTTTCGCCGTTGCCGGCGCGCTGCGCGGCGAGGCGGACGAGCAGCGTGTACTCGGCAGCTCCACGGCGCACGGTCACCTGGGACTGGACGGTGTGCCCGGCGGCGAGCTCCGGATGGTCGAAGAGCGGCAGGGTCTCGGGCAGCACCGCCGCGATGTCGGCGCCGACGATCTCCTGCGCATCGACGGCGATGCCGGGTTCGCTCGGCTCCTGCTCGTCCAGTCCACCGGGCGCGGCGCGGCTTTCGGGCGCGGGTTCGAGGAACCGGGCGGCAGCCCGGTTGGGCAGGATGATGCGGCGGTGCTCGTCGAGGCCGATCACCCCGGCGGTGACGCCCGAGAGCACGGCTTCGGTAAAGCGGCGGCGCGCGTCGAGCTGGTGGTTGGCGTCGATCAGCTCGGCGCGCTGGTTCTGCAGCTGTGTCGCCATGCGGTTGAAGGCGCGGCTCAAGACCGCGATCTCGTCCTCGCTCGGGCCTTCCTCGACGCGGGCCAAGAGGTCGCCGGTGCGCACCCGGTCGGCGGCGTTGATCAGCTGGCCGATCGGCTGGATCAGGCGGTCGGCGACCGCCATCCCGGTCCAGACGGCGGCCAGCAGCAGGAGGAGGGCGACGAGGCCGAAAAGCGCGGCCGAGGTGAACTGGATGCGGCCGCGCTCGGACTGCAGCTCCTGGTACTCGCTGAAGACGCGTCGGGTCTGGTCCATATAGCCCAGCACCTGGGCATCGATGAAGCGGCCGACGAAGAGATAGGCCTCGCCGAAGCCGAAGAGCGGGACCAGGGCGCGGACCCGGTCGTCGGCGGGCGAGGTGAGGATCACGACCTCGCCGGCCTCCGCACGGGCCAGGTCCTCGTGCGTCAGGATGCCGAAATCGAGGCCGAAGCTGAGGCCGGTGCGGGCGAGGACGTCGCCGGTGGGGTCGAAGACGGTGGCCTCGGTGAGCGAGCGCACGGCGGCCTGGCCGGCGACGAACTGCTGCAGCCGTTCGGGGTCGCCGATCAGCATGGCACCCTGGCGGTTGAGGTCGGAGGCCATGGCGAGCGCATCGGCGCGGATGTTCTCCTTGTGCTCCTCGAGATAGGCCTCGGCGACGCTCATCGAGTTGTCGAGGGCGGTGCGGATGCGCTCGCCGAACCACGTTTCGAGCCCGGAGGAGAGGAAAAGGACGGAGAAGATCGAGACGACGATGGCGGGCAGCACGGCGATCACGCCGAACAGGGCGACCAGCCGGCCGTGCAGCTTGGAGCCGGCGAGCCCGCGGCGGCGCTGCAGGACCAGCTTGACCAGCCGCCGGGCGACCAGGATGCCGAGCAGCAGCAAGAGAATGAGGTCGATATTGAGCAGCAGGACGACGGTCTGCACGCTGCGGCCCGACGGCGGGGCCGTCGAGATCAGCACATAGGTCGCGATGCCGGCGATGACCGCGAGCACGGTCAGCAGCAGTGCCAGCTTGCGCTCGAGGTTCCGCCCCTTCAGGCGGTCGAGCAGAGAGTCGCCGCCCTTCGCTTGTCGCGGCCCGGCTTTGGGCGGCAGGGCTTTGCCGAGATGGGCGATCAAGGGTGTGTCCAAGGGTCTCCTTGGCGCCGCTCCCGCCCGGCAGGGTCGATATGGCGGCCGGTGCCCGGGCTCGCCTGGAGCCCGCCCCGGCGGCCCGGGTCAGGGACTGCGGACGATGTGAATGTCCAGTTCCCTGATCTTCTTGCGAAGTGTGTTGCGGTTCAAGCCCAGGATGTCGGCGGCGCGCAATTGATTGCCGCGGGTGGCTTGCAGTGCCCTGGCGATCAGCGGCCGCTCGAACTCCTCGAGCACCCGCGCATAGACGCCGGGTGGCGGCAAGTCGCCGTCATAGCTCGAGAAATAGCGATCGACGTGGCGCGCCACGGCAGCGCTCAGGCTTTCGGCGGCGGGGTCGGGGGCATCGTCGGAACTCGGCTGCTGCGTCTCGACGAGTTCGGCGTCGATGACACTCTCGCCGATCACGTCCTCGCTGTAGAGGACGGCGAGGCGGCGGACGAGGTTCTCGAGCTCGCGGACGTTGCCGGGCCAGCTGTGCGCCTTGAGCCGGCGGATGGCATCCGGATCGAGAGTCTTGAGCGGCAGCCCCTCCTCGTTGGCCTTGGCGAGAAAATGCTGGGCCAGGGCCGGGATGTCGTCGAGCCGCTCGCGCAGCGCCGGCAGGCGCAACGGCACGACGTTGAGGCGATAGAAGAGGTCCTCGCGGAAGAGCCCTTGCGCCACCATTTGCTGCAGGTTGCGGTGACTGGCGGCGACGATCCGGACATTGGCCTTGATCGGCTGGTTGCCGCCGACCGGGATGAACTCGCCCTGCTGCAGGACGCGCAACAACCGCGTCTGCGCCTCGAGCGGCATGTCGCCGATCTCGTCGAGAAAGAGCGTGCCGCCTTCTGCCTGTTCGAACCGGCCGGCACGCTTGGCCGAGGCCCCGGTGAACGAGCCCTTCTCGTGGCCGAAGAGCTCGCTTTCGATCAGTTCGCGCGGGATCGCCGCCATGTTGACGGCGACGAACGGGCCGTTCTTGCGCTTGCCGAAATCGTGCAGTGCTTTGGCGACGAGTTCCTTGCCGGTGCCCGATTCGCCGGCGATGAGCACGGTGAGGTCGGTGCCGGTGAGCCGGGCGATGACCCGGTAGATCTCCTGCATCGCCGGGGCGCGGCCGATGATCGGGAGTTGTTCCTCCGGGTGCTGGGCGGTCTGGGCCTGCAGCCGGCGATGATCGCGCCGCTCCAGCGAGCGCTGCACGGCAGCCAGGAGGCTGGTGATGTCGAAGGGCTTGGGCAGATATTCGAACGCCCCGCGCTCGGTCGCCCGCACCGCCGTCAAGAGGGTGTTCCTGGCACTCATGACGATGATCGGCAGGTCGGGGCGAAGCTGCTTGATGCGCGGCAAAAGGTCGAGGCTGTTCTCGTCGGGCAGGCCCACGTCGGTGATCACGACGTCGCCTTCGCCGGCGACGATCCAGCGCCAGAGCGAGCTCGCGATGCTGGTCGCCTGGACATTGTAGCCCTGGCGCGAGAGGGCGCGCGCGACCACCGTACGGATGGCGGCGTCGTCCTCCGCGATCAGCACGGTCTCGCCGCTCATGCCGGTTGTCGGTCGTTCGTCATCGGACCCCCCTCGCGCTCGGCGCTCACGTTCGTGCCGCCGGCAACCTGACCTTGAAGACCGCACCCGGCTGGCCGTCGCCGTAGCTGACCAGGCCGCCGTGCTCGCTGATGATCTTGGCCACCAGCGACAGCCCGAGACCGCTGCCCTTGGGCTTGGTCGAGACGAACGGCTGGAACAGGTGCTCGACCATGTCGGGCGGCACGCCCGGCCCGTTGTCCTGGACCTCGACGGCGATCGGCAATTCCAACCGGTCGCCGGCGGCACCGATGCTCATCCGAAAGCCGTGCTGGAACTGGGTGCGCAGGGTGATCTGGCCGCCCTCCTCGGGGGCGGCCTCGGCGGCGTTCTTGACCAGATTCAAGAAGACCTGGATCAGCTGGTCGCGGTCGCAGTCGACGTCGGGCAGCGAGGGGTCGTAGCGCTCGATGATCCGCAGGTGCCGAGCGAAGCCGTTCTGCGCCAGCCGCCGGACGTGCTCGAGCACGCTGTGGATATTGACCGGCCGGCGCTCGATTCGCCCGGGTGCCGAGAAGGCGTCCATGCGATCGACGAGCGCACAGATCCGGTCGGTCTCGTCGCAGATCAACTGCACCAGGCTCTGGTCCTCCTCGTTCAGCGCCGGCAGCAGCAGCTGCGCGGCACCGCGGATGCCGGAGAGCGGGTTCTTGACCTCGTGCGCCAGGGTCTCGGCGAGGCCGGCGATCGACCGGCCGGTATGCTGGTTCGCCGGTCTGCGGTCGAAGCGTTCGGCGAGCGAGCAGGGCTGCAGCACGAGCAAGACTTGGTCCTCGGCCTCGGGCACCGGGGTGAGGTGCGCATCGACGATGCATGTCGTGCCCCGTTTGAGAGCAAGTTCGATGCCATACTCGGAGACCGAGCCGGTCTCGATCGACACCTGCTCGGCGAGCGCCAGCAACGTGCTGTGCGCCGGCAGCAGCTCGTCCAAGGTCTTGCCGAAGAGGACCGGGCGGCCGAGCGAGAACAGCTGCTCGGCCGCGGGGTTGGCGTAGACCACCGCCCGGGCGTCGAGCAGCAGGATCGGACTCGGCAGGTTCTCGATGATCACCGCCGGGTCGACGTCGCCCGTCGGGGCCGTTATGCGAGCGACAGCACCATTCGCGAGGACCGGCATGGGCGTTTCCAAGGTTGATTTTTTTTTAGGCAGAGGCAGTCGACTGCCTATCAAGCGGGCATTTTTTACGGCGTTCTGCGCCCCTGTACAAGCGCTGCAACACCGCTGTCTCGATGTTGCAGCGCAGCATTGCCGCCGATGAGACCCCGATGAGGCGATGTGTCGCGCTCGTGATGGCGGCCGGCAGCGGCATCCGGCTCGGTGGCACGCTGCCGAAGCAGTACCGGCTGCTCGCCGGCGTGCCGATGCTCCGCCGCAGCATCGATGCCCTCGCCGCTGTGCCCGCGATCGATGCGGTGCAGGTGGTGATCGGCGCGGCTCAGGCCGAACTCTACGCCGCGGCTACCGCCGGCCTCGCCCTGCCGCCGCCGGTCACGGGCGGGGCGACCCGGCAGGACTCGGTGCGGCGCGGTCTCGCCGCACTGGCCGACGCGCCCCCGACACTGGTTCTGGTCCACGACGCGGCCCGGCCGTTCGCTTCGCGTGCCCTGATCGAGCGGGTGATCGCCGAACTCGCGACGGCCGAGGCGGTGCTGCCGGTCGTGCCGGTGGTCGACACCTTGAAGCGCCTGGACGCCGCCGGCCGGGTCGCCGCGGAGGTACCGCGCGACGCGCTGGCGCGAGCCCAGACGCCGCAGGGCTTTCGCTACGCCGTGCTGCAGGAGGCGCATGCCCGGCACCGGGCCGTCGCCTGCACCGACGATACGGGTGTGGTGGCCCTGGACGGGGTCGCGGTCGCGACGGTCCGGGGCGAGGAGGAGAACTTCAAAGTGACGACCGAGGACGATCTCGCGCGCGCCGAGGCCCTTTTCGCCGGCCGGCCGCGGCGCTTCGTGACCGGCACCGGCTTCGACGTGCACGCCTTCGCCGCTGGCCGCAGGCTCGTCCTCTGCGGCATCGAGGTGCCGCACGAGTTCGGCCTGACCGGTCATTCGGATGCCGACGTGGCACTGCATGCGGTCACCGACGCGCTGTTCGGCGCCATGGCGGACGGCGACATCGGCAGCCACTTCCCGCCGTCGGATCCGCAATGGAAAGACGCGTCGAGCGACCGGTTTCTGCGCTGTGCCGTGGAGCGATTGACGGCGCGCGGCGGCCGGCTCGAGCATGTCGATCTCACCATCATCGGCGAGCGGCCGAAGATCGGCCCGCATCGTGAAGCACTCAGGGCGAGCCTGGCGGCGATCGTCGGCATCGCCGTCGAGAGCGTGAGCGTCAAGGCGACGACGACCGAACGGCTCGGCTTCTGCGGTCGCGAGGAGGGACTGGCGGCCCAGGCCGCCGTCACCGTGAGCCTGCCGCAATGAGCGTCTTTTCCGAGGAGCTCCGCCGGCTCGCCGACGACGTGCTGACCCGCTGCCGGGCCGCCGGGCTCACGGTGGCAACGGCCGAAAGCTGCACGGGCGGGCTGGTCGCCGCCTGTCTCACCGAGATCGCGGGCTCCTCGGAGGTGGTCGAGCGCGGCTTCGTCACCTACGCGAACGCCGCCAAGATCGAGCTTTTGGGGGTGCGTGAAGCCACCCTGGAGCGCCACGGGGCGGTCTCCGCCGAGACGGCACGCGCGATGCTGGCAGGTGCCCTCGCCCGCTCGCCGGCCGATCTCGTGGTGGCGATCACCGGGGTCGCCGGGCCGGGCGGCGGCTCGGCCGAGAAGCCCGTGGGGCTGGTGTTCATCGGCGTGCAGCGGCGCGGCCGAGAGGCGCTCATCGAGCGGCACGTCTTCGCCGGCGATCGGGCCGCGGTGCGCGAAGCCAGCCTCGTGCGCGCCCTCGGCCTCCTGCTGAACGCGGCCGGCTGAGCAGACGGAAGACTTCGGCAACGATCATCGTCGACGCCGAGGCGGTCGCGAACCCGTCCGACAGCGGCCAGCCGGCGGCGGCAGCCGAGCCTGTCGCCGCAATGTTGCAGGTCCTACCGCCCGGGGACGGCGGCGAGCCTTCGGTCACTTGCCTCGCCGATGCCGGCTGTTCCAGTGCGCAAGACGCCGTGACCTGCGACCGACTGGGCTCGGCCTCGCGGTCCCCGCGGCGTCTGCCACCGAAGCCGCCGTGCACCAAGGCCGCAGCCGGCACGCCAGCCGCCTCGTCGACGAGGCTGCCCTCGAGCGGGTAAGAGCCCGTTTTCGCCACCCTCGAGCGCTGAATGCCCATTTTCTGTCCGCCGAGGGGCGGCCGGTTCCTGCTCGGAGGCAAGGCCAAGGCCGGAACCGAACTCGCGCTCGTGACCCTGGCATGGCCCCGACGAGGATCTCTTTCGCAGCGCACCGAGCGACGCCTTGCTCACACGGTGCTCACACGGTTCGATGCGCTTCCCACGCCCCGCCATCTTGCGGGCCGTGCCTATCGACCCGCCAGCCCCGCCAATCGCCGCATCAGCCGTGGCGGGTCGAGCGCTTCGCACTCCCAGACCACGATCACCCGCAACCCGGCCCGGCGCAGGGCTCTGATCTTCGCCGCATCCCGCTTGCGATTGGCCGCGAGCTTCTCCGCCCAGAACTCGCGATTGCGCTTGGGCATCGTGCCCCTCGGGCAGCCCTTGTGGTGGTGCCAGAAGCAGCCGTTGACGAAGATCGCCCAACCGCGCCGCACGTTCACGAAGTCTGGTGTTCCCGGCAGGCTCTCGACGTTGCGCCGGTAGCGCAGCCCGAGCGCGCGAAGGGCCAGGGCGACGCGACCTTCGGCCTCGGTCCCGCGCCGGCGCACCCGCTGCATCAGCGCCCGGCGCACCGGGTCGGTCGGCAGGACCGGCCGCGGCACCGGGCTCAGCCGCCGCCGAGGGCCAACTCGGCTCGGCCCGAGAGTTGCCCGGATCTCGAGGATGCGCCCTGCATCACCGCGCCGTGCCGCTCCACGCGCTCCAAAAAACCCGGCTCGAAACGCAGCCGGTTGGCCGGGCGCCCCCGATCCCGACGGTCCGGCCGGCCCGGCTGAGGTCCTGACACGGGAAACCCGCGGCCACCAGCGCCGTCTCCGCCGGCAGGGCCGGCAGCGTGACAACGTCGGCGTGATCGGCCACGTCCCGAAACCGCCGCCCCAGCAACGCCGGCGCCCGGTTCGCGCAAATCGGCACATTCTCGTGGCTGGCCGCAGCCGGGGCCGAGTTCAACCCCGCCGCTCCCGGCAGACAGCCCCGCGACCTTCATGAACACCCTCTCGCCATCGCCCCGTTTGTGCCGACCGGCCGGACGACACGCAAGCCGAACGGCCAGCCCGAAGCCATAAGCAATGCTTATGGTGAATCTCTCGCCTGCCGACAGATGGCCGAAACATGTGTCGTATACCGACTCGTTCGGTCTCGGGTTGTGCCGCTATATGCGTCATACGCGGAAAAACGAGTCGCTATACGACGCCGAACCCGAGAAACGAGTCGGTATATGCGCCATCACGATCGCTTATGGTGCATAGATCGTCACATTTCGCCGCGAAAACCCGCGAACGAACCCGCGGCGGCGACGAACGAACCCACCGAAACGACGAACGGACCCGGCTGGAGCGCAAACGAACCCGATTTTCGCGAAGGAACCCGAGGGGGCAGTTTGCCGCATACAGCCGTGATTCGCCGTTGCCCGACAAGGGTTTGCCGGATCTGTCGGCGGCCGCCGGCAAAGCCCGGAACGAATCCCCCGCCGGTTTGCCGAGCGAACCCGGTCGAGGCGTTGACGTCGGGGGCGATCTAGGCTAATATACCTATGAAATTGTCAGTCGGGGATCGCGCTCAGCAGGTAGAGGGCGCGCAGCAGGTCACCGGGTTCGATGTCGCCGAAGCTCGCGGCATAGATCCGCTCGATGGTCTCCGAGCGGAAGATGCGGCTCAGGGCGGTGTCGACGGCGAGCCGAAACTCGGTGTCACCGAGTGGCAGGGCGAGTGCATAGGGCTCGTTGCTGAACAACCGCTCGCCGACCCTGAGGTTGTCGGGCTCGGGATCCGTCAAGGCCAGGAAGATCAGGATCGCCCGGTCGGCGAAATAGGCGTCGATGGTGCCGTCCTTCAGCGCCGCGATGCCGTCCGGATGGCTCTCGATGGCGACGAACTCGGCCTCGAGGCCGGCGCTGGTGAGGGCATCCTCGAGCACGTCCTCGGTGGTGGTGCCCCGGCGCACGCCGATCGTCTTGTCGGCGAGTTCGCCGAAGGAGGCCGGGCCGTCGGCGCGGTAGAGAACGCCCATGCCGGTGGCGAAGGTGAGCGAGGAGAAGTCGACCATGGCCCGCCTGCCGAGGGTCACCGTGGTCGCCCCGCAAAGGAGATCGATGCGCCCCTCGGTGAGCGCGTCGAAGCGGTCCTCGGTGGTCACCTCGACATACTCGATGGTGAGCGTCTCCAGCTCGAGCTGCTGCTTGAGATCGGCGGCGACGGCGCGGCAGAGCTGGACGGTGTAGCCGGCGGGCTCGCCGAGCTGGTCGGTGAACGAGAAGGCGGTCGCATCGGTCCGCACCCCGAGCCGGATACTGCCGCGCTCCTCGATCGCGGCGAGTGTGTCGGCCGCGGCCGGGGCCGGTGCGGCGACGGTGAGTCCGAGGACCCCCACGAGCATCAAGTAGCGGGCAAGCATAACAATGTACTCCGGCTTCGAGAGCGCCTGCATCGGCCAGTCACAGCTGGATGCTTATCTGGCCGACCCTCAGTTGAATGTCATCAGCACCTGGTCGGCGCTCACCGTGTCCTTGGCCGCGATTTCGATCTTCTCGACGGTGGCGGTGCGCTCGGCGCGCAGAACGTTCTCCATCTTCATCGCTTCGAGGATGCAGAGCGTCTGTCCCGCCTCGACCTTGTCCCCTACTTCGACTGCCACGCTGACGATCATGCCGGGCATCGGCGAGAGAAGCATCTTCGAGGTGTCGGGTGGCTGCTTCTCCGGCATCAGCATGGCGAGCTCGTGCGCCCGCCGGCGGCGGACCATGATCGTCACCTGCGCCCCTTTGTGGGTCAGCGCGAACCCTTCGGGCAGCCGCTTGCAGCCGGCGGCCAGCATCTCGCCGTCGATGCTGGCCCGCGCCAACCGGAGGCCCGGCCGCCAGCGCAGCACCAGCTCCATCGCCGGTGCCCCGTCGATCGAGACCGCGTAGGCCCGGTCGCGCTCGACGGCCTCCACCGAATAGGCCTTCTCGCCGACATAGGCTTCGAAGGCGTCGGGCGGGGTGAGCTTGATCCCCGGCAACTGCCCGCTGATCTGCTGGGCACGGGCGAGCTGACGCGCCCGCATCGCCGTCGCCAGCGCGACGAGCCGCAACAGGGTCGACTCGTCGAGGTCGGGCGGGGTGAAGCGCTCGCCGTACTCCTCGGCGATGAAGTTGGTCGTCAGCCGGCCCTCGACGAAGCGGGGGTGGCCGAGCACGGCATTGAGGAAGGAGAGATTGTGGCCCGGCCCCTCGATCATGTAGTTGTCGAGGGCCTCGGCGAGCCGGGATGTGGCCACCGCCCGATCCGGCCCGAAGGCGCAGAGCTTGGCGATCATCGGGTCGTAGTGGAGCGAGACCTCGCCACCCTCCAAGACCCCGCTGTCGACCCGAATGCCGTGGCCTTCGGGCTCGATATAGGTCGACAGCCGGCCGGTCGACGGCAAGAAGCCGCGTGCCGGATCCTCGGCATAGACCCGGGCCTCGATCGCCCAGCCGTCGAGCCGCACGGCCGCCTGGTCGAACGAGAGCTTCTCGCCCGCCGCGATCTTGATCATCTCCTCGACCAGATCGATGCCGGTGACGAGCTCGGTCACCGGGTGCTCGACCTGCAGCCGGGTGTTCATCTCGAGGAAGTAGAAGTTGCGCTCCTTGTCGACGATGAACTCGACCGTGCCCGCCGAATAGTAGCCCACCGCGCGCGCCAGCTCGCAGGCCTGCTCGCCCATCGCCCGGCGCGTCGCGGCATCGAGGAAGGGCGAGGGGGCTTCCTCCAGCACCTTCTGGTGGCGCCGCTGGATCGAGCATTCGCGCTCACCCAGATGCAGAATGGTGCCGTGCTGGTCGCCCAGAATCTGAATCTCGATATGCCGCGGCTCGAGGACGAACTTCTCGATGAAGACCCGATCGTCGCCGAAGGACGAGCGCGCCTCGGACTGGGCTCGCTCCAGCCCGTCCTGCAGTTCGCTCTCGGCATGGGCGATGCGCATGCCCTTGCCGCCGCCGCCGGCCGAGGCCTTGAGCATGACGGGATAGCCGATCTCGGCGGCGATGCGCTTGGCCTGGGCCGGATCGCTGATTGCCTCCAGCGTGCCGGGCACGGTCGACACCCCCGCCTCGCGCGCCAGCCGCTTGCTCTCGATCTTGTCGCCCATGGCCTGGATGGCGCGCACCGGCGGGCCGATGAAGGTGATGTTCTCGGCCGCCAGCGCCTCGGCGAAGGCCGCGTTCTCGGAGAGAAAGCCGTAGCCCGGATGGACGGCCTGAGCGCCGGTCGCCTTGCAGGCCTCGACGATCCGCTCGATCCGCAGATAGCTTTGTGCGGCAGCTGCCGGGCCGATCAGCACGTTCTCGTCGGCCATCTTGACATGAAGTGCCCGGGCATCGGCCTCGGAGCCGACGGCGACCGTCTTGATCCCCAGTTTTCGGCACGTCTTGATGATGCGACACGCGATCTCGCCGCGATTGGCGATCAGGATCTTCTCGAACAAAGCGGTTCCCCCGTATTTTCTGCAAGAATGTGGGAAGGATGATCGCCCCCACGCCCCACCGTTACTTTGTGCTGTCGTGCGTCACCAACGCCGATGCCAAAAACCTGAGGGAGCGTGGGAGAAATCATTTCCCCCGCATCCTTCTTGTCTTCCATGTCCCTTGCATCCCGGCCCCGCTCAGAGCGGAATGTTGCCGTGTTTGCGCCACGGCTCCTGGGTGCGCTTGCTGTGCAGCCAACGGAGCGACTGGGCAATCCGGCGGCGTGTGCCGTGCGGCATGATCACGTCGTCGACGAAGCCGCGCCTGGCCGCGACGAAGGGATTGGCGAACCGCTCGCGGTAGTCTTCGGTGCGCGCCTCGATCTTCTCTGGATCGCCGAGATCACTGCGGAAGATGATCTCGACCGCACCCTTGGGGCCCATCACGGCGATCTCGGCCGTGGGCCAGACGTAGTTGACGTCACCGCCGAGATGCTTCGAGCTCATGACGACATAGGCACCGCCATAGGCCTTGCGGGTGATCACCGTGACCTTCGGCACGGTCGCCTCGGTGAAGGCGTAGAGCAGCTTGGCCCCGTGCTTGATGATGCCGCTGTATTCCTGGCCGGTGCCCGGCAAAAAGCCCGGCACGTCGACGAAGGTGACGATCGGGATGTTGAAGCAGTCACAGAAGCGGACGAAGCGCGCGGCCTTTCGCGAGCTGTCGATATCGAGACAGCCGGCGAGCACCAAGGGCTGGTTGGCGACGATGCCGACGGTCGAGCCGCCGATCCGGGCGAAGCCGGTGAGGATGTTCTTGGCGTAGTCGGGCTGCAGCTCGAAAAAGTCGCCCTCGTCCACGACTTTGCGGACGAGCTCGGCCATGTCGTAGGGCTGGTTGGGGTTGGCCGGGACCAGCGTATCGAGGCTGTAGTCGTCGCGGTCGGTCGGATCCTCGGTCGGCCAGACCGGCGGCTTTTCGAGGTTGGACGAAGGCAGGAAGTCGATGAAGCGCCTGAGCTCGGCCATCGCCTCGACGTCGTTCTCGAAGGCGAGATCGGCCACACCCGACCTCTTGGTGTGGCTGGAAGCGCCGCCGAGTTCCTCCTGCGTCACCACCTCGTTGGTGACGGTGCGGACGACGTCGGGCCCGGTCACGAACATGTAGGAGCTGTCCCTGACCATGAAGATGAAGTCGGTCATCGCCGGCGAGTAGACGGCACCGCCGGCGCAGGGGCCGCAGATCACGCTGATCTGGGGGATCACGCCCGAGGACTTGACGTTGCGTACGAACACCTCGGCGTAGCCGGCGAGCGAGTCCACGCCCTCCTGAATGCGCGCCCCGCCGGAGTCGTTGAGGCCGATGATCGGTGCGCCGGCCTTCAAGGCCCGATCCATGACCTTCGAGATCTTGGCGGCGTGGCTTTCGGAGAGCGAGCCGCCGAACACGGTGAAATCCTGGCTGAAGACGAAGACCAGGCGACCGTTGACGGTGCCTTGGCCGGTGACCACGCCATCACCCGGTACGCGCGTACCCTCCATGTCGAAATCGGTGCAGCGGTGCTCGACGAACATGTCCGTTTCTTCGAACGAGCCCGGATCGAGCAGCAGCTCGATACGTTCACGTGCGGTGAGCTTACCGCGGCCGTGTTGTGCTTCGATCCGACGCTGACCACCGCCTTGCCGCGCCGCGTCACGTTTGACTTCGAGTTTGTCGATGATGTCCTGCACCGGTTCGCTCCGCGCTTCTCCTCTTGTGACAGATCGCTTAGCATTCGGCGTTGCAGCATGCCAGCCCGAAGCGGCAATTCACGTCATATGCCGGTCACCCGGGTGTCACCGGGGCCCCGTGCCGGCACCCGGTGTCATCGACTTTGACAGCCGAGAAGCGTCTTTTATAGTCGGTGCACATCTTTTCGGGAGGATGACGATGCAGAAGATCATGGGCGGAGCGGCTGCCCTGGCACTGTTGATCGGTCTCGGCGGCACTGCCGTGGCCCAGGAAGAAAAGTTCATCACCATCGGCACCGGTGGGCAAACCGGCGTCTACTACGTGGTCGGCCAGTCCATCTGCGGTCTGGTCAATCGCGGCCAGGCGGAACACGGTGTGCGCTGTACGGCACCGTCGACCGGCGGCTCGATCGCCAACCTGAATGCGATGCGCGAGGGTGCGATGGAGATGGGCGTGGTCCAGTCGGACTGGCAGCACCACGCCTACAACGGCACCTCGCAGTTCGAGGAGGCCGGGCCCTTCGAGGACCTGCGCGCCGTCTTCTCGGTGCACGGCGAGCCCTTCAACGTCATCGCCCGCGCCGACAGCGGCATCGAGACCTTCACCGATCTGGTCGGCAAGCGGGTCAATATCGGCAACCCGGGCTCCGGTCAGCGTGCGACCATGGAAGTCGTGATGGACGCCATGGGCTGGAGCATGTCCGATTTCGCGCTCGCTTCCGAGCTGCAGTCGGCCGAGCAGGCGGCAGCCCTGGGCGACAACAACGTGGACGCGATCATCTTCACGGTCGGCCACCCCAACGGCTCGATCCAGGAAGCGACCACGACGACCGACGCCAAGCTGATCTCGGTCGACACCGAGGAGATCGAGGAACTCGTCGACGAGCGCCCCTACTACGCGATGGCGACGGTGCCGGGCGGCATGTATCGCGGCACCGACGAGGACGTCACCACCTTCGGCGTCAAGGCGACCTTCGTCGCCCCGGCGACGGTCGACGACGACGTCGTCTATGCCGTGGTCAGTGCCGTGTTCGAGAACTTCGACCGGTTCAAGGGCCTGCACCCCGCGTTCGAGAATCTCGAGGAGGAGGAGATGATCTCGGACGGCCTCTCCGCACCCCTGCACGAGGGTGCCGCTCGCTACTATCGCGAGCGCGGTTGGCTCGAGTGATCGACCACACGCCCGGTGACCTCGCGTCACCGGGCGCTGTTCTTCGGTGAGCCGAACGGCGGAGACGCCAACGACGAAAAGAGGCTATCGGCCATGATCGAGCGGCCCGGTGAGACGCGGATGGCGGCCGACGCGCAAACTCGCGGCGCACCGGCGAACGATTTCAACGAAATGGTCGCGGCGGCCGATACCGGGGCGCGCAATCCGGCCGGGGCCACCGCCAAGGTGCTGTTCGGCACGGCACTGGCCTGGTCGCTCTTTCAGCTCTGGATCGCGTCACCGCTGCCGTTCATGTTCCGGTTGGGCGTCTTCAACAGCACCGAGGCGCGCTCGATCCACCTCGCCTTCGCGATCTTCCTCGCGTTTACCAGCTACCCGGCGCTGGCCCGCAGCCCGCGCGACTATATCCCGATCCAGGACTGGATCATGGCGATCCTGGGCGCCCTGTCCGCGGCCTATCTCTACATCTTCTACGAGCAGATCTCGGAGCGCGTCGGCGCGCCCGTCATGCAGGACTACGTGGCCGCGGTGATCGGCATGATCCTGCTGCTCGAGGCCGCACGGCGGGCGCTCGGGCCGGCGCTCGCCGTCGTCGCCACGATCTTCCTGCTCTACACGTTCTTCGGCCCTTACATGCCGAACATCATCGCGCATCGCGGTAATTCACTGGGCGAGCTCGTCAACCATCACTGGATCACCACCGCCGGTGTCTTCGGTATAGCGCTCGGCGTCTCGACCAGCTTCGTCTTTCTCTTCGTGCTGTTCGGGGCGCTCTTGGACAAGGGTGGCGCCGGCAACTACTTCATCAAGGTGGCCTTCTCGCTGATGGGCCACATGCGCGGCGGGCCGGCCAAGGCCGCCGTCGTCTCCTCGGCGATGACCGGGCTCATTTCGGGCTCGTCGATCGCCAATGTGGTGACCACCGGCACCTTCACCATCCCCTTGATGAAGAAGGTGGGCTTCTCGTCCGAGAAGGCGGGTGCGGTCGAGGTGGCGTCCTCGGTCAACGGCCAGATCATGCCGCCGGTGATGGGGGCCGCCGCCTTCCTGATGGTCGAGTATGTCGGCATCCCCTATTTCGAGGTGGTCAAGCACGCCTTCCTGCCGGCGACGATCTCCTATATCGCGCTGGTCTACATCGTCCATCTCGAGGCCTTGAAGGCCGGGATGAAGGGTCTGCCGCGCGCCTACGAGCCGCCGCCTCTGTTGCGCCGCCTGGTCGGCCTCGCCTTCGGCATCGCGGCCATCTGCGCCGTCTCCTTCGCGGTCTATTACGGTCTGGGCTGGCTCCGCCCGGCGTTCGGCGATACCGCGAACTGGATCATCGCGGTCGGCCTGTTGCTCGCCTACGTGGCGCTGATCGCTTTCGGTGCCCGCTATCCGGAGCTGGAGATCGACGACCCCAACGATCAGAACATCGTCCTGCCGAAGCCGGGCCCGACGGTGAAATCCGGGCTGCATTTCATCCTGCCGGTCGTCGTGCTCGTCTGGTGCCTGATGGTCGAGCGCCTGTCGCCCGGCCTATCCGCCTTCTACGGCACCGTTTTCATGATCTTCATCCTCGTGACCCAGCGGCCGCTCTTCGCCCTCTTCCGCCGCCAGGGCAAGCTCGCAGCCGCGGTCGGGCGCGGCTTCGACGATCTGCTCCAGGGCCTCGTCGCCGGGGCGCGCAACATGATCGGCATCGGCGTGGCGACGGCCACCGCCGGCATCATCGTGGGGGCGGTGAGCCAGACCGGCGTCGGTTCGGCCCTGGCCGAGGTTGTCGAGGTGCTCTCCGGTGGCAACATGGTAGCGATCCTGCTGTTGACCGCCGTCCTGTCGCTGATCCTCGGCATGGGCCTGCCGACCACGGCCAACTACATCGTGGTCTCGGCACTCCTTGCCCCGGTCATCGTTTCGCTCGGGGCGCAAAACGGCCTCCTGGTGCCGCTGATCGCGGTCCATCTCTTCGTCTTCTATTTCGGCATCATGGCGGACGTGACGCCGCCCGTGGGGCTGGCCTCCTTTGCCGCTGCTGCGGTTTCGGGCGGCGATCCGATCAAGACCGGTGTCGTTGCCTTCTGGTACTCGCTCCGTACGGCCGCCCTGCCCTTCCTCTTCATCTACAACCCCGCACTCCTCTTGATCGGGGTCGGCTGGATCGAGGGGGTCCTCGTTTTCCTGATCGCAACGACCGCGATGCTGGTCTTTGCCGCGGCCTTGCAGGGCTGGTTCTTCGATCGTTGCCGGATCTGGGAGGTCGCCTTGATGCTGGTGATCGCCTTCTCGCTGTTCCGGCCGGGTTTTTGGATGGACATGATCTACCCACCCTTCGAGCAGCGCGGTGGCGAGGCCTTTGTCGAGGTGGTGGAGGCCGCGGCGCCCGGCGAGATTCTGCAGGTCCGCATCGCCGGCATGGGCCAGTTCGGCGATCCGATCGAGTTCGCGGTTCTCTTGGAGGTGCCGGAGGGTGCGACGGGCGAAGAGCGCGTGCAGAACATGGGGCTCGACCTGATCGAGCAGGAGGGCCGGGTGATCATCGACAACGTCGCCTTCGGCAGCATCGGCGAGGCGGCCGGGCTCGACTGGGACCAGGAGATCCTCACCGTGCGCGAGCCGCTGCCGCAACCGCACCGCTACTGGATCTTCATCCCCACTTTGCTGGTGCTGGCGGGCCTCGTCGCCATCCAGCGCAACCGGGCGCAGCGGCGCGAGACGACCGAATCCGCAGCTGCCGCCGCCTGAGGAGGCCGCGATGATCTATGCCCATATCTTGATCGCCATCGACCCGGACAGCAAAGGCTCCTGGGAGAAGGCCCTGCCGCAGGCGATCCACCTGGCGAAGACGACGGGGGCGATGCTGCACATCATGACCGTGGTGCCGGATTACGGCTCCAGTCTGGTGGCCAGCTATTTTCCCAAGGACTTCGTGAAAAAGGCCCTCGCCCACGCCAAGGAGGCGCTGCATGCCGTGGTCGAGCCGCGCTTGCCGCACGATGTGAAGCACCAGTTCATCACCGCACACGGCCGCATCTACAGCGAGATCTGCAAAATGGCCGAGGAGGTGAAGGCCGACCTGATCGTGATGTCGTCGCACAAGCCGAAGCGAAGCGATCGGCTGATCGCCCCCAACGCCCAGCAGGTGCTGCTGCACGCCCCGGTGTCGGTGTTGGTGGTGCGGTAGGCTGCATCGATCTCACCGCGACTCGTGCGGTTCCCACGATCGTTGATCGAGGGGCAGATCGCCCGAGGGGTCGCGCACGGTCACCCGCGGCGAGGCGGGTTCGTTCCAGCGCCAGAGCACGATATTGACGCCCGAGGCGCGTTGCGCCGAGGGAACGCGCACGCCGTCAGCGCCACCGGCGAGAAGGGCGGCGGCGATGGCCCAGGTCGGCGGGCGTTGCTTCTCGATGCGTGCGATGGCTTTCCATGCACAGAGCATGGCGGTCTCGTCGACGCCGATTGCCGCACGAACCGCCGAATCGCAGAGGTCGACGATCCGCTCTGCCTCGACGTGGTAGGGCGTGAACAGACCCGGGCGTTCCAGATCCTGCATGTACTCGGCGAAGGCCGTCGTGTGATCCTCGGAGAAGTAGAGCGCCGGTTGGCCGGGCTCGTTCCAACGGCCGCCGCGCTTTGCGGCACCGCCGCCACTGAGGGGCTCGCTGGCCCAGCGCGGCGTCAACACCCGCCAGCAGGCGCGATCGATCGCAACGAACCGTGTCGAGACAGCCGCTCGGCCTTTCACGCTCAGGCGTAGATGCCTTCCTCGAGGTCTTCCAGATGCCCGATGACGGCAGCGGCATGGCCCGCGGCCACCAAGTCCTCGGCGGTGCGATGATCGAAGCCGGCGAGCGGCTGGTGACGAAACCAGATCACGGCACGATCGGCATCACCCGAGATCGCCGCGGCACGGGCCAGAATGCGGGCAATTTCGCCCAGATTGCGCTGCACAGCGGGCGAATTCGGCCGGGCGAGCGTGTTGCGGTGGAGACGTGCGATGCGGGCCAACTCGGCGAGCGGAACGCCCAGTCGCTCGCTCATGCGCCTCGGCGAGATGAACCCGTCATCCACGACGTCGTCGAGCATCGGTGCGAGCATTGGATCCGCCATGCGCTGCTTTCCAAAGACAGATTGTGCACTGAATTTGCCCTCTCGGCAACACGATGCTCAGTCGTGCCGTTCGGCGGCGCTGCTCCACGGCAGGATGCCGAGGCCGCTCTGGCGGTCGAGCCATTGCGCAAGACCCATCAATGCGAGGATGGCGAGCACGGCGAGGCAGGCGACGGCGGCGGCTAGGGCCGTGTAGCCGCTGTCGTTCAGGTTGAAGACGACCACACCCAGTGTCTCGGTGCCGTGCGTCCAGAGCAATGCCGAGACGGTCAACTCGTTGAAGGCGGTCATGAAGACCAGGATGCCGCCGGCGGCCGCCATGGGGCCGACGAGCGGCAGGAGGATCCAGCGCAGGCGTTCGAGCAGCCCCGCCCCGTCGAGCTGGGCCGCCTCGTCGATGGCCGGCGCCAGTTGCGCCATCCCGGCGAGGGTGGGGCGCAGGGCCAGGGTCAGAAAGGCTGCGAGATAGGCCAGAAGGATGATGGCGTGGGTGCCGTAGAGCGAAACGCCGAGGATCGGTAGCGGCGGCAGAAACAGCATGATGAAGGCGACCGCCAAGACCACGCCGGGCAGCGCATAAGGCAGCTCGGCCGCGGTGTCGAGGAGGCCGGTGAGGCGGCTCGGCCGCCAGGCGACGAGATAGGCGAGCGGGACGGCGAGCAGGGCGAGGAGCAGGGCCGCGGTACCGGCGAGAGCCGTACTGTTGGCAAAAGCTCGGCGGGTCACGTCCTGAACCAGCAGCACCTCGTGGAAGTTCGCGAAGGTCAGTGTTTCGGGCGTCAGGCGAACCCCGGCCGCGGGCGTCAAGGCGGCGGCCACCAGCGCCAGAAGCGGCAGGACGAGGATCAGGCCGAGCAGGAGCCAAAGCAACGCCTCGGCCACCGGCCGCCAGCGCCCGAGCGGCAGCAGCAGCGGCCGGCCGCCGATGCCGTCGAGGGGGACATCGTGCCGGTCTCTCAGCCAGCGCTGCAGCACGACACCGAGGAGCGCCAAGGTGCCGACGATGACCGCGAGGACGGCGACCTCGGCCAGGACCGTGGGGCCGAAGCTGGCGAGCCGCTCGTAGATGAGCACCGGCAGGAGCGTGTAGCGGGCGGGAATGCCGATCATCGCGGCGATGCCGAAATTGCCGATCGCCGAGACGAAAGCCAAGGCCCCGCCGGCGACCAGTGCGGGGGCGAGCAGTGGCAGGATCACGTGGCGGACCGCCTGCAGACGGGTAGCACCGGCGAGGAACGCGGCGTCCAGGAGCTCCATCGACATCCGCCGGAGGCTGGCCGCGACGGTGATGAAGACCAAAGGCGCGTGCTGGATGCCCATCAGCAGAATCATTCCCTCGCGGCTGTAGAGCGGGTTGGCCGTGCCGGGGGCCGGGGCGATGCCGAGACTGCGCAGCAGCGGGCTGGACGCGCCGGTGAGCTGCATCCAGGCCAAGGCCGTGATCTGCGGCGGGATCATCAGGGGCAGCATGAAGGCGAAGACCGCGATGGCCTTGCCGCGGATGTCGGAAGCGGTGACCAGAAGGGCCACGAGCAGCCCGAGGGCCAAGGACACGAGCATCGAAAGCACGCCCACCTCGACGGTGCGCCAGGTCGCCCGCCAGGTGCTGCTGCGGGCGAGCACGCGTTCGGCCGTCGCGAAATCGAGGCTGCCGCCGGGAGCCACGGCCTCGAGGACGAGGCGGGCGAGCGGCAAGAGGCAGAGGCTGCCGATGATCAGAACGGCAAGCCCGAGGGCGATGCTGTCGCCCCCGGGTCCGGTCAGGAACGAGCGCTTCGGCTCAGCCGCCGAAAAGCTCGCTGAAGCGCTCCTTGTACGCGGAATCATTGGCGAGCGCTTTCGCCGCATCGAAGGGGAGGAGACTGATCTCGGCGAGCGGCGGGAAGCCCTCGGGCGGGGGAATGTCGGGATGGGCTGCGAGATAGCCCTGCGAGGCTGCCAGGACCTGGCCTTCGGGCGAGAGGAGAAAGTCGACGAAGGCCTTGGCCGCCTCGGGGTTCTGGGTCGAGGAGAGGATGGCCACGGGTTCGGTCACCGCACTCACCCCCTCCTCGGGGAAGGCGAAGGTGACCGGCGAGCCCTTGGCGGCTTCGCGGATCGGCAGGTAGTCGATGACGATGCCATAGAGCTTCTCGCCGCCGGCGACGGCCTGAAAGACCGCCCCGTTGCCGCCCTGCGGCTGCACGCCGTTCTTCTCCAAGGCCTCGAAATGCGCCCAGCCGAAATCGGGATGGTCGACCATGGTCGCGACATGGATCAGGGCGGCACCGGAGGTCAGCGGGCTCGGCATGGCAACGAGCCCGGCCATCGCCTCGTCCTCGAGGTCCTTCCAGGAGGTGGGCACCATCGGTGCGTCGTTGTTGTAGACGATGCCGGTGGTGATCAGCTTGGTCGAGAAATAGGTCTTGTCGGCATCGTGGATGGCGGGGTCATACGCACTGATGTCGGCCTCGTCGTGGGCCATGAGCAGCCCCTCGTCCTTGAGGCTCTCCATGGTCACCGTGTCGGCGATCAGCAGCACGTCGGCCTGCGGCGCGCCTGCTGCGATCTCGGCCCTGAGCTTGGCCATGACATTGACCGTGCCGTCCCTGATCCAGCTCACCTCGACGTCGGGGTAGAGTGCCTGGAACGCATCGACGGTCGCCTGCGCATCCTCGTTGGGCTGGCTCGTGTAGAGGGTGAGCTCGCCCGAGACGGCGTGCACCTCGCCGCTCGCCAGCAGAGGCAGGGCACCGGCGGCGAGCGCCAGGGCCAGGGTCTTCAGCCGCATGGGTATCCTCCCGTTCGTGGTGCCCTGCGGGTTAGACTGGTTCTGTGACGCTCACGTGACAAGGCGCGCGGGGCCGAGCAGGCGCTAGCCCTCGCCGGGCTCCTCCGTCGGCCCCTCCGTCGGTATTGCCCGGAACTTCTGGTCGCGGGGAAAGCCGCTGGGCGCCAGCTTGCCGGCCTGGCTGCGCTTGCCGAGCCAGGGGGTCAGGTCCTTTTCGTGGCGAATGCGGTTGCCCGAGGCCATGGGCCAGGCGAGGCCGCGTGCCAGGTCGAGGGTCGTAAGATCGGCGAGCTTGCCGTCCTTGTAGCGCTGCAGCAGGACGCCGCGTCCCCGGGTCATCTCGGGCAACTCGTCCACCGGGAAGACCAGGAGCTTGTGGTTGGTGCCGATCACCGCCACGTGGTCGCCCTGGACCGGCCGGGCGACGGCGACCCGGTCGCCCGTCTCGACATTGACCACCTGCTTGCCCGCCCGGGTTTGCGCTGCGACCTCGCCCTCCTTGACGACGAAGCCGCGTCCGCTTCGCGTCGCGAGCACCAGCCGGCCGTCCGGGCGATGCACCAGGAGCTCGACCAGCTCCACGCCCTTGCCGAGATCGATCAGCAGGTTCAAGGGCTCGCCGAGGCCACGCCCCGACGGCAGCTTGTCGATCCCGATCAGATAGCAGCGCCCGTCCGATGCCACGGCCAGGAGCTTGTCCGAACTCTGCGCCCGGATGACGAAGCGCTCGCTGTCACCGTCCTTGTACTTGATTTCGGCCGTATCGGTGACGTGGCCGCGCATCGCCCGGATCCAGCCCTTCTCGGACGAGATGACGGTCACCGGATAGCGCTCGACCGGCAGCTCGAGGGCCGCGGGATCGACCACGGGAGCCCTGCCGAGCTCCGTGCGTCTGCGGCCGAGCTCGCCCGCCCCCCAGGTCTCCGCCCCCTCGCGCATGGCTTGCGCCAGCTTCGCCCGACGCTTTTCGGGATCGGCCAGCAGCGCTTCGAGCTCCTTTTTCTCTTTCCGGAGCCCACGCTGCTCCTTCTCCAGCGCCATCTCTTCCAGCCGGCGGAGATTGCGCAGGCGCAGGTTCAAGACCGCCTCGGCCTGCCTTTCGCTCAGCTCGAACGTGCGCATCAAGACGGGCTTGGGCTCGTCCTCCTCGCGGATGATGCGGATCACCGTGTCGATATCGAGGAAGATCTTGAGATAGCCGTCGAGGATCTCGAGCCGGTCGTCGATCTTGCCGAGCCGAAAGCGCGAGCCTCGGATCAGGACTTCCATGCGGTGGTCGATGAAGGCCTGGAGCAGGTCCAAGAGGCCCATGACCCTGGGCACACCCTGGGCATCCAGCACGTTCATGTTCAGTGCCAGCCGTGTTTCCAGCTCGGACTGGCGAAACAGCTGCTCCATGACGAGTTCGGGCGGCACGCCGCGCGAGCGAGGTATCAGGACAAGGCGGATGTCCTCCGACGACTCGTCCCTGAGGTCGGCCAGAAGCGGCAGCTTCTTCGCCTGCAGAAGCTCGGCCAAGCGCTCGATCAGCCGCGCCTTCTGGACGTGGAACGGGATCTCGGTGACGACGATCTGGTATTGGCCGTGGCTCAGCTTCTCGACCTCCCAGCGGGCGCGCAGGCGAAGCGCCCCGCGACCGGTCGCATAAGCCTCGGCGATGACCTCGGGGGCTTCGATCAAGACGCCGCCGGTCGGCAGGTCGGGGCCGCGCACGAACTGCATCAGCTCGGCGGTCGTGGCCGGGCCAGCATCGAAGGGCCGCTCGAGCATGAAGGCCAGCGCCTGGAAGAGCTCGCCCGCATTGTGCGGCGGGATGCTGGTCGCCATGCCGACAGCGATGCCGGTGGTGCCGTTGGCCAGGAGGTTCGGAAAGGCCGCCGGCAGCACCACGGGCTCGGATTCGCTGCCGTCATAGGTGGGGCGGAAATCCACCGTGTCCTGGTCGATGCCGTCCAGAAGGGCGGCGGCGACTGCCGTCAGCCGTGCCTCGGTGTAGCGCATGGCCGCCGCGTTGTCGCCGTCGACATTGCCGAAATTGCCCTGCCCGTCGACCAGCGGGTAGCGCTGCGAGAAGGACTGCGCGAGGCGGACCATGGTGTCGTAGACCGCGACGTCGCCGTGCGGATGGTACTTGCCGATGACGTCGCCGACGACCCGGGCACACTTCTTGAAGCCGGCGGCAGGGTCGAGCCTGAGCTGCAGCATCGCATAGAGCAGCCGCCGCTGCACGGGCTTCAACCCGTCCCGGACATCGGGCAGCGAGCGCGAGGTGATGGTCGAGAGCGCATAGGCCAGATAACGCTCGGAAAGCGCTGTCTTCAGCTCGATCGGGACCACCGATCCACCCTTGGGGCTCGCCACCGCCATCAGTCACCCTCGCTTTCTGCTGCCACACGTGCGAGCAGCCGCTCACGCGCCTCGGGCATCGCCCGGTCGACCGGGTCGAGGATATGCCGGGTCAGGAAATGCCCGGCAAGCCGCAACCCCTGCGCGATGGCCTGGTCGTCCGCTTCACCCTGCCCAGTGAGGAAGCCGGGCAACGGCAGAAGGCGGGGGGCGAAGTCCCCGGCAGCCTCCAGGCTCACCGCGCGCCCGGTCCGCGGCGACACATAGGCCAGGCCCTCGGTCACGCCGGTCACCGCGCACTTCTCCAGATCGAGCGCGAAGCCGAGCTCGGCCAAAAGCACCAGCTCGAAGCGCACGTAGGTCTCGAGCCATGCCCGGTCGGGCCCGAGCGCTTCGACGAGCTTCAGAAGTGCGGCATAGAGGAGGCCGTGCGGCTCCCGTTCGCCGACCCCGACCTCGACCAGCTCGACCGCCGACGCCAGCCCCAGGAGTGCGAGCGAATCCCCCATGATCCGGGCCGCATGCAGGCGCACGGGCTCGATCGTATAGGCCCCCAGATGCTGCTCCAGCCGCGCCGACCAGGCGAGCTGCAAGCGGTTGCCGGGCTGCAGCAACGCCCCCTGCCGCTTGCCGGCCCCGCCCCGCACCAGCCCGGCATGCCGGCCATGGGCGAAAGTCATGGCGGAAAGAATGGCGTCCCGCTCGCCCAGCGGGCGGACGGTCAGCACGATGCCTTCGTCCTGCCAGGTGATCACGGGGTGGGGCGAGACGAAAGACAAGGCGTCCGGGGAGGCAGCGCCTCCCCGGGCCCCTCCGGCCCTTTGCGCCGGTGGCCGGCTTGCCATGGCGGTGTGCTGCCGCGATGATCCGGTATCGACAGACTGGAGGGATGATGAAGAAGCGCCGCTTGGGGACCGGGGGGCCCTTGGTTTCGGCCATCGGTGTGGGCGCCATGTCGTTCACGGCATTTTATGGGCCGACCACCGAGGCGGCGTCGCACGGCGTGCTGCGCACCGCGCTCGAGCTCGGGATCGACCATCTCGACACCTCCAACGTCTACGGCATGGGCCTCTCCGAACGCGTCATCGGCAGCTTCCTCGCCGACCACCGTGGCCCGCCGCCCTTCACCATCGCCACCAAGGCCGGCATCCGCCGCGACCCCGAGACCGGTGCGCGATGCTTCGACAACAGCAGGGCGCATCTCGAGGCCGAGCTCGACGCCAGCCTGGAGCGCCTCGGCGTCGAGACCATCGACCTCTTCTACGTCCATCGCCGCGATCCGGCGATCCCGATCGAGGAGGTGACCGAAACCCTCGCGGGTTTCGTGCAGGCCGGCAAGGTCACGCGCTTCGGCTTCTCGGAGATCGCGCCCACTTCGTTGCGCCGTGCCGCTGCCGTCCATCCCGTCGCCGCCGTTCAGTCCGAGTACTCCCTTGCCACCCGTGCCCCGGAATTGGGGCTGGTCCAGGCCTGCGACGAGCTCGGCACCGCCCTCGTCGCCTTCTCGCCCGTCGCCCGCGGTCTCCTCACCGACCGGCCGCCGACCCCCGAGACCGTTGCCGAATCGGCCTTCCTTGCGGCCAACCCCCGCTTCACCGGCGCCAACCTTCAGGCCAATCTGGCCCTCGGCGATCGCCTGCGCCAGCTCGCTCGGGAAATGGGCGAGCCCACCGCGGCGCTGGCCATCGCCTGGCTGCTGCACCGCTCGGACCAGGTCGTCCCCATCCCCGGCACCCGCTCGCCAGAGCACCTGCGCGAGCTCGCACGGGGAGCAGAGCTCGACCTCGCAGCCGAGGACCTCGCCCGCATCGAGGCGGCCCTGCCCGTCGGCTGGGCGCACGGCGACCGCTACGCCGCCCAGCAATGGGTCGGCCCCGAACGCTACTGCTGAGGCCCGTGCCATGGACCTCGACGCCCTCGACGCCGCCGATCCGCTCGCGCCCTTTCGCGACCGCTTCGCGCTGCCGGAAGGTGTCGTCTATCTCGACGGCAACTCCCTGGGTGCGCTGCCCCGGGCGACCAGCGCCGCCGTCGCCAAAGCGGTAGCCGAGGACTGGGGCCAGAACCTCGTCAAGAGCTGGAACACCGCCGGCTGGATCGATCTGGCCGCCGACATCGCCCGGGATCTCGCGGTCGTGATCGGTGCAGAGCCCCATGAGCTGGCCGTCGGCGATTCGATCTCCGTCAATCTTTTCAAGCTCTTGGGGGCTGCGAGGAGCCTTCGTCCCGAGCGCCCGGTCATCCTCGCCGACAAGCGCAACTTCCCGACCGACCTCTATGTCGCCCAGGGCTTTGCCGGCCTCACCGGCCTCGGGCTGCAGCTCGTGGAGACCCCGGACGAGCTCGCCGCCGCCGTCACCGCCGGCACGGCGCTGGTCATGGCGAGCCATGTCGACTATCGCTCGGGTGCCATCCTCGACCTCGATCGGCTGGTCCGGGCGGCGCACGACCAGGGGGCGCTCTGCCTGGTCGATCTCGCCCACAGCGCCGGCGTTCTGCGCGTCGACCTCGCGGCCCGTGACATCGATATGGCCGTCGGCTGCGGCTACAAATACCTCAATGGCGGGCCGGGTGCGCCCGCCTTCCTCTATCTCGCCGAGCGGCACCACGCGGCCGCCCGGCAGCCGATCACCGGCTGGTTCGGCCATGCCGAGCCCTTCGCCTTCGAGCCCACCTACCGGCCCGCCCCCGGCATCCGCCGGTTTCAGGCCGGCACGCCGCCGATCCTCAGCCTCGTGGCCCTCAGGGAGGGCATCCGGATCGCCGCCGAGGCCCCCATCGAACCGGTCCGGGCCAAGGCGAAGAGCCTGACGACCGCCTTTCTCACCCTGGTCGACCAGCATCTCGGCGACCAGAGCTTCACGCTGGTGAGCCCGCGTGACGCCGATAAGCGCGGTGCCCAGATCGCGCTGGCCCACCCCGACGCCTACGCCATCACCCAGGCGCTGATCGCCCGGGACGTGATCCCCGACTATCGCGAGCCCGACATCGTCCGCTTCGGCTTCGCCCCCCTCTACCTCCGCCACACCGACCTCCAGGTCGCGGTCGCCCGCCTCGCCACCATCATGCACGAGCGGGCCTACGACCAGCCGGCCTTTCGCACTCGCGCCAAGGTCACGTGAGGCACCTGTCGGGTGGGATGGGCCGGTTACGGTATAGGCATAATAGCCTAGATCGTCATGCAGGTCAAGCATATCGGGTTCGCTCGGCATCCGGCTGAGCCCGCTCCCGGTGGTCCGGGTCAACAACTGATGACCGGCCGATCCGGTGACGTCCAACGCCTTGACACAAAACGCTCAATCGGCGCCACCTGCGACATCCTGCCCCCGCGGGTTCGTTCGCAGAACCCGGGTTCCTTCGTGGCCCAGCCGGGTTCGCTCGTCGATTCCCCGGGTTCGAACGTCGTCGTGCCGGGTTCGTTCGTGGGTTTCCCGGCCCAAATGAGTCGATCTATGCACCATAAGCAATCGTGATGGCGCATGGATCGGCACATTTCTCGGGTCAGGCGTCCTATAGCGACTCATTTTTCGGCTGATGGCGCATATAGCGGCACATCCCGAGCCGAAACGAGTCGATCTATGACGCATGGTTTCGGATTGGCGCGCAAAGTCATAAGCGTTTCTTATAGGAGGAATCACGGGGAGGCAGCGCCTCCCCGCGGGCCCCTCCAGGTCTCGGTCTATTGACTGATCCGAGTGAAAAAGACTCCTGACACCTTTTTCTCCTGTTGCAAGAAGCACGGGGAGGCGGCGCCTCCCCGTGGGCCCCTCCGGTCCTTTGGGGTGGTGGAAATCCGTGCCACCGCCTGGGGAGGGGACGGTTGTTTCGGCAGGGTTGATCGCGCTAAAAAAGACTCCTGACACCTTTTCTCCGTCTCGACGTGCAAAAAGACTCCTGACACCTTTTTCTGCGAGGCGACCTCCAGGGGCGGTGAGCGTGGCCGAGCCGCGTGACCGATACTGTAGCTCAGCAAGCCTCAGTGCGTAGCGCCGTCGTCGGGGCCAACCTCATTCCAAAAAAACCGTTGGGGCGCGGGGAAGATCATCTTCCCCGCATCTTTTCTTAACCTTTCGCCGCTACCCCTGAAAAACCCGCTGGATGATTTCGGGCCACCGGCTTTGTGGTGGCTCTGGCCTTGGTGGTGGGTTGTCGGAGAAGAGGGCTTGGACGGCTTTTCTGGCGTTGGCGAGGTCGGTGAGGGGGGGTGGGGTTTCGGGTTGGTGGTCGGGGGTTTGGCCGAGCCAGGCCGCACGGCCGGCTTCGACCTGGGTGTCGTGGATGATGCGGACGTCGCGGGTGAGGCGGGTGGGCAGGGCGATCATGCCGAGTTGGTACATGATGGCCTGGAAACGGAAGTCGGCGAGGCGTTCGGGGAGGTCGCGTTTGCGGATGCTGCCGTCTTTTGGGCGCATGGGGCGGTTGCTGTGGCGGCCGCGGGCGAGGTCGAAGATGTGGGTGGGTTTGCCGCTGGCGATGGCTTCGGCGAGCATGGACATGCTGTCGCTGGTGACGATGACCTCGGATGCCAGGCCCAAAAAGGCGAAGAAGGGGTTTTCGCCTGCTGGCTGGAATTTGACGAAGCGGTGGAGGGTGTGCGGGGCGGTGAGCTGGGCTTCGAAGGCGGCGATGGCGCGTTCGGGAGTGCGCGCACTGGTGGTGACCAGCAGCGAGCCGCCTTTGGCCGCGGCCGTGCGGCTGGCGTGCCAGCCGAGCAGCGCCCCGTTCTCGCGGTCGAAATTGTAGGGCCCGGCGTGGCCGCCCAAAAGGACGGCGATGTGCGGCTCGGGCAGGTGGGCGAGGCGGGGTTGCCAGCGTTCGGCTTCGGCTTGCAGGCGGGCAGTGTTGACGCGCTGGAGGGGGAGTTCGTTGTGGAGGATGTGGGGTTTTTTCGGCAGGCGGTATTGCGGCGTGGTGACGATGAGGTCGAAGCATTCGTGCAGCGCCCAGGGCCGGCCGACATGGACGAGGCGGACGTTGTCGCGGCCGGCCTGCTCTTGGATCCAGCGGACGAGTGGCTCGTTGCGCCTGCCGGCGGAGATGACGAGTTCGGGCCAGGGGGGCTCCAGCGGGTCGGAGCGGTCGGCGACCAGGCCCTTGGTGCTGGGGCCGGCGAAGAGGTTGGTGAGAAGCTCGGTCTTGCGGTAGGCGAGGCGTTTGGTCTCGAAGGGCCAGCCGAGGGCTTCGGCCAATGCCGTGATCTGGGTGTTGTCGCCGGCTTTGCCGCCCAGCATCAGCCAGGTGCGCGGCGGGGCGTCTCGCCGGGTGGACAAGGGCGTCGTCCGATCCGTTCAGGGTTGCGGGCGGCGGTGGCCGCGGCGCTCGCGGGCACCGGCCGGTGCTGCGGCGAAGGGGATCGGGCGCTCGCCGAGGCTGGTGCGGGTCAGCCGGTGCGCCGGTTCCTCGAACAGGTGGCGGCACTTTCCTGCGGTGGCGCGGGTGCGGTCAGCGCAGGGCCGGAACGCTGCAGCGGCGCGGCCGGACGCGGCCCGGCACCCGGGCGGCAGGGTCGTCGCAAGGCGTCGGAGGGCGTGCATCAGGTCTCACCGGCGTGGTGGGCCGAGGTCATCGGGTGTTCCGTCGACGTTGGATGACGATTGGCACAGGGTATCGGGCGACGCGGGCTCGTCGGGTGCCGTTCGGCAGCGGCGGTGCTCGTCGCAGCCGGGGATATCGAGACGCGTCGGAACAAGGCGTTCTGTAGAATACTGTCGCGCGGGGTGCAACCGGGCGTCGACGGCCGGTGCGCGAAGGCTGTTGCCGAGGCACCAGCGGCTGTCGGCATGCACGAGCGGCCGGGCCGCCGCCGAGCCGCCGGTGCTCGGTCGGCAGGTAGCAGTCGCGGCTCAGCGTTGCGCGAGGGTGGTGGCCCCGTCGACGGTCGGTCGCATGGCGTCGATCGTCTCGATCTGGCGGCGGAATCGTGCCAACTCGGCGCCGGTGAGGCGGGCTGCGGTTTGCGGCTTGATCGACAAGGGGTTGATCTGCACGCCGTTCTGCAGGACCTCGTAATGCAGATGCGGCCCGGTCGACCGGCCGGTGGAGCCGACATAGGCGATCACCTGCCCCTGGCGCACCCGGCTGCCTTTCTCGAGACCGTCGGCGAAGCGGCTCATGTGGGCGTAGGCCGTGCTGAACTCGTCATTGTGGCGGATCTGGATGTAGTTGCCGTAGGCACCGTTGCGGCCGACATAGTCGAGCACACCGTCACCGGCGGCAAAAATCGGTGTGCCGGTCGGGGCGGCGAAGTCGACCCCGCGATGCATCCGGTTGTAGCCGAGGATCGGATGCCGTCTCGGGCCGAACCCGGAGGACAGGCGCGCCCCGTCGATCGGGGTGCGCATCAGCCATTTGCGCAGCGAGCGGCCGTCGGCGTCGTAATAGCCGTGGGTACCGTCGGTATGCTCGTAGCGATAGGCGTGGACGTTGCGGCCGCGGATGCGCAGGCTGGCGAACAGGACGTCACCGCCGCGCACCTCGCCGTCGGGGCTCTCGACTTTTTCGTAGACCAGTTCGAACCTGTCGCCCGGATGGACGTCGCGCTGGAAGTCGACGTCCCAGCTGAAGATGTTGGCGAGATTGACCAGCGCCTCGTCGGGCACCGCATGGCGGCGCGCCGTATGGTAGAGCGAGGTGTCGATGATCGCGTGTGCCGCGTGAACGGTCTGGACCAGCTCGCGGTCCACGCGTCGCGCCGCGAACTCGCCATTGGCGTCACGCTCGACCCTCAGATCGTTGCCGAAATCGAGATTGAGCGAGAGGGCGGCGAGCCGCGGAGCGGCCAGGGTGTCGCCGGCGCGCTCGACCTCGACCGCCATGGCCTGACCGACGCGCAGCCGGCGCGGATCGTAAAGCGTGCTGAGCGTGCCGACCACCTCGTGCGCTTCGGCCCGATCGATCCCCGAGCGCATGAGGATTTGCAAGAGCGTGTCGCCGCGCTGGACGACGACGTGCTCGGCATCGCGGGTCGGCTCTGCTCCGGCCCTCTCTGCGTCGCCTCGCCCGCCATCGCCCGGTGTCACGTCAGCCGGTAGCGGGTCGAGCGGTGCCGCCGGCCCGACGAACCACGCGGGCGTCGCCCGGCCGAGTGTCGCCGCGGTTTCGCCGGCCGCGGTGTTGGCGGCGGAGCCCTCCGGTTTCGCCGGCCGGCCGCCGGTCTCGCTGGTCGCCGCGGTCGCCGCGGTCGCCGCTGTGGCCGGCGTCGCCGGTGTGAACGAGTCGGCCGGTGGTGCCGAGGACGACGTCGCCTCGGCCAGCATCACGGGTGCCGAAGGGGTCGGGTTCGCCGGATGACGGTTGGGGAGCGGCAAAACCCGACCGGCGAGATCGACCGGCGGCGGCCACGCGTGCCGGGCGTCGCGGTTTCCAGGTTCCGCATCGGCGGACAGGCCCGGCACGGCGCTCGAGCCGAAAGCGTTGTGCAAGCCGGCGCCGAGGGCGACGATCGACATGCCGGTGGTCAGCGACAGGGTGATGACCAAGCGGCCGAGGGCGTCTCCTGCCGGAAGCGTTCCGAAGGGCGAGTTTCTTTTGGGTCGGATCAAAACGGCTCTCTTCGTTACGGCTGCGCGACCTTTCGGCTCACGCAGCAGTTGCTGCCGCACATGACCACACACCGTGGGCAGTACCGGTGTGCCTCACATGGTCAAGACGACGGTGGCGCCTACTCCGACAACGGCGACCGCCAGGGGTCTGTTGACGAGCGTTGCCGCCGTTTTGGCAGCGGTTTTCGTCTCGCGCAACAGGTGAACCTGCTGTTTGCCCGTCGGTTCGAGCGAAACAGGGGATCGCCGGAGATGCGAACGGCTTCTCGAACTCGCGCGTAGGATGGCATTCACCGGTGGGAAATGTCAAATTCTGCGGATGGTTAACGCCATATCGACGGGTGCCTTCACGTCCACAGGGGCCGATTGCGCGCTCGGCATCCTTCACGCTGTGGCACCGAGGCGCATCCCGCGGGACTTGCGGTCGCCGTCTCGGCTCGCTGCGCGAGAAGCCCGCCCGCAGGCCGCAAGCCGATCTTCCAGCGTCGGGCGATCTTGCACTCGGTTGCGGCGCACCTATTTCCTACCGAAGCGTCTGGCGTTCGCGCGGCTGCCGGTGGGACATTCTGTCCGAGCGGTGCCCAGCGCGAAAAAACTGCTTGATCGGTTGGTTGGTCGGGCTTACATATCGCTTCCGCCGCGGCGCTCGTTCGTGGTCCTTCCGAACCGATCGGATGTGGTTGGCTGCTTCGGCGGCCTTATCGGTTG
>Ga0081535_100171_pt1 | contig 60440 bp, 43 predicted proteins | sample HotLakmasection3_FD_71020 | JGI IMG/M metagenome (GOLD analysis project Ga0081535, IMG submission 71020) | Hypersaline microbial mat communities from Hot Lake, Washington, USA - Section #3 (SPADES assembly) (version 2) | ecosystem: Environmental > Aquatic > Non-marine Saline and Alkaline >... | reverse complement strand
CGACAGATTAAGCGTATGGGAATTCAAAAATATGTCGTCAGACCAGAAATCCCATCTAGCCACCAACGCCGACATAGCGCGTTTTATGTGGGGCAACAGTTACCGATTTGGCTCCAGTTACAGCAATTGTGTCAGGAAACATTGGACGAGCTTTTGCGTATTAACCGTCGTTGGATCAACTTTTACAAGCAGGGACAGCGGGCTATAGAGCTTGCTATGTCTACGTTCTGAGCCCGCTGTCGCCCTGACAGGTGTCCCCTCTCTTCAGCGCGTACCAGATCAAGGCTGCACAGAGGGCACCACCCGATGTTCCGCTCAAACCCACAATTTCATACTGATCCTGGATGCCATGGTCGAACAGTGCCTGAAAGACTCCTGCCGTAAAAGCAGCATGGCTACCGCCTCCCTGGCAAGCGATCGCAATCTTCGTCTTCATGAAAGCTCTCTAATAGATTAAGGTGCAATTGCTACATGAATGAAAGCCAAACAAATTGTGAATAACTACAGAAAGTCCTAAAGGCTTAAAGAACTTTCAGAAGTCACTCTTCAAAAAGATTTAAAAAATGGCTGCCACCTTGAAGTAAGCCAACAGGATAGTTAAAACATGGAGGAATCGAATGTCTATATCAGGGGTATTTAGCTATCCTTAAAAAATTAGTAACGGTTCGGAGCAGACAGAATAATTCTTATTCCAAAATAAACATAAACGACAAAAATAGGAAACTAGTATGGTGTCGTAATCAAGACTAATACTCCTGCAACATAAAGCTATGCCTGGTTTTCTACGCTTCTCCAGCCAAATGTAAAATAGTGGGCGCAACTTTATGCTGAATTAGTCTAAAATCTGTATTCAACTTCAGCCTTTGTGATTAGCCTTTGTGATAAGAAGGAAAGAAAGCCTTCAGGCAACTTCATTGATAATTTTCAGTATAAATTGAAACAAATGGAAGAAGAATCTTGTTTGCAGGGGTTAACCAGGTCCTGGATTGAATTCAATAATTTCTGCTGGGACATGGTGTACGAGAACATGTTTAGTAACTTAGTAAACATGCCATTTTTGGGACCAAACCGTAACTATAATCATCAGTTAATGCGTTCGTTTAATGCCTGGTTGGCTCTTTGTCCGGCGACCCTGAACTATCAGGTGATATTGTTAGAAACACAAATTCAAACCCTCACAGAACTGGTGCAACAGTTGAGCATCCTGTTGGAAAGTAGTGAATCGGTGAAGGATTGGCAGCAGATTCAGCGGTTGTGGGGTCGCATTGCTGATGATGTATATAGGAAGACATTCTGCCTGGATGAAAATCTAAAGATTAGGGGAAATTTTCTGAACGCAATTTATCATTACAGGCTTTGTCAACAGGAACTCATGGATGTGTGGTTGGGGCAGATGAACTTGCCCCTGCGCAGTGAAGTCGATGAAATCCATCGCAGCATTTATGAACTACGGAAAGAGGTTAAAGCATTGAAGAAAGCCCGCTGTTAAAGGTAAGTGGGTAGTCATAAATAAACGAAGCTATGGTAGGGTGCGTCCCCCATTGGCTTGATTTATCACCATTCACTTAGTGCCATTTACTGAGTGATGGAATAGGACATGGAATTATGTTGCCTACCCCATTTCACTGTGGTTCAGCGATACCAGAGCCACCGTTCATGTCAGTCGTTCATGTCAGTGAGAGCAGGCAATGCCTGCTCTCACTGACACTCCAATGAATTCCAAAGAATAAAGACTCTGTTTTTCTCTATATTTTAGGGCTAGAGGAGGGATTGTAAAAATTATGAGACCTTTCATACTGCCATTATGGTCTGACTATGAAGCGGGGACTTGTGGCACGAGCACAAGAAAAATCTTGAGAGGTTTCAAACACCTCACACAATTACGGGAAGAGGATATTACCATTGGTGCCACCCCAAAAGTAGCGGTTTATCACGAAGACAAACTGACCCTGTATCATTTTCAGCCACAGGTAACACAACCTCTAGCACCCCCTGTACTGATCGTCTACGCGCTGGTTAATCGCCCTTTCATGGTTGACTTACAGGAAGATCGATCCTTAGTAGCCAATTTGCTTCAGTTAGGACTGGACCTTTATCTGATTGATTGGGGATATCCCAGTCGGGGCGATCGCTGGCTAACTCTGGATGATTATATTAATGGCTATGTTGATAATTGCGTTGATTTTATTCGAAACAAGCATGGGTTAGATCGGATCAATCTATTGGGAATTTGTCAGGGAGGAACCTTTAGCCTGTGTTACAGTGCCCTCCATCCAGACAAGGTGAGAAATCTCATTGTGATGGTGACTCCGGTGGATTTTCAGATTCCCCAGGCTCTGCTAAATATGCAGGGAGGCTGCACGTTGGGAGCCAGTGCCTTAGATGTGGATCGAATGGTTGATGCTTCAGGCAATATCTCTGGGGATTATCTGAACTTAGAGTTTTTGATGCTAAAACCCTGGCAGTTGGGGGTTCAAAAATACCTGGATCTTCTAGAAATTATGGATGATCAGGACAAGTTGCTGAACTTTCTGCGGATGGAGAAGTGGATTTTTGATAGCCCGGATCAAGCAGGGGAAGCATATCGACAGTTTTTGAAAGATTTCTATCAGCAAAACAAGTTAATTAAGGGTGAGGTGGTTCTTGGAAATCAACAGGTTAATTTGAAAAATATCCATATGCCTGTGCTGAATTTGTATGCTGAAAATGATCACCTGGTCCTACCTGAATCCTCATTAGCGCTGGGCAGGTACATTGGCACAAAGGACTATACAGTGCGATCATTCCAGACGGGACATGTAGGAATGTATGTAAGTAGTAAAGTACAACGAGTTTTGCCCCAGGCGATCGCAACATGGTTACAGGCTAGGTAAATCATAACGAGCATTTTGGAACTGCAAAGCAGTCCAAAATGCTCGTTATAATCTATTGAAGCTATATTGTTTTTGATCCTAACTGTTTTGGGTTGACTGCATCATTTTCTGCACATTTTCAAAATAGCTATCCCAAAACTGTTTTTGTGTTTCGATGGATAACCGCAGAGCGACTTCCTGGTTTTTCATGACAGAACCGATCAGTTCCTTTTGAAAACTCAAGGCTTGCTGGAAGGTTTCAGCAACATCCATCGAATTTGTTTTAATTGGAAAACTATCCATGTAGACGCTAGCAAACTTTTGCTGTGACTCCATCATCTGCTTCTGAGATTCATCCCAGAGTTCGGTTAGCCGTCGCTGGGTTTCATTGAACTGAGACTGGACATCGGTAAAAAAGCTAGTGACATCCATAGGACTCTTGCCTCCTGTAGGTTTACTTTTTGTGCTTTTTTCTGCTTGGCAAAAAACTATTCTGCTGTGTCTAAGAGTAGAACCTTTAGAAGATATGCGGGTACATCCACTTATCTTATGCAATAGATCTCATGCAATAGATCTTATGCAATAGATCTTATGCAACAGGTCTTATGCAATAGGTTCTGACATCAACCGAATATGTCTGGATTTTCTATTGATACCACATTCCCCTGAAGAAAAGTGTGATGCTAGATTACAGTCATAGACGAATTTTGCCATTTTTTAGTTGGCAATCAGGTGGGAGTATACCATCAGCTTTCTTTTCCCTTTATTATGACTTTCATATTTTTCTACGCTAGGCTTTTCCTTATAGGATAAACCTGGGAATCATGAAGATACTTACTATTGCAATGGTTAAAAGCAATAGTAAAAAGCAATAGTAAAAACATCCACATCATCAGCAATGTCTAATATTTTCCGAATAGTTTGAGGGGGCGATCGCCTTCAGATTACTTGTGCCGTTTTATAGCAAATTTCATAGTCATGCAAGGGATCGTGGAGTGAATTTCCTCTATAGGGGGCAGTGTCCCCTGAACCCCTATCCCTTACTTGAGTGAAAGACGCTGTATGAAATTTCAGAAACAGCAACATTTATCCTATATTCCCCTCGTTCCTGATTAAAAGCTTAATGACTTATGCCACAATCCAGCGTCTACCCATGTTCATCAGGGGCTACCCTGCTAGGCTTATGCTCTGTAATTCTGGGGGGAAGTCTGATAGCCCTCGCCCCGTCAGCCCTGGCTATTGATACCGTAGAACTGCGCTACCAGGACCGCTCAGCCAATGTTCCCCTGACGGATATTGCCGAGTTTGCAGAAACGGGAGTCGCCTCTCCGGCTCTAGATTCGGTCATTCTCCGTGACGGAACGGTGGCGAATCTGGTGGGGAGGGTTTTAACGGAAGAAATTACTTTCACCGGGCAACTGCGGGAAGAGTTGCTGGAGCGACTCGAAAGTAGTTCCCTGGGGCAGTTTGTGGTCTTCCAGTTGGGCAAATTTATTCAGGAAAGGGAGGGGGATGCGGGTTCGTTGCGTACCGCCATTCGCGCATCCCTGGAAGATAATCAGATCTCAATTTTGGAAGTGTTAGAAAATTATCCCGCTTCCTCGTCGGTGGTAACGCTGGACTTAACCCAGGTTGGGGTGGTTTATCGAGACGTTGAACAGTTTGTGGAACGAGTGATACCAGCGGTTGAGGCTGCCCGTGAATTTTTGCAAGATGTAATTTGTAACTGTGAAACTACCTCGCCTACCCCTGGGGATGACTCTACTCAAAGCCAGATCGAGACAACAACGCCCGTTGCGGCTTTAGATTGTATTCCATCCGTTTCTCCAGCGGAATCTAGCTCTGCGATACAACGGAGCGATCGCCCATGAAAACTATTCCAATAAAACAATCCTGCAAACGGTTGCTGAGTGGTCTGGTGGTGGCAGGATTGGGGGTATTTTTGTGGGGAGAACGACCGGCGATCGCTGCCGAACGTCTCGTGATTACCTTCGGGCTAGCTGGACGGTCCATTGCTATTGAGGATTTGAGGACAGTGGCGGATACGGGCGAAGTTCCCCGCAGTCTACGCTGGTATATGAATGTGGCTAATCTGGATGGGGAAACGCTGCAACAGGTACTAACCCAGGAAATTCATGCTCCACTGCTAAAGGTCGATCGCATCACCAACTCGATTCCTGGCGAATTTGCCCTGTTTCAACTGGGTAATTTGATTCACACCGGTTCCCGGCAGGCTAACGTGCAAGCATTGCGGAGCGCGCTGGTGTTGTCGGCGGTTGAGGATGACAAAATCTCCTTGATTGAGGTGCTGGAGAACTATCCAACATCAGGGATTTATATCGACGGTAGGGTGTTGCTTCAGGTGGCGCAGGATGTGCGTCGGGTGAGGCAGGATCTAGAACCCATTGTGGCGGTTGTGGAAGCACTGATCGATTCTCTGGATTGTTCCTGTGGAGAGTTACCAGCGGTTTCGTCCACACCCGGTTCTTCGATGGAGCCGCTGCTGCCGCCGGAGGGGGTGACGCCGTAGGCAGGTTATCGAGGGAAGCTTGAGCGTACTACTGGCTTCATCCAAGGATAATTTTTTGTTTGAAGTCGTGCGGAGCACGGCTGCAAACAAAAAGTTATCCCCCAATCAGCAATGCCATATCAGTTCCATACTTTCTAGTTTTAGAGTCCATGTTTACAAGACAAGGATTTGCAATATGAAACGTCAAAGCTCTTTAATCATCGGTTCTATCACGGCAATTACCCTAGGTAGCGTGGCTTGTACCACTCCAAGTAGTTCAGACGAACTTCAGTTAATGGGTACAACCTGGGAGTTGCAGCAAATTCAACTCAATGATGGTCAAGTTTTCATGGCAGATCCCCCTCAAAACTACACGGCAGAGTTTACCGAAGGGGGGGAAGTCTTTTTGAAGGCAGACTGCAACCAGGTTGCTGGTTCATTCACGATGGAGGCAGAACGGCTGCTTTCGGTCGCCTTAGGACCCAGCAGCCTGGTTGCCTGCCCAGAGGGATCAATTAGTGATGAGTACCTGCGCTTTATGGGGACAGCTAACTCCTTTTTCATTCGGGAGGATGAGCTGATTATTGAACTCAAGTTTGATAGCGGGTCAATGGTGTTTTCTCCAGCTAGTTAGCATTGGGTAATGATTTTTGGGTGTGTGGGCAGTGCCCACACACCCAAAAATCATTACTTCCATACCACTGCCCATGCTTTATCTACGCGATCGCACCCAATTGGGTGCGATCGCGAACCTGGTGAGGCTTCCTTACTGGGTTGGCTGTCATTGGAAAGCTGGAACACCGCGCCTAAAACGGCTGGCTTAATAACTATGAAATATCCACGATTATGACAGTTTTCGGATTAATTAATCGGGTTATAGAAAAACTAATATTTAGAGCTTAGGGACTGGCTTAAAAATCAAGTCCCAGAGAGAGGGGGCGCGGGCTTCGTCCGCGCCCCCTCTCTCTGGGACTTGATTTATTTGATAACCCCTTAATGTGTTCCCAAAAATTTAAAGAACCTATTGTTGGGAAAGCCATACCTGCTTTCCCAACAATAGGTTTTTTAATTCGTTATTTAGCTCTTATAGCCTCTTAATAGGCTTTTCTATTAGCGAACCTTTTGTTGTCTAAACTGTAGGCTTCGTTGCAGTACACCTACCTGATAAAATCCTGTGACACAAGAGAGATTAAGAATTCTTTCCCGTTTAAGAGCCCCAAAAGCGGCGGCGATCGCTGGCATTATTTTTGCGGTTTTGATCTTCATCACTATAACGTTGCTGCTGATTGCCTGGCCTAAACAATCACCAATCAACACAGAATGGCTAATAGTAAATAGCCACAATCTAATTCTGGCTTTTAATCTAGTACCTTTTGCGGGTATTGCGTTTCTCTGGTTTATGGGAGTGATTCGAGATCACCTGGGAGAAAATGAAGACCAGTTCTTTGCCACCGTCTTTTTTGGCAGTGGGTTGCTTTTCCTGTCGATGCTGTTTATTGCGACAGCATCGACGGGTACGATTATTGCTTTGGCAGTGACCCAGGCTGATCTTCTAGCAACATCTGGCATTTATGACCTGGGTCTGATGTTTTCCCGGAATTTAATGTATGTCTACGCCATTAAAATGGCGGGGGTCTTTATGCTCTCAACCAGTACCCTTTTTCTGCGCACGGGAGTCATCCCGCGTTGGATGGCGCTTTTAGGGTATGTGTTGGCAGCCATCATGATTTTTCGCCTTCGGCAAATCGATCGGTTGGGGTGGGTTTTTCTATTCTTTCCCCTGTGGATTTTTCTGGTCAGCGCCTACATTCTTTTTGCACATTATCGAAATGCTGAGAATGCGCCGGAATAAGGGACTCGCAACCATATAAATTTCCCCTTTTTGATAATACCTTTGCTATTTTTCTAAGGCGATCTCCAGAAAAGAATATCCCCATTTTTTTGAGAGAGGGCGCGGCTTAGCCGTGCCCTCTCTCAAAAAATGGGGATATTCTTTCTCAAAAAGCTCCTAAAACCCTTGATTTGCGTACGCTCAGCGCACGTAAATCAAGGGTTTTAGAAAAATGGTAAGCCTGTTTTGATAGAGAAGGATGGCAGAGTCAGCCCTCTCTAAAGAAAGGGAGATTTTTATTAATCCGTTAGCTGGAAACGCGATCGGCAATAATTTCCTCTCCAGTATCCGTGACCAAGTAGGCCACTTCTCCTCCAGACTGAAGCTGGGCTGCAATGTCAGCCGCCAGGGCTTCGGTTACCACCTTCGCAGCCGTAACCGCTAGCAAGTCTTCTACCTGGCTCACCCAGGTATGTTCTACCACCGCGATCAGGGCAGACGAATTGGGGGTGAGGCTTTCGGCAACACGCTTGAGGCGATCGCCCGAAAAACCACTATTCCGCAGCTTGCTTCCCAAGCCACCAATCAGCCCACCTCCCAGCGCCATCAGACCCAGGGGTCCTGCCAGTAAGCTCAGCACGCCTCCTGTTACCGCCCCAATTACCGCCCTTTTGCCAGCTCGTCTGTTAGCGGTGTCTTTGATTTTGACCTTGCCGTTCTCGTCCTTGGTCAAGACCGTTGCATCCAGGATCTTGATCAGCCCTTCGTTGCGGGCTTCCCGGAGGACATCCAGGGCATTACTGGCGGTCTGGGCATCTTGAAAGGCGGCAATGATGATTTCAATGGGGGAATCAGACATGGAATATTTCTCCTTTATTTCTCCTTTAACTTAGACTGGTAGAGCGCTTACCCACTTCTCCGGCAAGCACCATCAAGATGACGGTCATCAAAATGAACCGACTATCATCATCGTTAAAACTTTTGGGTCATCGCCGAGGCAACTTTGCTTGGGTGGAGTGTGAGGAAGGACAGGGAGGTTTATTTCAGGTCAATCGCCACCTCATCCAGCTTGCCTGTGAAGGCGAAGGGCATCTCGTAGGATTCCGTCACGGGAGTGCCTGTATCGAAGCCAATATCCATCGTTTCATCCAGGGTGATGCGGTTGGGAATACTCTTTTCCACCCGACCCTGACCGATTTTCCGGTTGTTGGCATACAGCGTTACGGTTGCGCCTGCATAGGGTTGCTCGGAATCGGTTTTATACTCGGCCTTCAGAGCAACCTTACCCGTGGGAATGCGCGTATCCGACTCGATGTTGTACCGCTCAACTCCCGCCAGGTTGTAGTGGTAAACGAGCTTGCCGTCCTTCACAAACAAACCATAGCCAGCAAACCGTCCGCCCAGGGTCATCAACATCCCTTCTGCCCCCTGAGAAGGGATTTCCACATTGGCAGTAATGGTGTGGTTGACGTGCTTCAGGTCAGGGGATGAACCTTCTGGGACACGAATGCCCCGTGGGTAGGCAAAGTGGGTGCGCCCTTCCGTCAGGTTGGGTCGGTTGGCGACATTCAGACGGGCGGTTTTGCGACCATCCAGAGGCAGCACGTTGTACTTGGCGGCTTCGGCATAGAACAGGTCTTTCATCTCCTGGAGCTTGGCGGGCATCTGATCCGCCAGATCTATCGCCTGGGTGAAGTCTTCGTCGATGTGGTATAGCTCCCAATCCAGGTTCAAAACGTCCTTATCCGCAGGCGCTTCCGGATTCCAGGGTTCGTTAAACAGCGCACTGGCCATCCAACCGTCGCTGTAAATGCCCTGGTTGGCAATCATCTCGAAGTACTGAGTCGTATGGCGAGTGGGGGCTTTGGCGTCATCGAAGGTGTAGACCAGGCTGGTGCCTTCTATGGGCTTCTGAGTCACGCCGTTCACCTGTATGGGCTGGGCGATGCCGATCGCCTCCAGAATCGTGGGAGCAATATCGATCACATGGCTAAACTGGAAGCGCTTGCTGCCCTTGTCTTTGATGCCATTGGTCCAGGACATCGCCATGCCGTTGCGGGTACCGCCAAAGTGGGAGGCAATCTGCTTGGTCCACTGGAAGGGGGAATCCATCGCCCAGGCCCAGGCGGCGGGGAAATGGTTGTAGTACATCGGACCACCCAAATCATTGATAGCCGCCACTTTGGTTTCCAGGTTTTCGGGCAGTCCGTTAAAGAAGGTCATTTCGTTCAACAAACCGTTGAATCCCCCTTCAGCGCTGGAACCATTGTCCCCTGCGATATAGATAGTCAACGTGTTATCCAGTTTCCCAACCTGGTCGATCGCATCCACTACCCGCCCCACTTCATGGTCTACATGGGCAGTAAATCCGGCGAACACTTCCATCATCCGGGCATAGACCCGCTGCTCCTCGGGGGAGAGGGAATCCCAGGCTGCCAGGGCGGCGGGGCGAGGCGTGAGCTTGGCATCGGCGGGAATCACGCCCATCTGCTTTTGCCGCTCAAAGGTTACTTCGCGATACTTGTCCCAACCCATGTCGAACTGACCCTTGAATTTGTTGATCCATTCCTGGGGAGCCTGGTGGGGGGCATGGGTCGCACCGGGGGACAGGTACACAAAGAAGGGCTTTTCGGGAGCAACCGCATTTACCTGGCGAATGTAGTTGATGGCATGGTCAGCCAGGTCGGTGCTGAGGTGGTAGGGCGAGCCGTCGGCATTGGTTTCAGGCGGTTCAATGCGGGTGGTGTTTTCCACCAGGGCAGGGTGGAACTGGTCGGTGTCGCCGCCGACAAAGCCGTAGAAGTAGTCAAAGCCTAACCCGTTAGGCCAGCGATCGAAGGGACCGACCAGGCTGCTCTCCCAGTCGGGCACGTTGTGGTTTTTGCCAAACCAGGCGGTGGCATAGCCATAGGACTGAAGAACTTGAGCAAACGTCGCGGCATTGTCAGGAATAACGCCGGAATAGCCGGGGAAGCCTGTGCCCGCCTCGGTGATGGCTCCGTTACCGATGGAGTGGTGGTTACGCCCGGTCAGTAGAGCCGCACGAGTCGGAGAACAGAGGGCGGTGGTGTGGAACTGGGTAAACTGCAACCCGTTTTTCACCACTCGATCCATCGTTGGGGTGGGAATGCTGCCACCGAAACTGCTGAACTGACCAAAGCCCACATCATCAATCAGCACCAGCAAAACATTTGGGGCATTTTCAACGCCGAAGGTGCTGGGTAGTTTGAGTTGGGATTTAACCGGTTCGGATGTTTTGTAGGTCAGCCCAATTTTCCCGGAGAAGGGCTTGTCTGGATGGGGCAAAATTTCCTGAGCCAGCGCCGGAGGGATGACCGATTGCAGCACAAGAACTGCGATCGCCACCCAGGCGAGGGCAAACTTCCAGATGCGAGGGAGCATGAATAAACCTCTCAACACAACAAACGGACCATTTGAGCCAAAAATCTATTTATTCCTGAAAATTCAGTGCTTCTATACCCAGCCCAGCTCTAGATCGGTCGTTTTCTCTAAGGCAAAACTTCACTTCTGGACTGAGACAGGGTTTATTGACGAACTATGGATGAAAAAACTATGGGAAAAATATGGATAGCTGATTCCCAAGGGATGAGTTGATGATTGCCGTTCCCAACTACATCAGCCCGGAAGCAGACCTCAGCATTGAGCGACAAAGCCAGATTCGCCATGCATCAAGCTGGAGATTCCGGGGCGCTGAAAAGCCTGGGGCTTGAATTTAATATCGCTGAGCTTTATCGAGGTCTGGATAGTTGAGAGGGAGTCTGGTGCTGTGGGCATATAACCTATCAATGATGGGCACAACAACTGCCTCCAAATACATCGCCACCAATATAATGAGATTGAAAATAAAACCCGAAATTTTTGATGAGAAGCGCGGCATTGCCGCGCTTCTCATCAAAAATTTCGGGTTTTTTTTGTACGTGATCCTTAGTAAGATATGGAGAGGTAGGAAGCAGTGCCTTTAGATGGGCATTCCACCCTAACCCCTCCATACAAATGGAATTCACTGTACATGCCAGAATTCTATAGACAAAAAGTATGAAAGATGTATGAAAAACGCAAATAAATGCGACTTGAACGATGATTTTGAAAGTATTGCTAAGCAATGCTTTCAAAATCATCGTTCAAGTCGTAGTACAGCGCTTATGGCTGCATCTCAGGGGCTTCGAGATTAAGATCTGTGGTGTGTAATGGAGCCTCGGAGATTTCTGGAACAGCCTTTGGGCGTGAGGAGGCTATCATCTCGTCTGCAATTTCCTTGATGACACTTGCCACAGGAACTGCCAGCAAAATTCCCATAATTCCTGCCAGTCGAGAGCCAAGAAATACAGAAACGATTAACCAGATAGGGTTCACACCGACTAAGTCTCCCATTACTTTGGGAATAATGACTTCATCTAAAATTTGACCCAAAACCAAGGCAATAATAAATACCTGAAGACCTAAGCTAAAGTCGTGAAGCATAACGAATCCGCTAACACTGGTCTGGGCGATCGCCCCCATAAATGGAAACATACTGCCCATCCCAATCAAGAAGGCAAATAGAAATGGCAGGGGTACTCCTAGAAAGATGAATATGATTCCCAGGATGACGGCGAATCCAGTTGCCAACATCATTTGACCGGAAATGAAGCGCTTAAATTTTGTGGGTACACGGGTTTCAATCCGCTCTCGCCACCAGGGCGACAGCCAACTCATAATGCCGCGCCATGCTCTACCCCCTTTAATCAGTAGAAAGATCGTCAGCACAATCATAAAAAAGACTTTTAAACCTCCGCTAAAACCACCCACGAGTAGGACTAGCAAGGTTGAACCTAATGTTTGGATCAGTCCTGTTAGCTCACGGTTTAATTGTGTTTCTATTGGCGCTAAGTTCAATCCCAGGGACTGTGCAAGCGGGAGTTGATCGATCCAATTTAATACTCCCTTAGAGGACGATACCCATTGCGGCAACTGATTCAGAAAGTCTCCCAACTGCCTGATGAGTGCGGGTAGTATCAGATAACCCAGGATAGGTAGAACACCCAAAGCAATTGTGATGACAATAGCTAGGCTAATGCCTCTCGGAACGCGCCGTCGTTGCAATTGATTGACGGGGTAATCCAGCACAATGGCTAAAATGATTGCCATCAAAAACAGGCTGAGCATGGGTTGCAGGTAGCTTATCAGTAACGTAAACAACCAACCATTCAGAAACAATAGTGGAAAAATTATTGTGTTGCGTAGCCAACGGGGTAGCGTCAAGAGCATCGACACAACACCGTTTCTGGAAGGCTGATCGTTTGCCATAATCTCATCCAAAGTAGTTGCTGACGGTTAGTACAGACTGGTTGGCGTCTCCGGGTTGAAACTGGATGCCTGTAACCTCTGCAACGAGATCCTGATTCGCATCGAAGCGATTGTTGCCATTGTTGATGAGTAGATAGGTTTGCTCTCGCCAGGAGAAGAATAGTGCCTGTCGAGCATTTAACGGTTGGTTGCCTGGTTGGTTGGGATTGCGATCGCGGACGGCAGCTCTTGCCGCTGCTGGTAAGGTATTTGCAACTATCGTTCCGGCATTAAAAAGAGCGCTGGGGATGTTAGCTGTCGCTTCCTGGGTAAGGCGAAGGGCAAAGCGATCGCCCTCTGTCGAGTCAAAGTCCAAAATCTGGTCGGGTTGCCGCACCAGAGAATCGCGCAAAGCTTTGGCAACGGTAGCTCCAGCAAACACAAAGCGATCGATGCCTCTATTGCCTTGCATAGTGTCGCCCCCAGCTCTGCCCACCAGTTCATCATTGCCGGTGCCCCCGATCAAGGTGTCGCGTCCGTTATTGCCCAGGAGGCGATCGTTACCCGCCCGCCCCCGCAGGCGATCGCGCCCAGCCCGTCCCCGCAGACGATCGGCGGCACCGCCCCCATCGAGCAGGTCGTTACCCTGTCCTCCATTCAGCCGATCAAAGCCCCGATCGCCCCGCAAAAAGTCGCGTCCAGCCTTGCCTTGCAGCACATCAGCCCCCGCATTGCCGCGCAGGAAATCGCCCCGGGCTCCGGCGCTGGCACGGTCATTGCCGCGCCCACCAAAGATGCGATCATCACCCGCACCGCCGACCAACTGATCAAATCCTACATTGCCCCGCAGTACATCATCTCCAGCTTTGCCCAGGAGCCGATCATTGCCCGATCGACCCAATATCCGGTCATTGCCGCCTCCCCCATTGAGCCGATCGCGCTCTTGTCCGCCGAGGAGTAGGTCATCGCCCTTTTGTCCAGCAAGGCGATCGCGCCCCAAGCCACCATTCAGGGTATCGTTCTGTGCCCCCCCAAAGAGGCGATCGTTGCCTGCTCCCCCAAAGAGGCGATCGCGTCCCCCGTGCCCCCGCACATCGTCCTCTCCACTTTCGCCCCGCAAGAGGTCGCGCCCCTGCTGTCCAAACAATCGGTCATCGCCCGCGCCCCCAAATATCCGGTCGTGGCGAGCATTTCCCCTCAGGCGATCGCGTCCGGGTCCACCAAAGATGCGGTCATCATTACTTCCGCCAAATACTTCGTCATCCCCTGCCCCTCCGGCGATCGCATCATTCCCCTGACCGCCCCGCAGTTGATCGGAGCCAGCTCTACCCCGCAAAAAGTCGCGATCGCCCTGTCCGTTGATCTGGTCGTTATTGCTGCCGCCGTTGATCCGGTCGTGTCCTCCGCCCCCAAAGAGGGTGTCGTCGCCTGCATGTCCTGCCATGCGATCGCGCCCGGCTCCGCCATACAGCGTGTCTGAAGCCTCGCCTCCCAAAAGGCGATCGTTGCCGCCTCCACCTCTCAAGCGATCGGGGCAGGCGCGCCCTTGCAACCGATCGTTTCTGCCTAAGCCCCGTAGGATGTCTGTCCGAGAACTGCCGCGCAACTCGTTGTCTGCTGCATCCCCAACCAACCGTAAGCCGTTTGAGCAATCCTTTGGTACAGGAGGAGGCGTGCCGTTGTCAGGTTGGAACGAAAGGGTGGAGGTGACGATATTACTTTCAGCTATTCCGTCACTGGCAATAAAGGTGAAGATCCGATCGGTGCGGGTTGGTGTGGTGTCGGTGTTGGTGTAGGAGAGCGATCGCAAAAAATCTGTCACATCATTGTTGGGAATCGCCCCCGTGGCACTATTCGTCACCAAGACTTCTGTGGTGCTCCCTGCCGCCATGACCACCAGGTCAAAGCTGGTTGTTCCAAAGGTCAAAGTTGCGTTCGCACCACTGACCAGGGGGAGGGACGTGCCATCAATTAGCAAAAATTCATCTGCCCCATCGGGCACAGTTGTTGTTGTAATCGTTAACGATTCAATGTCTACGCCGCCATTGTTGGGGTCAAAGGCAGTGGCTTCGTCGGCGGTAATATCAATCGCGCCCCCCACGAAAGTTGTGGCAAAGTTACCATCCCCTACATTTGAGGAGTTGAGTGGGTCAAGGTTGAGGGTGGGTGGCACATTGAAACCGCTCCGCAGGAAGACTTCTCCGCCCGCCAACAGATCCAATCCTCCTTCCCCTGACGCATCAGAGGTTGCTAAATCAGCATCCGTCAGCCCAACCAGGTCATTGGTAGGTAGCACATCACCGGGAAAGACCGAGTACCCATAAAAGGTCTGATTGCCAGAGATTCCTAAGTCGGTAAAGCTAACGAAAATTCCAGACAAATCTTGAGGCGGACGCAGTACCGTCAGCCCTGGATTGCCTCCCGTGCCCTGGTCATTCAAGACAGCCGTTTCTATATCGATCCCAGAGTCTCCCCAGTCGGCAGCATTAATCGTCAGGAGCGCTCCATAAGCAGTCGGGTCGCCGTTTTCGTCGATCGCAAGAATCGGCGCGAGAACAGCCGGGTCGTTGCCACCCCGCTCCAGCAGCAGGAACCCGGCATCATCCAGAAATTGTGCGGGAACGGTCAGCCCCCGCCGTTCAATGAAGTCTACCCGTTCAATGTTGTTGAGGTTGGGGCTGAATCCCTGGTTGGCGAAAACATTATCGACTCCCCGGTTAATGGTCTGATTCAGAAGCGCTTCTTCTACGGATGTGATGGGGGAGGGGCGCAAGTCTAAAGTATTATTGGCTGTGTCAAAGTTATCTAGCTCATACCAGAAGATTTCGCGATCGCCCGTAATGACTGGGTTATCTACCCGCCGAAGTTCAACCGCCTCAATTAGTTGAACCGATTCAAAGTTATCTGCCCCGATTGAAAATCCAGCAATGTCCAGGTTATTGTCTGTGCCAATGGCAAAGTTATGGGTGATGCCATTAACCACATAACTCAGCACGTTATTTGGCAAATCGGTATAGGTCGCGTCAATGCTATCAATGGGTGCAGGGAGGATACCTGGATAGGCATGGGCGACGGCTTCGGGAAAGGGAAGGGCGATCGCCATTGCTCCCATTTGCGTATCTAGCACCCAGGTTCCGCCTTGCTGCCTGTTACCGATGGGCTGGGTTGACGCTGCAATGGATGCCCCGGTCAGTTGATGTAGTTTGGCAAGAAACCTATGTCCTGCTTCCCCTGCCCCAACATTGCAGCCATAGATAAGTAGTTCCGAACCCGGCAGTAACCAGGGATTCAAGGTATTGGTATGACCATCAAGCCAGGGCAAATTGAGTTCTGTATTACCCAGTTGCAGAGTTCCAGGAGACCCGTGGGCAAAGAGATGAACGGTGAGGGGTTGAGAGTAGGACTGGAAAATGCGCTGCAGTTGCCCAACGCCGTCGGCTTCAGGCAAGAGGATATGGGGCGTAATGTGAGGATACAACCCTTTGATGAGGGCAACGGCGTTGGCAACGCTAGCGTCGAAGATAGCGATCGTCACATTTTGGTAGAGCGCCGTTCTACACCTTCCTGGATGCGTTGTTGAAGGAACAATTGCAGGAACAGTAGTAGATAAAAAAGTAGATGAAAAAGTAGATGTTTCGGCGCTTCTCAGTACATTCATTACTCAAGTTCCATGGAATTTATCTATCTGCTTGATTGCCCTAAAAGTAGAGTTTTTATTTTTTGGAGTGTCAGTGAGAGCAGGCTTTGCCTGCTCTCACTGACACAAACGGTTGCCCTGCAAAGCGGTCGTTCAAAATGCTTTTGACTTCGTCATAAAAGCATAGTGATCCTGCCTTGAAAGCTCCTTCCACAAGCTCCCTGTAAGATAAATGAGAATCATAGGATAACGATATGATCCATTTTTGGGATGATCCATTTTTGGGAAACAAGGATTGTCGCTCCTGGTCGCGGTGGGGCAACCCAGCACGCCACTACACAGCATCAAAGAGTTCAAGCATCTTCTTGCCCAAAAGCAGGCTTGTCATTTTTATAAAAGCTAAGGGGTTAGCAAATAAGTAAAGTCCCAGAGAGAGGGGGCGCGGGCTTCGCCCGCGCCCCCTCTCTCTGGGACTTTACTTTTAAGCCCGTCCCTAAGCAAGAAAATACAGCGCTTCGCGCTTGAATCAGCCACAGTGTTTTTGTGAGAGCCGCGCAGAGCGCGGCTCTCACAAAAACAACCGGATTTTAAGCACTTGAAAAGCGCTGTAAAAATCTCACTTGGGGAAAGGGGGGCGACGCCGCCTCCTTTCCCCAAGTGAGATTTTCTTGGAGTACTTTAAATCCCTAAATTTCGCGTGCACGGAGCGCATGCGAAATTTAGGGATTTAGATATTTGTTGGATTACGCTAATAGGAGTTTGAGAGGGGCAAACACCGTCAGCCCTTTGGGAATACACTCAAACTCGATAGGGTTGGCTTCCAGGATTTCCCCATCAACAACTAATTTTTGTGGTGGATCTGTTGTTACTTTGAGCCGTGAGGTGCGTATGCAAAGGATGTCATCTCGTTGCGTCGGAACACGGGTCGCTGCATTGCGGACCAGGGCAGCAAGGGAACTGAGTCCTTGTAAACGGGTTTTGCTGGTGGCGATCGTGACTTCCAGCAACCCATCATCGGGAATGACCTGCCCAAACCCTTGTGCTAAGACTGACGTTGCCGGAGCCACATTAGCCACCGTCAGGGCTGTAGTAGTAATTTCTGTTACTTCACCATCCATCTCGACCATAGCTTTGAAGGGCTGTGCAGTAGCAAGTTGGCGAACGCCAGCCAGGATGTAAGCCAGATTTCCCAGTTCATTCTTCAGTTCTCGACTGGCATTTAAGACCATGCCCGCTTCAAATCCCAGTCCGGCTAACAAAATCATCGGAATATCATTACAACGAGCAGCATCAATCACATGGGTATTGCCTGCCAAAATGGTGTTACAAGCGTCTCTCAAGTTCGTTGGAATCCCCAATCCAACGGCAAATGCATTGGCGGTTCCTCTGGGGATGATGCCCAGAGGAATGCCCGTGCCAATGGTTGCTCCTGCCACTGCCGAGACCGTCCCGTCTCCTCCCGAAGCAATGATCAGGTTATGTCCCAGTTCATTGTCTTTTCTAAAACGAATCATTTCGAGGATGGATCTAGCCTGCTCCGCTGGATCGACATCGGGCTTGGTCTGAATGACATTGACCAGGATCTGTGGCTCCAGAATTTCGCGAATCATCGCCAGTGCTAAATCAGGATCTCCCTGCCCTGCTACTGGGTTGAAGATCATATAAGCGACCTGGCTCTTTGCCATCCCCCTTAGCAAGAGCGAAGCAGAGGCTTCATTCATGGCAATCGGGATGCCCCTGATCTGACATGCCCGTGTGATCAACTCAAAGCTGGGATAACCCTGCCCGATTGCCTGAGCATCGGCATAAAACATTACACCCGCAATGTCCCCTGCCACTATTTGAGCCGCAATTTCAATATCTCCTCCCTGGTCGGGCGATCGCCCAGACACCACTTCAATGTCTTCCAAGTCCCAGGCTCGCTCAATACGTTCGGCAATCTCTGAGGTTACTTTGAGCTTAAATTGGTTCAAGATTTGCTGGTTTTTGGTTAGCCAGGCAATTAGATGATTGAGTTGAGCCGGATGGGCAAGTAAGGCAATAGTGTTTGGCATTGAAGTTGAATCTTGACCAGAATATCTTGACAGATGAGGTAATAATCAGAATACTTGATGAAGCTATTTAATCCAACCTTCACTAATCAAGGATTGCCCACAATAGCTACAAAAAATCAGGATAACCGCAAAATCTAGGAAACAGATAAGAAAGGTTGTTTGCTTCATAAAAAGTCGTTTTTTGTAGCTTTTTTACAATCAAATCTTCACCATTTTTCCAAAATCCTTGATTTTGCTTGTGCTGAGCAAAAACAGAATCAAGGGTTTTGGAACAATGGCGAAGGTATTATCCTAAGGGACTTGCAAGAAAATAAAATCCCCATTTTTGAGAGAGAAGGCTGGCTTTACCAGCCTTCTCTCTCAAAAATGGGGATTTTATTAAGCCGCAGATCCCTAAGTACATGGTTAGAAATAAAGCTATGGCGGGGAGCGCACCTCACCATAGCTTTATTTATGGCTACCCACTTTATAAGTTTCATATTTTCCTATGGTAGTTTGTCGATACTAATTAGCTAATTCAACATTTTCAACATTTTCAACATTAAGATTAAAAACGCTTTTGTCTGGGAGATGGTCTATGCAGCTATTTTTTCACTTCGGAGTTGCGGTTTCAACCATTGGGTCTATCCTCTGGTTGTCTGCATTTTTGGCTAATGCTCAAATTAATCAATTACCGAGTGTTCTAGGTTCTGCTATTTCGGTTTCTTTAGCTGTCAATACCGTGGGGCAGATCAATCCTGCTACTCCAATTGAGCTCTTTGTCATGAATAGTCATGATGAACCAATCGGCGTTGGCTTTTCTGGGGGAGCAAATGTGACGCTTGATCCTGGAGAAGAGGTGTCACTAACCTTTCCAGTCGCCCCTGTAAACCTGTTTCTTTACCCATTTGACCCAGAGGTTAGTATTCAGGGATTAACCACTGTTGAGGGTAATACGATCAGCGTCGAAGTTATCAAAATTGATGACGTTGCACCGGGGGATATATCGGTCAACGTTGACCTTGAGGGTGCTGTTTACCTCTTTTAGGCGATCGCTTCACAGTTCATCAAGAAGCTCTAACTATAGATAGACACCAGAAGTAAGATGTACCTTTTAGAATGAAAAAGTATTTCTGTGGAAATCACTGGATTAATTGTTTGTCTTTAATCTTTTTTCTTTCCTTCGGTTCATCATTGGTGCTGTAGTCTTGTTTGCCACCAATGTTTTCAGGTGTCTTAGGGGTTGGAGTATGCGATTGCGATTATCGACACCTTCTACCTGGAAAGAGATTTTATTTCTTGGGGCGCAGGGTTCCGCTCCCCCCTTTATGCGGAGCAATTATTTATACAGAGCAGTTCTTACTCGACAAGGCGTGGCTTTTGGTAGAGTTATATGGGATGGCGGCTTTATAAACGCCCAGAATTCTTTGAATACGAATATAGTCAAAAATTTTTACCTTCTTTAGCTAAGTACTTAGCTAAGGAGGGTTTCTACCGTCGGGCTGATAGTTATTGTCTAGGGTTTCAAAATCTAAGGCTGCAAATGCCCCTGGTTGTTGAGCTGTAATTGCCAGGGGAGTTAGGAGGATGGTCATTTGTGATCTACGGCTTTTTGTAAGAGCGGTTTTACTCTGGTATAGCCCCTGGCTTATTAACGCTGCCAGTCACATTACATTGTTTGACCACTAACTATCTCATACTTCAGAAATGCAATATCTATGGTTTTAAGGATATTTTAAGGACAATTAAGGATACCGAATATGGTTTTAAGGATATTTTAAGGACAATTAAGGATACCGAATATGGATGCTCAAGAGATTTTGCAACTTTATGCAACAGGTCACCGAGACTTTAGCCATGTCAGTCTGGTTCAAGTTTGTTTGACCAATGCAAAGCTGATTGGAGTAAGGCTAATCGGTGCGGAGTTGATTGGAGCCGATCTACGTGGGGTAGATCTTACTGAGGCTCATCTCAACCAGGCACGGTTAAATCAGGCTAATTTAGCCGATGCAGAAATGATTCAGGCTTGTCTAACCCGTGCTGATCTCAGTGAAGCCGATCTGAGTGGGGCTGATCTCAGTGAAGCCGATCTGAGCGGGGCTAACTTGAGTGGTGCTAATTTAGGCGGAGCTGATTTAAGGAAAGCTAACCTCAGCAAAGCCGATTTGAGCGGGGCTGACTTACGTGGAGCCGATATATGTGGAGCTAATCTGAAAGACGCTGACCTCAGTAACACAGATTTAGATGGAGCATATCTAGACGAGGCAGATTTGACGGGAGCAGATCTTGCGGGAGCCAAAATTGATAAGGCAAGACTCAACAGGGCTAAGATGCCTGATGGGATGATTCATGACTGATTCTATGAGTCATTCCAAGGCAATGCTGCAACGCAGTGTGGAGGTGGAAGTAAAGTGCTCCGTGCAACAAGTCTATGACCTCTGGGCAAACTTGGAGAATGTACCCCGTTGGATGCCGCTCGTAAAAAGCGTGAAGCGGCTACGGGGTGATCAGGAATTGTGGCACTGGACTTTCGGGTTGGGGTTCCCCCTAGTCACCGAATGGACGTCGCTCATTACCCGACGTATTCCCCTACGGCTAATTGCTTGGAATTCAGTTTCTGGACTCTCAAACCAGGGGATTGCAGAATTCTTTCCAACGGATCAGGGATGCCGTTTGCGTCTGACGCTTGCTTTTGATCTACCAGGAGGAGTGGCAGGACTATTTTTGAAGAACATTGGGTTAGATCACTGGTTAGAGGTTAACTTAACTCAGAGCCTAACTCAATTTCAGTCCCAAATCGAAGCAGAAGTCGGGCGGCAAGGCGTTATCTAGAACGATTGCTCTCCGAGATGATCACCTGTACTTGTCTGGAGGCTTATGAAGTTGAGCGCTGGTTGTCACCTTTCTTTTGAAGCGATCGCCCCTTCTCCTCTGATCCTGATGCTGCGTCCCCGAAGCGGGCCAGGGCAATGGGTTGTCCAGGAAACCTATCAGTTTGAGCCGATGGTGCCTGTGGTCGAATATGTGGATAGCTATGGCAATCTATGCCAACGCCTGACCACGCCTTCAGGGGTTTTCCATGTCAATACGACAGCCATTGTTGAAACTTCCGATACAATTGATGTTCAGCCTGGTGCTGCTTTTGTTCCAGTACAGGAACTACCAGACTATGTGCTTCAGTTTCTCTTACCTAGCCGCTATTGCCAGTCGGATCTGCTGGGCAGCTTAGCGAACGAAATTGTTTCAGGAATTGCATCTGCCTATGCCCAGGTCGAGGCGATTCGGGATTGGATTCATACGCATATTGAATATCGCTATGATACAAGCAATGCGTCTACTTCAGCCCTTGAAACGGTAGAAACCCGTGCAGGCGTATGCCGTGATTTTGTTCATTTAGGGCTGGCTTTATGTCGTAGCTTGACGATTCCTGCTCGTATGGTTGTTGGGTATTTGTACCAGCTTGAGCCAATGGATCTCCATGCCTGGTTTGAAGCCTATGTTGGCGATCGCTGGTATACCTTCGATGCAACTCAATCAACGCCACGAGGTAATCGAATTGCGATCGCCTATGGTCGAGATGCCGCAGATGTTGCACTAGCTACCCAGTTTGGACCGTTAACTTTGGTTGAAATGAAGGTATGGGTTTCAGCCTCTGAATTTGGAAACGGTTAAAACCAATCATTACAGACTAGAATAGAAATACATACAGCGACATCGCTACACGTTGTGAGGCAACCAGTATGGATGCCAATGAAGTTTTAAGACGATATTCAGATGGAGAAAGAGATTTCAGATTGCAAGATTTGAAAGATCTATCTTTGATCTGTGCGAATCTAAACAATGCTGACTTTACCGGGTCAGATTTGAGAGGGGCAGACTTGGGTAACTCAGATCTAGGTAACGCTAATTTCAATTGGGCAAATTTGAAGGGAGCCAATTTGAAAGGAGCGAATTTAAAGGGAGCAAAAATGCCAGATGGTAAGAAACACAATGATTACCTAGAATCTGCCAATTACTTTGGTGCTTAAGGGATTATTTTCGGAGAAACCGTTCATGTCAGTGAGAGCAGGTGTTGCTTGCTCTCACTGATACTCCAAAGAATAAAACCGCATTTTTAGAGCAACTTTAATGGAGAATTCTATGTCAAAAGAACAAAAAGGCAACAGAGAATCTAAAAAACCGAAAGCAGCTTCTGGAGAAAGCAAAAAACAAAAGAAAGATCCCAAACGGCATGATGGAAGTAATACAGGGTTATTTGGTAATTCAAACAAATAATCCCTTTTATGAACCATCAAATTGTTATAAGTAGGTAATCGTAATTCAACCCAAAACCCAAAAATTAAAATGCTGTGTTGCCTATAAAGCGGGAAACACAGCATTTTGAGTTTGGGTTTAATTATGCTGAGATACTCAGTGGAAGAGTAATACCAAGTCCTCAAGAACCAAAACAGATATTCTTAAAATGCCCGCTGTGCAGGCATTTTAAGAATATCTGGAGTGGGCTTTTAGAGAGGCAGCTTACGTTGATGCGATCGCCTTACAAAGGCTTCTTTAGAAACACCTCCAACCGAATTGGAGATCTTCTGTAATTTATGTAAATATATCGTTATACTAGTTTACATAACGCAATAAACATTCTGGATAGTCCTTTCATTAATCGCTGACATAGCTGGAATCTGCATTCTGGAATTTGCATGGTAAATGCAACAGATCGATCCGCTTCAGAAAGAGATTTTAAGACGACTAGATTGCTATCAAATTCACGGTTTTATCCCACTTAGGGAGTAGGAGACAATTATGGACATGGATCAGACAGTCAAGCTTACTCTGGAGCAAGATCTTAGCCTCAGAAACTTTGCAGATATGGTTCAGCAAATGTCTTGCGAACAAGCACGAGAGTTCCTGGTTGAGCAGCAACGGCTCATGATGCATCAGAAAACGATGTATCAGGAAATTTTGAAGCATGAATGGAAATTAGACTCAGATTTTGCTGCTCGTTAGTTTGAGAAGCAATTCTAATTTTGCATTCTTGAAGCAATGTTGAAGCAATGTTGAAGCAATGTTGAAGCGATTTTCACAATCACAAAATTTGGAGTAATTCTCATGACAAGTTCTACAAAAGCAACCCCTTCCAAAGTTGGCGGAGCCGCTCTGAAAGAGAATCGTAACAGTTGGGTTTGGGGCTTTACCCCTCAAGCTGAGAATTGGAATGGTCGTCTGGCAATGGTCGGATTTGTGGCTGCTCTGATGATTGAACTGTTTTCTAGTCAGGGTGTGCTTCACTTTTGGAATTTCATATAAAGTGTTTTCTGGAAAAGAACATACCCCCGTCATTCCCGCGTACGCGGGAATCCAGGAAGGCTGAATGTCTATGACTGATAGGCTTGCGATGGATGCTCATTTTCATGGGCATGACGGAGCGCTCCTGTTAGCAGGATATTCTTTTGCAGAAATCACCTAAGTTAGCACTTTGATTCATTGTTTGACTGAGCTAATTGTCCTTCACCGTTAGTTTTGTTGGCATTGCCAATCGCTACTTTTTCCCTTGCTACGTACCTTAAGTTTGGAGTAGGTTTTCAAAAAAAGCTTTCTCTAAACAGATTTCTCATTCTTTCACACAGGGCTGTTATGAATCCTCGTTCCAATGTCAGGAGCCACAGTCCATCAAACTTTCCTGGATTTAGACCATCCTTCGGTCGATCGCTGGATTTGCTACGTCGTACCCTCTTTGCAGGTTTGTTAGCCAGTTTAATTTGGCTATCGGGACTACCCAGCCAGCCAGCACTAGCGGCGCAACCCATCGCTGCTGCAATGCCCGAAGGAGTTACTTCACAAGTTGTCAGTTCTGATGCTGAAGGCGATCGCATGATTGCTCTGATTCATTGCTTACCTAAGCAATTGAGTCAGCCAAGTCTCAAACGCGCCTTCAGTGAAATGGGTAACGATCAGTTTGAGCGCGCTTTTAATCTCAAAGCTAACCCTAAACTGAGTCAGGTAGAAATTGATTTGGCAAATTGCTTAAACCGCCAAGGAGCATGAGTTGAAACATATTCATAGTTTTGGCTCTAGCGACACAACGTTCAGAACATAATCTATACCTTTGGTGAAATATGGCTAGACGTTTTCAATTCATCATCATTCCTGAAGCAATTCAGAAGCAGTCCCGGGTTGAAACATTAAAAAATCGGTTGGATTGGGGCGAACCCGCCCTAACCATCGTTGATGTCAGAGATAGAACTGCTTTCAACACAAGTCACATCATGGGGGCAATTGCAATGCCCATGCATGAACTGGTTACACAGGCTCGTGCTAGCCTCGAATTCATCCGTGACATCTATGTTTACGGTGAAACGGATGAGCAAACCGTTAAAGCTGCATCTCGGCTGCGAGAAGCAGGGTATAAAAATGTTGCTGAACTCGTCGGTGGGTTGGCAGCCTGGAAAAGGGCTAAGTATCCCCTTGATGGCTTCTCCCCTGCGGTCGGCTAATTCGTCAAGTAGGAATCGTGCAGTTATCTCTTTGCTGTTCCTCCGTTTGTAGAGTCTACCCCTGGGTAAAGCAGCGACGTGTGAAGTACAGCAGGGTGCTTTGCATGTCGCCGCTCTGGCTTTAAGGCACAATAAGGGTTTTGCTATTTTTCGTATTGTAGTCAACCAAATAAACCCAGAAATGAAACAAGTTTCTGGCAATTTTTTAGGTAGTTACTCTCCAAGTATCTTCTCATTTTAATGAAGTTTAAGTATCAATTCGTGGGCGATCGCTCATCCCACTAAGTACCTGGGTCTAATTAAAGCCAAAACCCAAAATGCTGTGCCGCCCGTTTCGCGGGCGGCACAGCATTTTGGGTTTTGGCTTTAATTGTGATCTCCTACTTATCACGACGCAAATCCTAAAAATCCTTGCACCACATAATGAAACAAACCTAACCACATATCTGAAATCCTTGAATGATATGATGGTTCTTTATGGAGTTTTTATGTCTTCTTTAACGCCTGGTATGCTTGTCACCGTTATTGGTGAAACGGTTTTGCAAGATCAGCTCATTCAACTCTTCTCAAAATTGGGAGTCTCTGGTTACACAATTAGTCCCGTACAGGGTGCAGGTAGCCACGGAAGGCGAATGAGTGATATAGCGGGCTACAACACTAACATCGAGATTAAAACAATTGTTTCTCCAGAAGCATCAAGTCAATTATTAGAGCATCTGAAATCCTTCCAGGAAACCCATGCTGTAATTGCGTACAGGCAATCGGTGGAAGGTTTATTTGATTAGATTTCCTCTTATTACCCCGGCAATTCAAGAGAATGCTGTGTGGGGCGCGCGTTGCGCATCCTACACAGCATTCTCTTAAATTGCCGCATTCTTAAATATTGCTGAGACAATAGCTGCATGGGACTAAGGAGATGTCAGGAAAAGAACCTCCCATTTTTGGGGAATCTCCTAAGGATCACGTACGAAATAAAACCCGGAATTTTTGATGAGAAGCGCGGCATTGCCGCGCTTCTCATCAAAAATTCCGGGTTTTATTTTATTTTCGATCCTAAGTAACTCGGTCTAATTAAACCTAAAACCCTGGAAAAACCATGATTTTCTGTGGAACGCTCACAGAGCAAGCGTTCCACAGAAAATCATGGTTTTTCCAGGGTTTGCAATTCGGATTTGGGATGAGATGTGTTGTAGATGCAAAGTATCTTACCCATAACAGAAATGTGTAAGTTCTGAGTACTCAGATCATGCTTATATAAATTAATTGATTAACAAATATTGACCAGCAAGGAGAATTCAAAAAGTATAAAGGCGTTATAATATTAGTAATAAGCAAGTAATCGTTTTTAACATTCTTGTAGACGAATGTTAAGCGATAATTAAGCACTAACTGAATTGTTGAACGATAACTAAGCGGCAACCAGTGTTTGATGAAGCGGATAGCTCATGAAATATAGAGTGATGCTGATTCGGTGAGAGTGTAGCGTTTACTGCTTTCGTAAGGGATTGTTTCGGCTTCAAAATGCCTGCATTCAACTTATATTAAAAAACTTGTATCAAAAAAGGGTGGATGAACCTCGCCAGCCTTAGACATGCTGTATTTAATTTCCGTATTTAATGTGTTTAGGAAATCTTTATAAGATGTTAGCTCTAATTATTGCGCCAGTGACAACGACTTCCCTGACTGATCAAGCTGCTGTTTCACCACCTAAAAACAGGTTTGATCGGAGCATGACAAATTGTCATGTTTGTCCTTGCTGTTCTTATGTCTTGCTTCGCCATATCCGACTGGGGGTTTTATTTTGGCATTGTAGCCACTGTCACGCCTCAATGCCTGCCTGGACATAACGAGAAAACAGGCGTAGAAAACCTTTCAAAAATTACGCCTCCAAATCATGGTTTCATCTATTTTTTGTGGGGCACTAAAAGTGGTCGTCGTAAATCCTTATGTGTAGATTGGGGTCGTGCGAGAACTACTATATAGGAGTGGAAAACCTTGAACCTATGGCGTCTGATCCCTTGACTGAGCAACCTATTCCTGGCTCTACAGAGAATCCAATTGAGGCACCTTTTCCCATTGTGGGTGTTGCTGCTTCTGCGGGAGGATTAGAAGCCTTTATCCAGTTACTGAGCCATCTGCCGACGGATAGTGGCATGGCATTTGTTCTGATTCAGCATTTGGCTCCCGATCATGAAAGTCTGCTAAGCGAAATTCTTTCCCGTATTACACAACTGCCTGTGCGCGAGGTGCTGGATGGGGTCAGGGTAGAACCCAACCAGGTCTATGTGATCCCGCCTAACGCCAAAATGATTCTCTCTGAAGGGGTCTTGCAACTGTCGCCACGGGAGAAGGTGTTTGGTCGATATATGCCAGGAGATGCCTTTTTTGTATCGCTAGCGGCTGACCGCGGATATAAGGCGATCGCCGTTGTCCTCTCAGGAGCGGATGGCGATGGATCGTTGGGGTTAAAAGCCATCAAGGCTGTTGGGGGTGTAACCTTTGCCCAATGCCAGGAAACCGCCCAATTTGACAGTATGCCCAACACAGCCGTTGCCACGGGGAATGTGGATTTTGTGTTGCCGCCTGTGCAAATAGCCGAAGAACTGGTTAAACTGAGCCGCAATCTCAGCGACCCATCTTCGCGCCCCCTAAGTGTGCCTGCCAACTCGCCTCCGCCCCCCGATGTTTTGCCCGCGATTTTTAATCTACTGCAAGCGCAGACAGGGGTTAACTTTAGCCAGTATAAATCCAACACCATCCATCGCCGGATTCAACGGCGGATGCTGCTCTATAAGCTGGAACGGATGGAAGATTATGCTCAATATTTGCAAACGCACCCCGTAGAAGTGAATGCACTCTATGAGGAAATATTGATCCATGTCACGAGCTTTTTCCGGGATCCGGAAGTGTTTGATCACTTGAAAGAACGAGTCTTTCCGGTGATTACGCAAGATAAATCCGCTGACGCCCCCATTCGCATCTGGGTCGCGGGCTGTTCAACCGGGGAAGAGGTCTACTCGATCGCCATCTGCCTGCTAGAGTTTTTGGAAAATCACGCCAGCCCTCCTCCGATACAGATTTTTGCTACCGATATTAGTGAGGTGGCGATCGAAAAAGCCCGGACAGGCATCTATCAGGAAAACCAGATGGTGGAGGTATCACCAGAGCGCCGTCGCCGCTTTTTCTATGCCTTGGAGGCAGGGGGCTACCAAATTACAAAAGCCGTGCGCGACCTCTGTATTTTTGCCCGTCAAAATTTGGGCAGCGATCCCCCTTTTTCTAATCTCGATCTGATTAGTTGCCGCAACGTGCTGATCTATCTGGGAGATGAGTTACAAACGCGGATTATGCCCGTCTTCCATTACAGCCTCAACCCAACGGGCTTTTTGCTGCTGGGCACGTCAGAAAGCATCGGCAAAGCCTCAGACCTGTTTACCCTCGTCGAGAAAAAGTCCAGGCTTTATGCCAAGAAGGAGACAGCAACCCGTTCAATATTGTCATTTAATCCCAGCGCCTATCCCATTGCGAAGGTTAACGCCCGCACGCCGCCCTCATCCTCAACCGAAGCCTTTGACCTGCAGCAGAAAATCGATCAACTGATTGCAGCACACTATGCACCTGTGGGTGCCGTTTTGGATGACAAGATGCAGATCTTGCAACTCCGGGGCGATATCAACCGTTACCTGAGATTGGCGGAGGGAGTGGTCAACCTCAACATCTTCAACCTGGTACGGGAGGGGTTGCTGATAGAGCTGCGGGCGGCTGTTTACCAGGCTCAGAGGGAAGGGGTAGCCATCACCCGTAATGGCATTCGGTTGGAGGAGGGAGAACAATCTAGAATTGTCAATCTTCAGGTGATTCCCTTTAAGGTTCCCATTATTGATGAGAATCGCTTTTTAGTGCTGTTTGAAGATGGGATTCCCTCTAGTATTCCCAATCCTGTCATTCCCGAACAATTCCAGGGAAATTTGGAACAGGAGAATGCCCGACTTCGACAAGCCCTGGACGAAGCTCAACAGGAACGCGCGGCAACTCAAGAGTATTTGCAGGCGATTATCCAAGAGCAGGAGAACACCAACCAGGACTTGAAAGTTGCTAATGAGGAAATTCTGTCGAGCAATGAAGAATTGCAAAGCACCAATGAAGAATTAGAAACGGCGAAAGAAGAAATTCAGGCTACCAATGAAGAACTCAACACCACGAATGAAGAACTTCGCAGCCGCAATGCAGAAATGCACCAGGTCAATAATGATCTAACGAATTTGCTGGCGGGCATCAACATTCCGATTTTGATGTTGACCAATGATTTGCGAATTCGCCGCTTCACACCGATGGCGCAGCGGTTGTTTAATTTCATCCCCAGCGATGCGGGACGCCCCCTGAGCGATATTCGTGCCAATCTCAATGTTCCTGACCTGGAGCCACTGATTTTAGAGGTGCTGGAAACCCTCAGCGTCAAGGAACTGGACGTGCAAACCCAGGAAGGCTATTGGTATACCCTGCGGATTCGCCCCTACCGCACCATCGAGAATCAGATTGATGGCGTGGTGCTGGTGTTGATGGATATTGATGCGCTGAAATGTGCGGCGGCGACCCTGGAAGCCGCTCGAAACTATGCAGAAGCAATTGTTGAAACGGTGCAAGTGCCGTTGCTCGTGATGGGTTCTGATTTTCAGATTAATACGGCTAATCGAGCATTTTATGAAACCTTTCAGGTCAAGCCCTCGGAAACGCTCCAAGCCTCGTTCTTTGATTTGGGGCAGGGACACTGGAATATCCCTGGCTTGCAAGCACAGCTAGAAGCGATTTGGGACAGCGATACCAATTTGCAAAACTTTGAGATTGAAGGGGAGTTTGAGCGGATTGGGCATAGGGTTGTGCTGCTGAATGGCTGTAGGGTGATTCAGGATGGAGATGTTCAACAGATTTTGCTGTCGATTGAAGATATTACCGATCGCAAGCATTTTGAAACGGAGCGATCGCACCTTTTATCCCAGGAACAATCTGCCCGCCAACAGGCAGAAGCCGCTAGCCGAGCGAAGGACGAGTTTCTGGCGAATCTTTCCCATGAACTCCGCAACCCCCTCAATATTATGCTGGGTTGGTCGCAACTGCTCCGCAACCGTTCTTTAGATGATGCCGTAGCCAGACAGGCACTAGATATGATCGAGCGGAGTGCGAGGGCGCAGGTGAAACTGATTGAGGATCTGCTGGATATTTCCCGGATTACCAGTGGCAAACTGAATCTTGCCAGCCAACCGTTGGATCTGGTTGCGGTGGTTGAGGGGGCGATTGTATCGGTGCAACTGGCAGCGGAGGCGAAAGCGATCCCCATTGTTTCGCGGTTAAATTCGGCCACCATTGTGGGGGATAGCGATCGCCTCCAGCAAGTGTTGTGGAATTTGCTGTCTAACGCCATCAAGTTTACGCCCTCGGGTGGGCGAATCGACGTTACCCTGGAACCCGTGCAAAGCCATGCAGAGATTCGCATTAGCGACACAGGGCCGGGAATCCAGGCAGAGCTTCTCCCTCATATCTTCGATCGCTTCCGTCAGGGAGATTCCAGCACTACCAAAAGGAAGCAAGGATTGGGTTTGGGGTTATCTATTGTGCGCCATATTGTTGAACTGCATGGGGGCACTGTGCAAGCCGAAAGCCCGGTCGAAGGGCAGGGGACGAGCATCCTCGTCAAGCTACCGCTCCAAAGACCTACCGCGCCTGAATCCCTGACAGCTCCTCCAGACTTGAGTCTACCCCCTGATTTGCAGACTACAGACCCAGAATCGTCTTTGCCCAATGCTCCAGAGCCTTCAGTAGCGGAGGGCGTAACAGCGACGCAACCTCTTTCTTCCCTCGCAGGCTTGCGCCTTTTGGTGGTAGATGACGAGGTGAGCAACTTGGAGATGATGCAATATGCCTTAGAACTGGCAGGGGCGAATGTTGAGATCGCGACCTCTGTGAGAGAGGCGATCGCTCTATTAACAGCATCCCCTAAACGTTATGATGCACTTCTCTCTGATATTGGTATGCCGGGTGAAGACGGGTTTGCGTTGATTCGGCAAGTAAGGGAGTTGGATGCGGTTGCTGGAGGACAAATTCCGGCTATGGCTATTTCAGGCTATGTCGGAGATCAAGCACGACAACAGTCTCTCGACGCGGGTTTTCAGCAATATCTGGCTAAACCCTTTGAGCCGACCCAGTTGATCGAGGCGATCGTCAAACTATTAGAACAGGATTAGAACAGGACTAGAACAGGACTAGAACAGGAGAGTAAGATGTAGTGCAGAATCAAAATAAAGAGCAGTAAGGAAACAAGTTTCTTTGGTTTATAGATGACAAATATCCAGTCACCATAACTACCCTTCAACCCAGCTAGGGTTTGTCCCATGACACAGTCCCCACAATTAGAGGCGGTCTATCAACGGGCATGGATTTTACAACAACGCACGAATGAACTGCCTGAGGCGCAGCAAGCGCTCCTTTCCACAGCCTTAGAAGAACTGCATGTCGTCCTGGAAGAATTGCAAACCTCCGAAGCCGAACTGCGGCATTACAACGAAGAATTACTCAATACTCGCCAAGCGGTAGAAGCCGAACGCCAGCGCTATAAAGAACTGTTTGAGTTTGCCCCAGATGGCTATCTTGTAACAGATATGAATGGGAAAATTCAAGAAGCCAACCGGGCGATCGCAACCCTGCTTCAAGTTTCTCAATCGTTCCTTGTCGGGAAACCCCTTCTGGTGTTTGTAAACCAGCCCGATCGTTCCCGGTTCCACCTCAAACTCGATCACCTAGAGCGGCGGGGTGAGCCTCTGCAAGATTGGCAAATTTGTCTGCGTTCTTCCAAGCGCCCCCCGTTTGATGCCGCAATAACGGTGACGGTGGTTCGCAATGTAGCGGGTCAAACCATTGGGCTGCGGTGGTTGCTGCGCGACATCACCGAACGCAAGCGCGTTGCACGGCTGTTAGAAAACCTCAACACCGAGCTAGAACGGCAGGTGCAAGAGCGCACGGCTCAGTTACAAGAAGCCCTTGCGTTTGAAGCCGGACTGAAACGCATTACCGATAAAGTGCGGGATAGCCTGGATGAACATCAGATTTTGCAAACGGCAGTCCAGGAATTGACTAGGGTGCTGAATCTGGTCTGTTGCGATACAGCGCTATACGATCTTGAATTAGCCACCGCTACGATTCGTTATCAGGTCAGTGCGAATGGATCAGAATGTGCCGATTTTTCGATGTTATCCATTGGTCATGTAACGGCGATGGCTGATTTCCCTGAGCACTATCGCCAGTTGCTTCAGGAACACTATTTCCAGTTTTGTGACTTTACTCAGGGCATAACTGCTCAAGATGCAACACATCATCCCACGATTCTAGTCTGTCCCATTGTTGATGAGCACCGAGTATTGGGCGATTTGCGATCGCTGAAGCCGTCTCAAGAAACCTTTAGCGAGGCAGAAGTTCGCCTGGTACAACAGGTAGCAAATCAATGTGCGATCGCCCTCCGCCAAGCGCGGCTGTTGCAAGCCTCGCAAGCTCAAATTCAGGAGATGAAAAAACTCGACCAACTCAAAGATAGTTTTCTCAGCACTACCTCTCACGAATTGCGTTCTCCTGTTGCCAATATGAGAATGGCGATTCGGATGTTAAACATTGCCCTGGCTCAAGAGCGTTCTGTGATGACAGAGGCAACCCGAGCCGAAAAAATGAATGTAACCGATCGGTATCTGCAAATTTTGAATGCCGAGTGCGATCGCGAAATTAACCTGATCAATACTTTGCTGGATCTCCAACGGCTAGAGTCTGAAGAACACCCACTTTCCCTGGAACCCATTCAGCTTCAAGAGTGGCTGCCACAAGTGATTACTCCGTTTCAAGAACGGGCGGGCGATCGCCAGCAAATCCTGCAAATCCATCTTCCCAACCCCTTGCCTGTCTTCCACTCTGATGTTGCGACCTTAGAGCGCATTTTGGCAGAGTTGCTCAACAATGCTTGTAAGTACACGCCTCAGAACGGGCAAATTATCATTACCGTTCAGCCTCAAGAAGATTGCATGCAAATCCAAGTTAGTAACACAAGCGAAGAAATTTCCACGAACGAGCTAACGCATCTTTTTGACAAGTTTTATCGTATTCCGAATTCAGATCCCTGGAAGGAAGGGGGAACCGGATTGGGACTGGCTCTGATACAGAAATTATTGGAAACCTTAAACGGTGCAATTACCGCTGAGTGGACATCAGGCAAATTATACCTAACGGTTCGACTTCCTCTCTCACCAAAAATTACAGGTTGATAGATATTCCCCCGGCAATTTAAGAGAATGCTGTGTGGGGCGCGCGTTGCGCACGCCCCACACAGCATTCTCTTAAATTGCCGGATTCTCAAATATTGCCGAGGCAATATCGGATTTTAGCTTGGACGAGAAGTAACTTTACAATTTGCTCTTACTTTAGGTCGATGAAATTACGATTGGCTTGGCATAAAGTCCCTTTTAATTAGAGATAGCTTAAAGATAACGTTGAAGTTTTAATTTTGATTATTGCGCCTGGACATTACGCCTGGACGTTTTTTCGAGCCGGAGTTCTGAAACACTGCCTACGCAGTTTAATTCTCTAAAGTTCCCCTCGTATTAAAGTCAACCTTAGTAATCGCAGGGCTTTATGAAAGCATTGTTGCTCTACCCTCAATTTCCCCAGTCCTTCTGGTCTTACGATCGCTTTATGGAAATTGCAGGACTGAAAGCCGTGATTCCACCTTTGGGAATTATTACAGTGGCAGCACTGCTCCCTTCTACTTGGGACATTCGATTTTACGATCGCAATGTTGCCTGCGAGAATGAAGCAGACTGGGAGTGGTGCGACCTGGTCATTCTTTCAGCCATGATCGTTCACAAGTCAGATTTCCAGGCACTAATTCGAAAAGCCGTTCGATTAGGCAAGAAAGTCGCTGTTGGTGGCCCTTATCCTACCTCTGTTCCCCAAGACGCTCTAGAGGCAGGAGCAGATTTTCTCATTCTAGATGAGGGGGAAATGACCGTTCCTCAATTTCTAGAAGCGCTCGATCGGGGCGATACGCAAGGAACCTTTCGTTCATCCGAGAAACCAGACGTAACGCAAAGCCCCATGCCACGCTTTGATTTACTGCGGCGAGATGCCTACTTGATGATGGCAATCCAGTTTTCACGGGGATGCCCCTTCAACTGTGAGTTTTGTGACATTATTTCGCTCTATGGGCGCAAGCCCCGCACCAAAGAACCAAGCCAAGCTTTGGCTGAGTTGCAGACCTTGTACGATTTGGGTTGGCGCGGGTCGCTGTTTATCGTAGACGATAATTTTATTGGGAATCAGAGAAACGTGAAACGCTTTCTCAGAGAACTGATTCCCTGGATGCAGCAGCACAACTATCCATTCACCTTCATTACAGAAGCATCGGTCAATTTGGCAGAAGATGATGAGTTGCTGAAACTCATGGGTGAAGCAGGCTTTTTTGCGGTTTTCCTGGGCATTGAAACGCCTGACCAGGATAGCTTACAGGTGACCCGCAAACTACAAAATACCCGCAACCCTCTGGTAGAAGCCTGTGACAAGATCAACAAGGCAGGGCTACTTATCTATGCAGGATTTATTCTTGGGTTTGATGGAGAAAAGGCAGGAGCGGGCGATCGCATTCAAGCTTTTGTTGAACAAACAAGCATCCCTCAACCCATGTTAGGCATTCTACAAGCGCTACCCAACACAGCCCTTTGGGATCGGTTGAAAAAAGAGCAGCGCTTAGTTGCGAGCGATAGCCATCCAACCGGGGATCAAAATACCCTGATGAACTTTATTCCGACTCGCCCGATTGCCGAGATTGCCAGAGAGTATGTCGAAGGGTTTTGGAGCATGTATGAACCCAAAAATTATCTGAAACGCTGTTTCCAACAATGTCTCAAAATTGAGTCGCTGAACAGAAAGCAACAAACAATGCAGTTCCCACTAAGTAAAGGGCTGACGTTAATTGCTCAACTGATCTGGCATCAGGGAATCCGTCGCTCAGAAATCCGAGGACAATTCTGGTATCAACTCTGGATTGTGTTACTCAAAAAACCACAGCTTCTCAATATGTATTTGGGGCTGTGTGCAGCTGGAGAGCATTTCTGGGAATATCGTGTATTAGCGAAAGAGCGCATTACTCAACAACTTTGAACCCTAGTTTTTTTATGCCACAAAGCGCTTTTGATCTCAAAAATTAAGCAACCAGATAGCTCTTTCCCTTATAAAGTCCCCATTTTTGAGAACATGCTCGCCATTTTTCTAAACCCCTTGATTCTGCATGTGCAATGCGCGCGCAGAATCAAGGAGTTTAGAAGTTTGAGAGGAGAGGTTGGTAGAGCCAACCTCTCCTCTCCTCTCCTCTCATACCTACTCTCTGAAAGCCCACTTCAGATATTTTTTTGAAATGCCTGCTGCGCGGGCGTTTCAAAAAAATATCTGGTTTTGGTTTTCGAGGACTTGCCCTAAAAATGCAATTTTTATTCTTTGGGGTACCAGTGACAGCAGGCGTTGCGTGCTGTCACTGGTATGAGCGATTAGTATCAAAAATGGGTTTTTAATTAATGGTTTTTCAATTTCTTGGGGCACACTTAGAAGCTGTCCTATTGGTTTTGTATTTTTTTTCCTTACTTTGGAGGCACAGCAATAGCTATTCAGGTATCGGCTATCAAGCCTTCGTTGCAGTAGTTTAAGGCGTTAGATTGTGCTCTATTCCTTATTCGGAGACCGGATGAACGATGGTAGTTGATTGCGTCTAATTGGTTTTAATGTCGTGTTTTGAGTATGTGTGGAGAAAATTATGCTGAACCAAAAACAGCTTTTGACTGGGTTGACGGGTTTACTTGTAGCGACAAGCCTGGTTGCGATGCCGCAAGCAATGGCTCAGCGATCGCGCACAACCTTTGAAGGTCGAGGCGTCGCTCAGGGAGCTGTGTTTACGCAGGGTCGCAACGCCAATGTTAATTTGACCCTGGATGGCGATAACTTTAGCCTGGAAATGCAAGAAAGTGGTGGGCGTTCCAGCGATCGCGGGCGGGTTCAATATCGGGGGGCTGTTATTCGGCGTTCTAACACTTCGACAAACGCGAATAACTTTACGGTAAGTACACGGGTACGGAGCTTTGACTCTTCTGATAGCCTGCGAGTGGTCAGCAATACCACTGGAACTTGCCGCATGGAAGTCTTTGACGCACGAGTTATTTCTATTGCCTGTGACACACTCACAGACAACAGTTCGACTCGATTCCTTGGGCTTGAGCAGTTTTAGATAGCCAATAATTTGACTTTAGGATTCGTTACTTTAGGGTTCATTACAACAGGCTCACTATTTTTTCTAAGACCCTTGATTTTGCGTGCGCTGAGCGCATATAAAATTAAGGGTTTTAGAAAAATAGCAACGGTATTGTCACTCATAGTGGAGGTATTGTCATTATGGCTAACCGACCTGGATTTCGGCAATGGTTCATCAGGGGTGAAAGCTTTCTGGTTGTCAGCGCCTTAGGACTTTTAACAGCCTCTCCCGGCATTGCCCATGCTGGATCATTCACCTTGATAGGAACTTCTCTTGCTTTCCCAATGGCTCAATCTTCCTCTGCTCTAGGTGGTAGCTGGCGACTCGTCTCGTTAGGGGAGATGGCATCTCCAGATGTTGTTCCACAATCGATGGAACTTACAGCCGAATTTGAGGGCGATCGCCTCTTTGGTTCAGGGGGATGTAACCGTTTTACAGGGGGCTTCGAAACCCAGGGAAACCAACTGAGTGTTGGTCCGCTAGCCTCCACCTTCATGGCATGTGAACCCCCGATTGCGGATCAGGAAACTCGCTATCTTGCCGCCTTACAGGGTGCTCAACGATATGAGATTAACGAACAGGGGCAGTTACTTATCTTCTATGAAACGGAAGAGGGGATGGGGGTTTTACAGTTTATTCGGCAGCCTATTCCAGGTTTATGGTAAAAAAGTTCTCCTAAAGTTCTCCTAAGTTGCTTTCGTCGTTTCAGAATGCTTTAACAAATAGGAAAAGAAGCTTGATTTGTAAAAGGGGCGATCGCTCCTTTCACAAATCTTTGTTATTGAGTAGGCACCAATAGCTTCTCAACGGTTTTACCATTGGGACATCCAAAGTCCTACAACTATGAACACTCACCATGAACACTCGCATTTGCCCTGAAAATGCAAGCTTTCATTCTTTGGAGTGTCAGTGAGAGCAGGCGTTGCCTGCTCTCACTGACATGAACGGTTATTTTGATTGCTGATTGCTGATTGCTGATTGCTGATTACTTGTTGCTGATTACTTGGACAGGTCTATCATCGCCAACCAAGTTTTTGAAAAGCTATTGTTTGGCGATGTTTTTTTCTTGGAGAAATTATGCGATACTCGCTTTATCAAAGTTAGTACTTTTTATCCATTCATCTCTGCTTCGGTTGTTAAGAACCAAACTATCCCCCCGGTTCTCCCCGCGCAAACTCCTTTGCGGGAGTATTAATTTATACTAAGTGTGAAGTAGGATCTCCTATAAAGACTGTTTTTAGTAACAGCGAAGTCGGGAAAATAAGATGAAAATTTTGTTAGTAGAAGATGATCAAGCGACGCGCGAAGCCCTCACCGCCACTCTGAGTGCTCATCGTTACGTAGTGGATGCAACCTTTGATGGTTCTACGGCACTCTACCTATCATCTCAGTGGACCTATGACCTGATTCTCTTAGACATCATGCTGCCGGAGCTAGATGGTATTGAGGTCTGCCGGAAGCTCCGCGCTCAATCCTGTCAGACACCCATTTTGATGCTGACAGTCAAAACATCAAACGAAGATATTATTGCCGGATTGGATGCAGGGGCAGATGACTATGTTTCCAAGTCCTGTGACTCTTCGCAATTGTTGGCGCGGGTCCGAGCACTGCTGCGGCGGCGGCGAAATATCGAATCCTCCACAGTGTTGACCTGGGGTGAGCTGACCCTGAATCCGGTTTCGGCACAGGTCACGTATCGGGATCGGGCGATCGCCCTTCGCCCCAAGGAATATAGCCTGCTCCAACTATTTCTCTCCCATCCCCAACGGATTTTCAGTCGCAACGCCATTATTGACCAGCTCTGGTCATTAGATGATCCTCCCGTTGAAGCGTCAATCACCAATCTGATCAAAGACCTGCGGCAACGGTTGAAATTAGCCGGGGTAGAAGAAGATTTACTGGAAACGGTTTATGGTTTGGGCTATCGCCTGAGAAATGCCCCCGCCGAAGCGGAAGCAGACAAGCCTGCTGAAAAGTTGCCAACTATTGAATCGGATGAATCTGAGCCAGAATGGTCAGAGCAAAATAAGCAAGGCGTCGTGGCGTTGCAAATGATTGCAGAGCGATTTCAGGTTTCCCTGGCGCAACGGATTGCAGAACTGGAGGCGTTGGAGCGATCGCTCCAAACCCAGACGTTCACGGCTCAACAGCAAACAAACCTGATCTACGAAATCCACAAATTAGCGGGGGGGTTAGGGACATTCGGCTATGCCAGCGCATCCGCCATTGCCCAGAAAATGGAAGATTTGCTCCTGCAAACATCCGATCCATCCTTGCTTGCCAAGCCGTTTTCATCGTTGTTAGCTGAGCTAAAACAGGAATTGCCCCTCTCTCCTACCGCTATCCGGTAACTTGGAACCCCTGTTCATGTCTATCGCTTTCAGGAAGGCATTTCGAACCCGGTTAACCAATGTCCCGCTACGGTGGGTGTTGACGCTGCCCTATGTTGTCCCAATGGTTGGGGCATTTTTGGTGATGGGGCATCTTTCCCAGCGCAATGGTCAAATAACGGTGGAAGCCCTGGGACAAGAATTGATGGAGGAGTCGAATGAGCGGGTGATACAGGCACTAGACGCGCACTTGCAACCGCCACACCAGATCAATCGCTTGCACAGCAATAGTGTTCGACAAGGACGTCTGGATCTGCAAGATCTTTCCGCCCTGGAAATCAGACTATTTAGCAGCTTGCAGGAGTTCGAATCGGTTTCTGCGGCGATGTTTGTCAGCCGGTCTGGTACGTTTCGTCTGGTGGAGCGGTTGCCTACTCTGCCCAACCAACAGTCTGAGTTTTTTTTGGCAACTGCCGATCCACCCGTTACGGATCAGCTGCAGATCTATCGCCTTAATGAGCAGGGAACCCGAGGCAGCCGAGTTGCCACCAATGAAGACCTGGATGTCCGTCGCGATCGCCCCTGGTATGGTCGTGCCGTCAGCGCAAAAGCTCCAGGATGGAGTGCGATCGCCCGTTACGGACCTTATGAATCTTTAACGTTGACGGCATCTCAGCCCGTTTTTGATGAGGCGACCGATCGCCTTTTGGGTGTGTTTGCGGTGCATGTCCGGCTCGACATATTAAACGACTTTTTGCGGCAACTGGAAATCAGCCAGGCGGGGCAGGTGTTGATCCTGGAAACCGATGGCACGGTGGTCGCTACATCGACCCCAGAGACGTTTTACCAGTTCCCATCGGGCAATGAAAGTGCCCGGTCGTTCGAGCGCCAGCGGATCACTGAAAGTACGGACGCGCTTACCCAGGCTTTGGGAAAACAATTGGGCGATCGCCTGGAAGACCTGAGCGCTGTGGAGCAGCCCGAAATCATGCACTTCCGCTTCGACGGACAGCGCCAGGTGGTGCAGGTGACGCCGTTTCAAGATGACTATGGGCTGGAATGGTTGATTGTCACAACAGTTCCCCAGTCTTATTTCATGGGGGCAATTCAGGACAACACGCAGTACACCCTGTTGCTCTCACTGCTGACCCTGGGCGTTGCGTTGAGCCTCGGTCAAGTGGCTACCGCCCTCCTCACCAAACGGTTTGCCGCCATCAACCAGGCCAGCCATGCCCTGGCGGCTGGACAGATGACTTCTCCCCTTTCCACCAATGGGTTGATTTATGAGTTGAATCATCTGGCACAGACCCACAATCAGATGCGAGAGCAGTTGCAGCAGTTTACAACGCAGATTCAGACGGCTCTCCAGGAATCGGAGGAGAAGTTCACAACCATCTTTCGCAACAACCCCAGTCCCATGTCCATCGCAACCCTCGCAGAGGGGCGCATCCTGGAGGTGAATGAAAGCCTGTTGGAGTTTTTTGGCTATACCCGTGAGGAGGTCATTGGACGCACTGCCCTGGAACTGGATTTTTGGGTTGATCTTGCTGAGCGAGCAGACTATCGCCAACTCCTGGATCAGCAGGGACATGTTCGCAATATGGAAGTGCATCTCCGCACAAAAACTGGAGCTATTAAGACCGCTTTGTTGTCGGCGGATATTCACGTTCTGGAAGGCAGGAAGCGGTTGGTTATCGTCCATCGAGACATTAGCGCTCGCAAAGCCGCAGAACTCGCCCTACAAGAAAGCGAAGCCCGTTATCGAGCCATTGTGAATGCCCTGCCCGATTTGATTATTCGGATCCATCGTGATGGGACATATCTGGAGATTAAGCTGACCCATGCCTTCCCCACGCTGATTACAGAGCAGGATTTGGGTAAAAATATCCGGGATATGCTACCGGAAGTGGAGGCGAATCAATATCTGCAATCGATCCACGATGTTTTGGAAACGGGCACCATGAAGGTGTGTGAATCGCCTTTCTGGGTGCATGAGCAATATCTTTGGGAAGAAATGCGGATTGTGCCCCTCAACGCGGATGAGGTATTGCTTGTCATTCGCGACTTGACAGATCGACAGCAAATGGAAGCCGAGTTGCGCCAGAGCAAAGCAAACTTGCTAGCCGCTCAAAGGATTGCCCATGTGGGCAGTTGGGAACTGGATTTGACCCATCAAGAATTTACCTGGTCAGAGGGTTTATTTACTATCTTTGGGCGGGATGGGAGCCAACTTGAGCCGTCCTACGAAGAGTTGCTGAACCTTGTCCCGGCGGGCGATCGCGAGATGCTGGTGTGGCATACTGAACAGGCCATTGATAGGGGCATTTCCTATGAAGTAGAACACCGCATTCTGCGTCCGGATGGCACCCTGCGGAATGTCATCAGCCGAGGACAGGCGGAGTATGATGACCAGCGAAATGCCACCAAGCTCTATGGAGTTGTGCTGGATATTACGGATCGCAAGCAGGCAGAACTGGCACTGCAAGAAAGCGAAGCCCGGTTCCGGGCATTGGCAGAAACCGTGCAACAGGGCTTTTTTGTTTTTGAAGTCGAAACCGCTCAATATTCTTATCTCAATCCTGCCCTGGTTGGCCTTGTAGGCATTCCCAACCCCGCCTCAGCAGAAGATCCGTCTTATACGGCTGGGATGTCCCATTGGTTTGACAATATTCACCCTGAGGATCGCGATCGCATTCAGGCGGCACTCGCGAGAGAACGGGAGGGTAAACCCTTTGATGAGGAATATCGCTTCATCCAGCCCGATGGCACAGTCCGGTGGTTGCGATCGCGGGCATTTCCCCTGCGCAATGAACAAGGCAAGGTCTTCCGCATTGTGGGCACCGTAGACGATATGACTGAGCGTCGCCAGATGGAAGAAACCCTGCGCGAACGGGAAGCCATGCTCCGTGCCATTGGTGATAATCTGCCCAAGGGGTTCATTTACCAGTGTGTGTATGAACCCGGTAAGCAAGGATGCCGATATACCTATGTCAGTGCAGGGGTAGAGCGCTTGCTGGGGCTAAATCCAGAGGCAATTATTGCCGATGCCAGCGTGATGCGAACTGTTGGGTTCGAGGAAGAATATACCGAAGTCGATCAAATCGTGCGTGAGAGAATTAACAATTTGCAACCGATTGAACTGCAAATGCGAAATCGAACAGCAACGGGAAATATTCGGTGGTCTTCTATCCGAGAAAAGCCGCGTCTCCTGGAAGATGGGAGAATCGTAAGTGTTGGCATCGAAGTGGACATTACCGATCTCAAGCATACAGAAGCCTCCCTGCGGGAACGGGAAGCGATGCTGCGGGCGATCGGTGACAATTTGCCCAAAGGCTTTGTCTATCAATCCATTTACCATCCTGAGCGGGGCTTCTACTACTCCCACATTAGTGCAGGAATACAACGCATCATTGGTGTGACCCCTGAAGCTGTAATGGTGAACCCCAATCACCTGTTAGACAAACTTGTTGAAGAAGATCGGGTGTTATATCACCAACTTACGCAACAATCCCTCGAAAACCTCTCTATGTTTGAGATGCAAATGCGGTTGCAGACAACCTCAGGGGATGTCCAGTGGCTCTCGGTTGTGTCGGTTCCCCGCCGCGCAGAAGATAACTGCACCATTTGGGACGGCGTAGCTGTGGATATTACCACCTTTAAGCAGGCAGAAGCGGCTCTGCAAGAAAGTGCCGAACTCTTTCAACAAGCTTTTGACAGTGCGCCCATTGGGGTATCCATCGTTTCCCCAACGGGGCAGTTTTTGAAGGTCAACCGGTCTTACTGCGACTTGCTGGGCTACACAGAACAAGAACTGTTGAATTTCCGGTTTCAAGATGTCACCCATCCAGACGACCTGGAGCAGGATCTGGAGGGAATACAACAACTGCTGAGCGGGGAAATCCACTTTTTGCGTTTGGAAAAGCGCTACATCAGCCGCCAGGGGGTTTCTATCCCCGTGCTGATGAACGCAGCCCTCGTTCGGGATGCAGAAGGAGAACCGCTTTATTTTGTGGGGCAAATTCAAGATATTCGCGATCGCCTCAAAGTTGAACAGATGAAGGATGAGTTTATTTCCGTCATCAGCCATGAGTTGCGCACACCCCTGACCTCGATTCAAGGGGCGCTCGACATTCTGGAGTCGGGGATTTATCGCGATCGCCCAGAGCAAGCCCAGCGAATGCTCCAAATCGCCATCCGAAACAGTGAACGACTCGCAGGATTGACGAATGAAATTCTTAGCCTGGAGCGTCTGGACTCAGGCAAAGTTCAACTAGTGAAGGAACCATGCCAGGTGGCAGACCTGATGCAACAGACGGTGGAAAGTGTGCTGGCGATCGCCGATCAAGAAGACATTACTCTCTCCTGTACGCCACTCGTTTGTGTGCTTCCGGCAGACGCCAATACTATTATTCAAGCTCTCACGAACCTGCTCAGCAATGCCATCAAGTTCTCCTTCCCTGGCAGCACCGTATGCCTGACGGCTGAATGCTATTCAAACCCCCATTCAGAACACCATTCAGAACACCATTCAGAACACCATCCAGAACACCATCCAGAACACCATTCAAACTACTATTCAGAATACTATTCAGAATACCAAGGGCTAGAGCGTGTTTCATCCTCTCCCCCCGGTCATCCGCTGCCGTTTCCCTATCTGCTGTTTGCGGTGAAAGATCAGGGTCGGGGTATCCCGGCAGAAAAGCTCGAAACCATTTTTGAACCCTTTCAGCAGGTAGACGCTTCCGACTCGCGCCAGAAAGGGGGAACCGGGTTAGGCTTGGCAATTTGTAAGAGAATTGTGGAGCAGCACCACGGAAAGATTTGGGTTGAGAGTTGCCTGGGACAAGGAAGCTCTTTTTACATCGCGTTGCCTTTGGATAAGACTCATGAATGACAGCAAGCGCATTCTAATTGTGGATGATGATGATGATATTCGGGATGTCGTGCAGGTGTCGCTGGAGGAGTTTGGGGGGTGGCAAACGGTTACTGCCGCTTCCGGGCAAGAAGGCTTACAGATTGCCATCCGGGAGACATTTGACGCGATTCTTCTAGATTTATCCATGCCAGAAATGGATGGCTTTAAGCTTTGCGAAGCGCTCAAGGCCGATCCGCTAACGCGCAGCATCCCAGTGATTATCTTGACGGCAAAGGTACTTTCGAGCGATCGCCAACGATTTGAGTCTCTTGATGTGGTGGGCGTCATCAGCAAACCCTTTCGACCTTTAGAAATCTGGAAACAAGTGGCTGAAATTCTTGGCTGGATGTCCTAGAAGATCAGCGTGCTCCCACAAATCAACATGCTCGCCATTCTTCTAAGGGATCTGCGGCTTAATAAAATCCCCATTTTTGAGAGAGAAGGCTGGCTTTGCCAGCCTTCTCTCTCAAAAATGGGGATTTTATTTTCTTGCAAGTCCCTAAAGCCCCTGGTTTTGTGTACACTTCGCGCACGCAAAACCAGGGGCTTTGAAAGAATGGAAGATTAATTTGTGATTCAGCTCTCGGAACCTATGAGCTTTCTATTAGTTTCCTATGTTCATCCATTACTTTGAGCATTGGAAAGCATTTGCTTTGTCATAACAATCTGGCATGTATTGCTACGGCATGTATTGCTACGGCATGTGTTTAGTGTGGAGATTTCCCCTTAGAGGATAAAGGAACCGATTCATTCCATGAAATCTGTTTTGGTGATTGAATATGAAGCCGATATTCGGGAAATTCTGCACACATGCTTAAGCGAGTTTGACAATTGGCGAGTGACTTTGTCTGACTCCATTCAGGAGGGAATTGATTTATGCAAAGCGTTGTCACCGGATGTCATTTTGTTGGATGCCTCAACCTCTGAGGCAGATGCTCTATTGTTCGTAGAACAGTTGAAACAACAATCCACAACACGATCCATCCCAATTTTACTCATTACTGCCAGAGCCAGTTGGTTTTCCCTCCGAGAGCTAAACCAATTGGGTTTTGCTGGAGCTATCACAAAGCCATTCAAACCATCCACCCTGCCAGCTCAGGTCGCTCGTTTACTGGGATGGAAAACTGAAAGTGCTTGAGTAAATGACGGCTTTGCCTTGTTCGCTTACTAATAACTTTGCTGTTTTTTTAGACCACATTTCACTCTTAATTGGAGGAAACTATGTCCACTCTTACCGTTTGGAAATTCGACAACGCACATGCTGCTGAAAATGCACTCAATAAGTTACAGGAACTGCAAAAGCAACAGCTCATTCAAGTACTCGATGCGGCGATCGTGACCTGGCCCCAGGGACGCAAGAAACCTAAAACCTACCAGGCAGTTAGCACAATGGGTGTTGGGGCTTTGGGGGGTGCTTTTTGGGGAATGCTGTTTGGTCTTATCTTCCTGGTTCCTCTCTTTGGCATGATTATTGGGGCAACGGCTGGAGCCATCTCTGGCAAGTTTACAGACTATGGCATCAACGACAGTTTCATTAAAGAAATTCGTGACAAAGTGACAGAAGGGACTTCTGCTCTGTTTTTGTTAACGGGGCAAGTCACCGTTGATAAGGTTGAAGCAGCATTTGCTCCAGAAGAGCGGGGTGAATTGGTAAAATCAAACCTGACTAATGAGCAGGAAGCAAAACTGCGGGAAGATTTTGGTGCGGAGTTATAACGGCGGTTTCAGGCAGGGGCGAGAAGTTCCTGCCTGAAGTTCTTGCCTGAAGTTCCTGCCTGAAGTTCTTGTCCAAAAATTTGACGGTTTGAAAATTCCCTAAAGCTTTCTTTCAAAAGGAAAATTTGCCCGCCTATTGGGTCTCCTATTCGTTGTGTGGCGATGCACTACACCGCTGCATAACATCAAAGATTTCCAGTCTACTTTGCAGTTTTATCTAACTGTTTTGTAGATGTAATTGTTCTGTAGATGCAATTGTTTTGTAGATGCAATTTAATACAAGCTTCGTAGCCTTGCGAGCCTTACGAGTTGGTCGGTAGTACAACAACGGAGAATTACTGCAATGGCGTCAAACCCAGACTACAGTACCCTATCAGATGTTGAATACAGTGTTTCATCAGAGGGACAAACCCTTCCGTTAAATGCTCTAATTGCCCTTGTTGTTGGGTCAATGGTTGGTGCGGGAATCTTTACTCTGCCATCAGCTTTTGGTCGAGCAACGGGTGTCATCGGTGGGTTAATTGCATGGGCGATCGCCGGTACAGGGATGCTCATGCTCGCCTTTGTATTCCAAACATTAGCAGAGCGGAAACCCCACATGGACTCTGGTATTTTTGCCTATGCCAGAGCTGGATTTGGCAACTATTTAGGATTCCTGGCAGCTTTGAGCTTTTGGATTGGAACCTGTGTCGGCAATGTCTCCTACTTTGTGTTGATTCAATCCACTTTGGGTGGTTTTTTTCCTATCTTTGGTGATGGTAATACGGTGCCATCTGTAATAGTCGCTTCCATCATTTTGTGGGCGTTCCATTTCATGATTTTGCGAGGCGTTAAGCAGGCTGCCGGATTAAATACCATTGTTACCATCGCTAAAATTGTTCCCATTGTGATCTTTATCCTGATCCTGCTGTTTAACTTCACCCCCGAAGTTTTTACAAATAATCTGTTTGCAGGAGAAGGGTATGAAGCGCAGTCCCTGTTTGCCCAGGTGCGCCAAACCATGCTGGTCACCGTCTTCGTGTTTATCGGGATTGAAGGAGCCAGTGTATATTCTCGCTATGCTGAGCGTCGCTCTGATGTTGGTTTAGCCACCGTGTTGGGCTTTGTTGGCGTACTCTGCATTCTGGTCATGGTGACGGTGTTGCCCTATGGCATTTTGCCCCGTGCAGAAATTGCGGAACTCCGCAATCCTTCAATGGCAGGGGCACTTGAGTTCGTTGTTGGGCGCTGGGGCAATATTTTCATTAGCATTGGTCTCTTGATTTCGGTGTTGGGTGCCTACCTGGCATGGTCACTATTTGCCGCTGAGGTGCCATTCATGGCAGCCCGCGAGCAACTGATGCCCAATTTCCTGAACCATGAAAATGCGCACAAGGTTCCATCGGTTTCGCTGTGGTTGACCAACATTATTGTTCAGTGCTTTTTGATTGTTACCCTGTTTGCCGAACGAGCCTTCGATGTGGCGTTGGAACTGACGAGTTCCCTGTCTCTGATTCCTTACCTGCTGGTCGCAGCATTCGGGCTCAAACTGGCGATGACGGGAGAAACCTATGAACGGAATTCGCGAAATCGTACCCGAGAGTTTTTGATTGGGGCGATCGCCACAATCTATGCGCTCTTTATGTTGATCGCTGGTGGCACCAAGTACATTTTGCTGTCGGGACTGATCCTGGCTCCCGGAACGATTCTCTTCTTCCTTGCCCGGCGCGAACAAAACCTGAGAGTTTTTCATTTTTGGGAATGGTTCCTCTTCACCCTGACGGTGATTGCGGCAGTATCTGCGGTCTATGGCTTGTCAGCCGGAATCATTACGATCTAGCACCTCGATATAACCAGAGGCGCATTCAAAAGAAAGGAGCTGACATTAACACGATGGTTCTTTGTCCTGCAATTTCATCACGCTCATTCAAGACTAATTAAGGAAGTAATCATTATGACTGTCGCATCAAGACCGACAATGGCTGACCAAACGGCTGTTTCCTACGGTGTGCATTCGGAAGTCGGCAAGCTGCGGAAAGTGCTGGTTTGCTCGCCCGGTCTAGCCCATTCTCGCCTCACCCCCAGCAACTGCGATGACTTGTTGTTTGACGATGTGCTGTGGGTCGAAATGGCAAAGCGAGACCATGCTGATTTTGTGATCAAGATGCGCGATCGCGGGATCGAAGTCATCGAGTTGCACGAAATTCTGGCAGAAACTCTGGAGATTCCAGAAGCCAAAAAGTGGGTTTTAGATCAGCAAGTTATCCCCAATGAAGTGGGTCCAGGACTCATTGACGATGTTCGCTCCTTCCTGGAAGGTTTGTCCTCCCGGCAACTGGCAGAATACCTCATCGGTGGTCTGGCGGTTTATGACCTGCCCACAGACTTTGGCAGCGAGTTCCTGCGGATTGCCCAGGAAACCAGTGGCATTACCGGATACCTGCTTCCTCCCCTACCCAACACCATTTTCACCCGCGATACCACGTGCTGGATCTATGGCGGCGTTACCCTGAACCCGCTCTATTGGCCCGCTCGTCACGAAGAAACGGTGCTGACCACAGCGGTCTATAAGTTCCATCCCAGCTTTACCCAGGCAAACTTTGAAGTTTGGTGGGGCGACCCTACGGTGTATCATGGCTCAGCCACCCTGGAAGGGGGGGATGTTATGCCCATTGGCAATGGGGCTGTGCTGATTGGCATGAGTGAACGAACTTCGCGCCAGGCGATCGCCCAGGTTGCCACTGCCCTGTTTGCCAAAGGAGCCGCTGAACGGGTGATTGTAGCTGGAATGCCGCGTCTCCGCGCTGCGATGCACCTGGATACGGTATTTACATTTTGCGATCGCGATCTGGTCAGTCTCTTCCCCGACATCATGAACCAGGTCACGACGTTTTCCCTGCGCCCCAGTGACAAGCAACCGGGCTACGAAGTGACCAAAGAATCGGAACCCTTTGTTGATGTTGTTGCCCATGCCCTGGGGCTGAAAAAAATGCGTGTGGTTGAAACCCAGGGCGATTTATACGCTCGCCATCGCCAACAGTGGGATAGCGGCAACAACTTTGTTTGCCTGGAACCCGGTGTCGTTGTGGCTTACGACCGCAACGTTTTGACCAACACAGCTCTACGCAGGGAAGGCGTGGAAGTGGTCACAATCGTCAGTGCTGAACTGGGTCGTGGACGTGGCGGCGGTCATTGCATGACCTGTCCCATTATTCGCGATGCAGTGGACTTCTAACTAACAATCCGTTCATCTATAGCCATATTCATGGGGATTAAGAGGGTGTGCAGGGGTGGAACCCCTGCGTGGGGGCGGTGCCCCCACACCCCCTCTTGTCCTAACCAAAATGATGGGGATTTAGATGGGGTGCAGGGGTGGAATCCCTGCGTGGGGGCGGTGCCCCCACACTCCCTTTTGTTCTAACCAAGATGATTACGGCTATAGGAGCAGGAGTTTGCTGTGCAAAACTCCTGCCAAATTTTGAAAACTGTGGTCTCAAAAACAGGGACGCGGAATTGCAATGTTCAGGTGTAATGCCTGGTCAAAGACCAAATTCATTTACTTAAAAATTGGGGGCGATCGCAATGGGGACTGACACACGAGGACCATTGGTTATCATCGGTGGGGCAGAAGATCGGGATGGAGAATGTTTAGTATTGCGCGAATTCCTGCGCCTAGCAGGCGGCATGAAAGCCCATATCGCTGTCATGACCGCTGCCACCCGGATGCCCAAAGAAGTTGGCGACGACTACATTCGTATTTTTGAACGATTGGGTGCAGCGTCAGTAGAAACGGTGCACACAGAGCATCCTGAAGATTCGGAACGGGAAGACAACATTGAAGTTGTGAAGCACGCCACAGGTATCTTCTTCACAGGAGGCGACCAGTCCCGCATTGTGGACTTTATCCAGGGAACGCCGCTAGACAAGGTGCTGCATCAGCGCCACGCGGAAGGCGCAGTCATTGGTGGCACCAGTGCCGGAGCTGCGATGATGCCCGATGTCATGATTTTGGGCGGAGCTTCGGTGTCTCATCCCAGCATGGATGCTGTGAGTATGGGTCCAGGCATGGGGTTCTTACCAGGAATTGTCATCGACCAGCACTTTGCTCAACGGGGTCGCCTGGGTCGTCTCCTTGCCGCGTTGTTGTCGCAGCCCGCTCTCCTGGGTCTGGGTATTGATGAGGATACAGCCATCGTGGTGCACGGTGATGAGTTCGAGGTGATTGGGCAGGGAGCCATTACAGTTGTGGATGAATCGACAGCTACCCACAACAACTTGAAGGGCTTGCTCAAGGACGAGGCGATCGCCCTCTGTGGCGTAAACCTCCACATTCTGCCTAAAGGCTATCGCTTCAACATCAGAACCCATGAGCCGTTGCTCAATTCTTAGAGCCGAGCCAAAAAACTATGCTTGGGAAAGCAGGTGCGGCAAAGCCACACCTACTTTCCCTTTGAACAATAGTTTTGAACAACAGCTACTCCTCAAGAATCTAGTTTGCATCCCGAAAGAAGATGGGTGCATTTAATAGCCTTATGTATATTTGATACCGCTGATAGAGTTCTCGTTTACTAAAAAAGAAGAGGGAGACCGCTTCCCATAAAAAGACCCATCCTCCGATAAAGATGCCCTCTGTTATCACCGTTGCCCAACTTATATCGGAGTTGTAACCGGGGGTTATTGTGCCAATCCATAGCAATAAAAATCCCAGGCAGACATAACGGAGAATAAGAATATTTATTTTTTTCAAGCCTTTTTTTAATAAATAGATCTTAAAGCTGAAATAACTATTCAGTGCATCCCGTGCATCGTTTTCTAATGTTTGATTGCGATTTTTAGAAGGTAGAACAAAAAATAACTCAATGGGATGACGTAGAGGGATTTCCTCAGAGCTTTTTTCCAGATAAAGCTCTAAATCAGAATCAAGATCTTTGCGCTTAAAGGGAGCGGGATCCCACTCATTGAAAATATCCATATACTGATTGAGCGCAACTTCAATCATGTATCGGTTTGTTGCTTTGTCAAAGGTGTAAATCTCACCGAGTAGTAAGTCCGTCTTCATCTAGTTTTCTATGATACGCAGATCGAGAGATACAGGATAAAGCTATTTTTTCAAAGTTATTTATTTGAAACTATTACTCACGGATGAACTATAAAGCTATTTTTCTACTCATCAATGAGATGCTTTAGAGATGTGATTTAAATGAAGTTTTCGGAGCTATGTATTCGAAGCTATCCAAAAGTTAGAGTAGATCAAGTAGATCAAAGCGAACCAATATTAATGGATTAATGGCAGATGAATTAATAATAGGTAAACCAAGTATAGATTAAGAAAATAGGAAAGCCATAGGAACTATTTTTTTAAAGTTTTAGCTCCAAAGTCCTCCTCCTCCTATAGAATTTGCAAAAGTGTTGAAATAGTCATCTAATACCATCAGCTTTTGCATCTTATTCCGGGTTATTAACTCTAGAAGGACTCTAAGTACATGGTCATAAACGAAGTCAGTGGGGTGCATCCCCCACCATAACTTCGTTGATTTATGGCTATCTACTTCGAAGGGTAAATTGAATCCTGAAAGCTGAATTGGTTTGGACAATGGACTGTTTTAGATATTTGCTCTTGCTTTTAGATGGCAAAAACAACTTGATGAAATATGAAAAACCTCAGTGAATGGGAAGGATAGATGTTGAAAATAGTTTATTACTGTAGAAGCTTGCTGGTAGCAGCAGCTCTGGGTCTAACATTTGTTCCAATGGCTTCTGCTCAGGTTACAGAGTTGGAATTTCAGAAGGGGCGTGCCCGAACGGCTTGCCGAAACCTGGCTGAGCAGCAGTCACTTTTTGTAAATGAATTTGTGATTGTAATTCCCATTGCTAATGCGGCGGGAGATATGGTTGGCTCTGATGTGGTAATGAATGTTCTCCAGGGCGGTTCAAACTATGATATTCGGTGCACTTACGACAATGCGACGTCTACAGCAACCATTGCTAATCTTCCCAATTCAGATGAAGTAACGGCTTCTACGATGAGTGGAACTTTCTTCGGGCGAGGGCTGGCAAGAGGTTCTGTTTTTGGTAACGAGCAAGTAACGGATGCAACCTTAAATTTGAATGGGCGGAACTATAGTTTTGCGATCGCCGTTCCTCCTGGCACAGGGGTACAAGTAAACTACATTGGTACCGTTACTCGTATCCGCCAGTCGAGTCTCTCTGGTTCTGGGAATAGCTTTATTCTGCAAGGGCGCGTGCAAAGTTTTGCCTCTTCTAGTAACGGTATGCAGTTGGTTAACGTGGCGGGAAACTGTGAGATAGAAGTCTTTGATTCACGGGTTATTTCTACCACCTGCAATACTCGGTTACGGGATACAAGAACGCATTTTGATGGATTGCACCAGTTTTAACAGGTGTTTTAAGGATATTCTTTCTCAGAAATCTCCTTAGAAAATGGCGATAAAGGGACTCTATCAGTTTCCTATTTTCCTGCTTTACCCTATGGACACAGTCATAGTGATCCTCCTTGGGTTGTGAATGAGCAGGGGCTGAATAAGGAGCTTAGCAAGGGGCTTATGAGGGGTTTAAGTTCCTTGTTTAAAGTAATCTGCTCTTTCAGGACGCTATATTCAGGGGCTCTTCAAGGGTCTATAGGTGGCTTAGTACTCCAAAGAGAATGTCAATACAATCGTAGGTGCGAAGGTAATGGTTTGGAAGGTTATGCAATGGGCGATCGCCCCTCTCCTGGTAGGAAGCAGCTTTTTGATGGGTGGCACAGCGCTCTCTCAACCAATCAGCCAATCGATTTCCTGTCCTGGCGACATGGGAAATGGATGGCGGTTTACGGCTGATTATGTTGACGGTCGCTTTATTCACATTATTTGGGAACGGACAGGGCAGGTTGCCCAAGTTACCAACCTCTCGTTCTATGCCAACAATGCGTTAGGACAACCCATTTATCGGGGAACGTTGTTCGCTGCGGTCAACGTTACATTGGTAGACCTTTCCCGTGGGTTCGTCCAGCCTGGCACAGAGGTATCCATTGGGGTGGATGAATGGGGATGGGCTAGAGGACTCTGTGGAGCTCTGCCTGGAAGCGGCGATGGAGCATTCACTGCCGAAACCCTCCGCCAGAACCTGTTGGGGCTTGAGATCGTAACGGCAGGCGATTGGCTCCGACAAAATGGGTTTGTTTTTGTCCAAACCATCGAGCATGGGGAAACTCTCCTGGTTGAACGTTGGATACGGCAAGATAGCAATCAAACCTTTGATGTGATTGCCATGAATCGAATTGTGTCAAATGTCGTTCAATCTTCTCCATAGCGTCCTTATAACTTTTTGTTAAGTGGGTTATCCATGAATAACCGCAGCCAGGGTGGGGCGTCCCCCGGCAGGGGTCGCGCCCAAGTGGCTTTATTGATGACCATGTACTGAGGACTGACGCCACAAAATTGATGATTTTTGGAGCGTTCTACGCTCCAAAAATCATCAGAATCTATAGACCCTGTGTGTTCAAAGTGGCGGCAGTACAAGCCTCGTCTTAACTTATTTTTACTGGGAGCTGAAAAGATTAGGAAGAATATGAAACCTGGCTTTTACAACCCGTACATTAATGAAGTCGCAAGCCAAAGGCTAAATTCAGCTAGTACTTAAACTATGACAGGTTTATCGTTTGAACAGTTTTTTGAACAGTTTAAGGACTTAATTGGTGGAGCGTTTTCTCTGGAGCCAGAAGCTTTTCGAACGATTACTCGCCTGCCATCGGGACAAACTAAAGCGCTATTAACGGTATTCCTGGCTGGCCTATCTCTGGCAGTTGGGCAAAGCATTATTTTATTTATTAATCAGGTTAAGCCGCTTCGATTTGTCTTGAGCCTGATCCTGAATGCCATTTTGTTCGCTTTTGGTTTTTTGTTTCTGGTGTCGAGTACCTGGCTGGTGGGGTGGTTGCCTGGCTTTGTGTCTATCCCGTGGCAGGTTTTAGTCGTGGATTTGGGGCTGAGCTATGCCCCGCTACTTTTCAGCTTTTTGGGAGCCTTGCCCTATGCAGGAGCACCCATTCTCAACGTGCTCTCGGTGTGGCATTTGCTGGCAATGGTGGCAGGGGTAAGTGCGATCGCCCAAACCTCTGCTGCTAATGCATTTCTCCATGTTGCCTTAGGCTGGTTTACGTGGCAATTGCTCAGCCGCACGATTGGGCAACCTATCACCCAAATCGGACGCCATCTCACCCGACGGGTTGCTGCTGTTGAAGTGAGCAAAACCCGCTCTGAACTGAAAGAGCGCCTTCAAGCTGGACCAGAGCGGCAGGTTGCCTCAGCACCCCCGATCGCCCCAAAGCACCCAGCGGCAAATTCATCCACCGGGCATGGAAGACCATCGGATGGAGGGAGGAGAACACCAGCATCCGCTGCTGCCTCCCAGTTTTCTGAACCCCGATCGCCGTCTGCCCGTGCAACGGTCTTTCCAATGGCTTCTATCAATACCCTTGGAAACCGCTTTACCTATTGGTTGCAGAGCATTCCCCAGTTCCTCCAACTGGCGGCGTTGTCGTTTGCCATGCTCGTGCTGTTTGTCATCATTGCATTGCTGCTGGAACCCGTTCGAGCAGGGCTATTCGGCTGGTATGAAACGCTCCCGCGCCCCATGCAGTGGCTCTTTGACCTGAGCTGGATTGGGGTAGTGGCACTGGTGTTTGCCGGATTGCTTACACCGATCGAGACGCTGGGGTGGTGGGCAGGGTGGTTTGGCGATCAGGTAGAAACCTATCCAGCGAATGTTCCTCCTCCTTCCACGACCGATGGAAAGCCAGGAGCGATTTCGCGCTACATCATTTACCTGGATGGGGTTGGGCAGTCAGGGGAAGCTTACACGCCCGATATTGTGGACTTTATCGAAGCACTCCAGCCTGCCTTGCCCGATGATGTGGCATTTGTGCAGGGCTTAATGATGTATTCGGTGCGGAATCAATCCCTGGTGACAAACCGCCCATTGGCATGGGTTTGGCGACTAGCCGATCGCCTGCGTTGGAACAACCCAATGGCACTGATGGGGTTTATGGTCAACGTGCGCAATGCCTGGGTGGTTGCTCTATCCGCTGACAGGCGGTATGGACCTATCTATAACCAGGGCATTGCTCAGGTTCTTTATAACGGTCTGGTGCGCCAGGGCTACCCCGTTGGAGAGGGCGAATCGCGTCCTCCGATTACTTTGCTGGGCTACAGTGGCGGCGCACAGATGGCCGTGGCGGCGGCTCCCTATTTAAAGCAAGCTATGGGCGCAAATATTGATGTCATCTCCCTGGGAGGGGTGATCAGTGCCAACAATCAGTTCTTACAATTGGGGCGTCTTTATCACCTGGTGGGGGAAAGCGATCGCGTTGCCGACTTGGGTCCGCTTCTATTTCCGGGGCGGCGTAAGTTTTTCCGGCTATCTTATTGGAATCGGGCTAAACGGAAGGGCAAAATCAGTGAAATTTCCCTGGGACCAATGGGACATCAGGTTCCCGGCGGAATCATGGATCCAAATGCTTTTTTGCCCGATGGGCAAAGCTATCTCAACCACACGATCGCCCTCATTGTTTCTATCCTCGAAGGAACACTTCTAGAACCTCTCGCCAAACAGCCTCCGCAACCCAGTAATTACGATTACTTTAAGCAGGCAGAGGCAAACGATTTTTCCTACTATCCGTTAGATCAAACAGTAGATGAGCAATGGTATCGTCCCATTGCTCCCTGGATAGGGCGTTTAATTTTGCCCGATCGCGCTGAACGGAAGCAAGTGCAAGGGGTTTGGTTCGAAGTTCACCATGCCCAGTCGGGCTATGAGTCGTTGGTGGGGCAGCGCGTTATCCTGCGCTGGGCAAATGACCCCATCATCAGGCAATGGGTTCAAGCCGTTACCCGTGATGTTCACTTCAGCGTCGATGCAGAGTACTCCAGCCACTATGGAGGCACTGTTAATCCAAAGCGGTTGAATCACTGGCAGCAAGTTACTCCTCTGGAATCTCTGGCGGGTGCGCATCCAACGGATGATGTGATCGTCATGCTGGATGGAACGGTGGAGGTCACAACGGAAGCGCCAACAGATGCGCCAACAGATGCGCCAACAGATGCGCCGATAGAAGAACCGATAGAAGAACCGACAGAAGATCTGCAACTGCAACTTTCTTCAGATCAAACGGTCATCCTCCACATTCACCATACCCCTGTCGAGATTACCGGGCGCTACTATGCCCTAGTCACATTTGAAGCTCCGATCGCCCAGAGCGATGGCTTTTGGGTGCGCCATTTCAATCCTGTTTCCCGCCAGTTTGATGGGTTGCAGGAAGTTGTGCGGCTGCCCCCTGTGCTGCGCTCAGAGCGGAAAGGGAGTTACCCTTCGACCTCGCACCAGCTAGAACATTCGCCGCTCAATGAAACGGGGTGGTACATCTATGGGGCAAAGGATGCCGCCGGATGTTTTGTGGTGCAGTCCCTGGCTCCCCGTACACTTTTCCGGCTCCAACCGGGTCGAGTTCTGTTTGGCAGCAAGGCGGCATATCGCTACATTCGGAAAGAATCCTGGGCAGATGCGATCGCCCAAAAGGGGCAAATCTCATCGGTGCTCTGTGTCGGGCATCGGCAGACGGAGTCGATTCAGACTGCAATTGATGAATGGCAGCTTGGCGATCGCGCTCTACTGCTCCATGTCTATGGCGGCATTGGTGGCAACAACAAAGAACCAGCAACAGAGCTTCCGGTTTACTTTGGGCACTTTTCCTATGGCATTGCCACTGTTATTCAGGAGCCTCTGAGTGGTGAGCGGCGATTTGAAATTCGCTATCACCAGGTTTACACCCACAACACCGACGGCATTATTTCGGGAACCATGCACTGGTCGCGCTACATGGGCGATCGCCAGTTTGGTTGGGCGGGGACGCGTCCCATCTGCGACATTCTCATCAAGTTTGAGCCATTTACTGGGGAATTTAACATCAACGGACGTAGGCGATCGGCACTCAGCCTGATGGTGGCACAACTGGAAGCGATGACGGCTCGCTACCGCATTGGAGATGGCACCGGAGCGACCTATGTTGGGCCTGCCAACAATTGTGCTCAGGATTCAAACCAGGCATTGTTTGCCAGCATTCGCACGTTATTTCAAGAGCTTGAAGCCAATCAAACCATTTTGGAAAGATGGTTGGATGATCACCCCACTCAGGCAAAGTCCTATCAACAACTGATTGCGGTGAAAACCAAACTTTACCGAAAGCTCCAGTTCTTGGGTGCGCCCCGTTCTGACTGGGACGCCAACACCTTTAATCTGGGCACAACCCTGGAAGATGAGCCTTTACGCAACCTGTGGTTTGGCATTGGCAGTTGGCGCAGCCTCCTACCCCGCAAAGCAAGTGATAGTGTGGTGCGCGTGTTTTTGGAACATGGAGCTTCTGCCTGGGTGCTGCGAACCAATCAAATTGGTGGACATGATCCCGATATTGAACCGGTTCCCCCAATCACAATCTAGCGGGTGGTTTTGCTTTCTCGTAACTGCTCGCTGTCCGTTTTTCTGGTCTGTCCGTTTTTCTGGTCTGTCCGTTTTTCTGGTCTGTTCTTTTTTCTGGTCTGTCCGGTTTTCCTGATCCCTCATTCCTCTTAAGCTCTATGTTGCTTCTTTCTAAGGTGTTCTCCATCATTGCTCAGGCGATCGCCCCTCTCCGCCGTTGGGGATGGTATGGGCTCATCAGTCTGGGCATTTGTGGCTTTATTCTTGTAAGCCAGGCTCAGGCGGCAGGAACGGTTATGTTGCAAGTTCGCGATCGCACGCTTCCCGTCTCCCTGGCAGAGCTGCAAGCGTTTGGAGCCGACGCGGAGGCAACGTCAGAAATTCAGCAATTTATTCAGGAAAATGGTCAGAATCCCGCCGATATTAATCGCTGGCTCACCACACCGATCATTCCACCGCGACAGCTTCAGAGCCGGACACGGGACTTTGCCCTGACCCAGATCAACAAAATTGTAGGAAATCCCCTGGGGCGGGGCAGCATCGAACCTCTACGCACCGCATTCCAGGGGGCACTCCGCAACGACCCCCAGTTTTCCTTGCTGGAATTGGTGGAGAACTATCCCGCCTCAACGGTGCGCCTAGAACTCAGTCGCATGGAACGGGTATATGGTGATGTTGAACAGGTTTTGACCCGCATTGCCCCGGTGTTGGAAGTCACGCAAACCTTTTTGCCCGAACTCTTTTGTGATTGCAACACCGAGTCTGCCACAGAGGAGTTATCGCCACAGGGATCTGCAAAACCGCTGCTCCCCGCTCCGGCTCAAGCCTCTGCTCAAAGCTCTGCTCAAGCCTCTGCTCAAAGCTCTGCTCAAAGCTCTGCTCAAAGCTCTGCTCAAAGCTCTGCTCAAAGCTCTGCTCAAACCTCGGTCAAAACACTTTTGATGGAAACGGAGAGGGCGATCGCCCCCTCCCCCACCCCTCCCGCCATCGAGCCATCTCACATTGCCCTGGAAACCAGTGATTCCCCCACGCTGGCAAATCGTAGCCTGATTATTCAATTTGGGTTGCTGGGGCGCTCCATTCCCCTCCAAGACCTGACCCGTTTTGCCGAAACCGGAGAACTTTCTAGCGGTTGGCGTACCAACTTCAACCTTGTGGGAGCCGACCCCGCCGCCGTTCGCGCTGCGCTGATCCAGGAGGTTTCCGTTGATTTCCTCTTACTCGATCGCACCCTCAATACCTTGATAGGTGAATACCTCCTCTTCCAGCTTGGGCAAATCGTCCGCACCCAGGCTAACACCGCCAATATCCAGGCTTTGCGCTCTGCCCTCGTCCTCTCGACTGCTGAGGACAATCGCCTTTCCCTGTTGGAAGTGTTGCAACGCTATCCCACTCCAAATGTTTTCGTTGATGCCAGGGAACTGGCGCGTTTGGGGCGGCGTGTTTCCAGCTTTCAACCCCGAGAAACCGTCCGCTCAGTCGGCATTTCGTTGGAAGATTGGTTGCTGGAACTACAGGCGGCGGCGATCGAAAACCTCTGCACCTGTGAGGATGGGCAACTGGTTTCTGGGCGATCGCCTGCCGTGCCCCCCGTTGCTCCCAGCATCTCGCCGACCGACATGGCTGAATTTTTGCCACCCAACTGGCAACCCACGGCTCCCCACCGGGAAGATCACGGCATCATTCGAGTCGTCTGGCAGCAAGGCACGCCCTACGAAATGGGCTACCAGCATGGGCAGTTCCTCCACGAGGAGATTGCTTCCCTGGGCAATGAAGTGCTGGGAGCATTGCGACTGGCAGGACGGGGGCTGGGGTTGGCGCAGTTTGCGATCAACCGCTCCTATCCCGAAGTTCTAGAGGAATGCCGGGGACTGTCCGACGCCACCCAGGACATTGGGATGACCTTCGACGCCTGCATGGTGCTGGCATACGGCGATGTGTTCCAGGAGGTTTTTGGTAACACCTTACCCCGTGAGCTGTTTTGGGATGGGTGTAGCCAGTGGGTCGCCACGGGCGATGCCACGGTGGATGGTCGCTTGTATCACGGCAGCACCCTCGACAATAACCGCCAGCCCGTCAATTACATCTTGAATAACCCGGTCGTATTTGTGCGCCAGCCCAACGATGGACTGCCCCATGTGTTTATCACCTATCCCGGAGTGGTGTGGCCCAACTGGGGATTGAATGTGGCTGGAATGACCCTGGGACTGGACTCCCTCCATCCCCGCAATACGGATGAGCTGGCAACAGATGGGCGCAGTGATGTGCAAATCATGGCACAGGTGCTGAAGACTTCGACCTCCTTTGCCGAAGCCCGTCAGGTCATGGAATCGGAACCCAGGGGTCGGGCAAACCTGATCATGGTTACCGATGGGAAATCTAAAGAAGCCGGTGTCTTCGAGGTGATTGGGAAGACGGTGGGTGTGCGAGAACTCCAACCTAATGGTGTGCTGTATGTCACCAACCATAGCGAACTGGAGGAAATGTTTGAGCGGCAGCGGTTCCCTGTCAGCGAGTCCAGCACCACCCGGTTTCAGCGCTTTGCCCAACTGATGGAGCCGGATGGCGTAAGCACCCTCTATGGCAGCTTAGATCCGGCAGGAATGGTCAAAATTGGGCGCGATCGCACCAACCCCAACACCATGCAACCCAGCCCCTTTGACCTCTTTGATGATGATTTTAGTCCCGGCGGCAACGGTTCTCTGCGTCAGGGCTTGTACGACCCCGACAAACTACTCCTCTGGGTCGCCGCAGGTCCACCTCCCGTTCCCGAAAATCCCTTTGTCTGTTTCTCCCTGGGAGAAATGCTCAATTTCCCTAACGCTATTCCCTGTGAGTCACCCTCACTTTAGGACTGGATCATGTTCCAATATCTTCACCGCACGGTTTTGCCCTACGTTCGCACAACCGTGCTACCGTCTAAGCCAGCTCAACTCTTGATCCAGACAGGGCTAAAGTGGGATCAAGATAACTGCCCTGGCATGGCAGCCTCCCTGTCATACTTTGCTTTGTTCTCTCTGTTTCCCATGTTGCTGGTCGTCCTCAGCATCCTTGGCTTATGGGTAGCGCCGGGAACGGAGGCATTTCAGACCATCCAAGAGGCTGTGCAGCGCTATCTCCCACCAGAAGTCCATGATCTGGTGCGAGAAACGGTGATCGCTCTCAATAAAAACAGTGTAGAGGCAGGACTGATCGGCTTCGGGTTACTGTTCTGGGCTTCTACAGCCGTGTTTGCGATTCTGCGCAGTTCGGTCAATCGGATCTGGCGATCGCCCAGTCGCGCTACCGAAACGGGTTCAATTTCTCGAATGGCTTTGTTTTTTATTGCCAATCGACTCTTCTCGTTTCTCCTGGTGCTGGGTGTGGCGTTGCTCATGCTTGCCTCACTTCTCACCAACATTGCCGTCAAAACGGTTCTGCAACTGGTTGCAACATTCCAGGAAACCTTTGCTTTTGTGCAGGTTGATGAACTCCAACTCACACGAGGACTGCAAGCCAGTTCCTCCATCTTGATTCTGTCACTTGCCTTTTGCCTCCTGTTCAAATTCCTTCCCTCAATTTATGTGAGTTGGAATGATGTTTGGCTAGGGGCAATCATTACGGCAGTATTGTTGGTGGGGTTGCAGCAATTGGTAAGTAACAGCGTCATTTCCATCGGCAGCCGCTTCCTCTCCTATGGAGTTGTTGGCAGTGTGATGGTACTACTCCTATGGGTCTTTTTTACCTTCCAAATCTTTCTACTGGGCTGTGTGTTTACCTATACCTACGCACACTTTTTTGGAAGCCGTCGTCACCGGGTTTGATTTAGCGCTAAGGATTGAAAACAAAATAAAACCCAGAATTTTTGATGAGAAGCGAGGCATTGCCGCACTTCTCATCGAAAATTCTGGGTTTTATTTCATCCGTGAACCTAAGGATCGCAAATCCAGCAATCTACAAATTTTAGAGTTGTTGGGAAATAAAACCCTCTTTAGTACAGGAGTACGGGGTTTTCCAATTTCCCCCCTCAGTTTATGCTGCATCCAGATATAAGTTCCACAAACCCGCTGCATTCAGCATTAAGCGG